>Ga0209066_10007431_pt1 | contig 10854 bp, 8 predicted proteins | sample All_14_2_FD_187198 | JGI IMG/M metagenome (GOLD analysis project Ga0209066, IMG submission 187198) | Freshwater microbial communities in response to fracking from Pennsylvania, USA - Allegheny Zone_MetaG_DW_15 (SPAdes) (version 2) ... | reverse complement strand
GTGTAACCGGCTGTCTCAGGAACACACCCAGCAAGAAGGCCGCCAGCATGGCGTTGGCCGGTATGCGAAACGGGTAGTCCACCCAGGCGTGCAGCAGCGTGGCCAGCAGGCCCAGCCCGCAGGCCACGGCCAGGCGGTCGGCGCTGCTCCATGTACCGCGCCCGGCGCTGAAAAGTTGCAGCGCCCGCCGGCCCATGAGCGCCAGCGCCAGCGCCATGGCGATCAGCCCGAGTGCGCCGGTCTCCATCAATATCTGCAGGTAGTCGTTGTGGGCCAGGTCCAGCCAATAGGCGCCCACCTCGGGCGACTGAAACCGCGGGAACACCCAGGCGTAAGACCCCAGGCCCGAGCCCAGCGGCCAGAAAGCGAGCGCGCCCTGCCAGGTGGCTTCGCGCGTCAGCGCGCGCAGGGCATCGTCCGCCGCCAGGCGCTCGGCGTCAAAACGCTCCACCCAGTCGAGCCCGCCCATGAAGAGCGCCACCGCCAGCAAACCCAGCGCCAGCGCGGGCAGCCCCAGGCGCCGCAGCCAGGCACCGCCGCGCCCGCCCGCCGCGCTCTCGCGCGCAGGCGCCAGCAAGGCCAGCGCCAGCAGGGTCACCAGCAGCGCCGTGGCGATGCCCGTGCGCGAGGTGCTGGCCAGCGCCGCCGCCAGCAGCGTCAGCAGCGCCAGCACGCCCCACCAGGGGCTGCGCCGCTCACTGTTGCTGCCACGGCGTTGCCGGCCAGCCGCGCCCCACAGGCCCAACACCGCCAGCGGCACCGCCATGGCCAGCAAGTTGGCATAGGTGTTCTTGCTGGCGTAGCTGCCGATCACCGGTTCCGCGCCGTCCATCCCGAAGTAAAGCGCCTCAAACCCACCGAGTTGCAGCAGCCCCAGCGCCGCCTGCGCCACCGCCACCCAGAGCCACAGACGCAGCAGCGCTTGCACTTGCGGCGGATTGCCGCTGAGCGCCACCAGAAAACAAGCCACCACCGGCAGGCCAGCCAGCAGCGCGTGCGCCGTGGCCAGCGGCGTGGCGCTCAGCGCGCCCGCGCCCGGCCAGGGCAACAACTGCACCGCGGCCACCCAGATGGGCGCTGCCGCCAGCGCCAAGGTCGCCGCGCGCCAGCGCCCTGCGCCCAGCGCGGGCGGCAGGCCCTTGGCGCCCAGCGCCCGCCAGGTCCAGCCCAGCAACACCAGCAGCGCCAGCGCTTCCAGCGCCATCAGCGCCACCGAGCGGTTGCCCCCGCGGAACAGCGTGGCCAGCGCCACCATCAGCAGCGCCGCCACCCAGGCCACCAGGCCCAAACCTTCCTCGGCCCGGGCCCGGGACCTGGCCCTGCGCCGGGGCGCGTTAAAAACGGCAGACGAGGTGTTCATGCGGCATGCACCAGATAAGGTGAAACAGGGGCCGCGCCGGGCGCACGCGCCTGCAGCCAGGCCACGTAGGGCTTCACGTGTTCGTGCACCGTGTCCGCGGCCTGCGCCAGCGGCAGCCATTGCCAGCTTCCGTGTTGCTCGCCCACGGGCAAGCGGAGCGCGCTCACCTCGGCCTCAGTCAGGCAGGCCGCGTAAGGCAGGTTCACGTAATGCGTGGGCACGGTGGGAGAAAAAGCGGCATCGGTGTAGAAGTGGTCCCAGGCGCCCATGGGCTCGCCGCGCTGCGCCAGCGCGCCCGCGCGCTCGTCCGCCAGACCCAGCTCTTCCGCGGCCACGCGCCGCAAGGCCGCCGCCAGCGGCTCGCCTTTGCGGATGCGCCCGCCGGGCGTGAACCAGGCGCCGCGCGCGGGTGCGTTCAGCCGCTGGCCCACCAGCAACTCACCGGCCGGGTTGGTCAACACCCAGTCCACCGACACCAGCGGCAGCGCCGCCACCGCCTGCTGAAACTGGGCCAGCGGCAACAAACCGCCGAGTGTTGCCGTATCCGCTGGCGCGCGCCAGCGTTGCCAGACCAGATGCGCGCCGCCAGCCAGGGCAATGCCCACCGCGTCAGCCAACCAGTCTGTGAAACTGGCGGAGAAGCCTGGCAAGAAATACTGGTGCACCTCCACTGCAGCGCCCAATGCCAAGGCGAGGGTGGCCAGCGCCCAGGGCTTCCAGCCCAATGCCCAGGCCAGCGCCGCATACACCCCCGCAAACACCAACCCGTGGGCCAGTTTGTCCACATCGCTGTACCAGGCGCGCACCGGCTGCCACAGCGCCAGCGCATAGGCCGAAGCCAGCAGCAAGGCCACCCAGGCGAGGCGGTGCAGCGTTGCCTGCTTCATGCAGCATCCCCCTGCACCAAGGCCAGTAACTGCGCCTCGAACCGGCGAAGAATCACGTCCTGGCTCAGTTCCCGCTCGGCGTACCGCCGGCCATTGGCGCCCAATTCGGCGCGCCGGGCCGGGTCCGCCGCCAACGCGCGCAGCGCTTCGGCCATGGCTGCCGCGTTCTCCGGTGGCACCACCAGGCCGCAGGCGGCGTCTTGAGTCACCACGCGGCCCAGTTCGGTTTCAGGCATCGCGGTGGCCAGTACCGCGCGGCCACTGGCCAGCATGCCCGTGAGCTTGGAGGGCATCACCAGGTCTGCCGCATCGGCCCGCTGGGGCAACAGGTGCACATCGGCGAGGCCCAACCAGTCGTTCAAACGCTCCAAGGGCTGCAAGTCGAGAAATTGCACATTCGGCAAACCGGCGCAACGCGCCTGCAGATCGGCCCGGCCCGAGCCGTTGCCGCCAAAAACAAACTGGATGCGCGGTTCGCCCTGCAGCAGCCGGGCCACGTCGGCCAGTATCTCCAGCCCCTGCTTGTTGCCCATGTTGCCGGAATACAGGGCTACCACCGTGTCTGGCGCCAATCCGAGCTCGGCCCTATAGGCGCTGGGGACGGCCAACGGGGCGATGCCGCTGATGTCCACCCAGTTGGGAAAGTGCACCACCCGTTCAGGCGCCACCCCTTTTGCTTTGGCCCGCTCCACCATGCGCCCTGAAATGGTGGACACGCGGTCAACCCGGCGCATGAGCCATCGCTCGGCTCCTTGCACCCAGCGACGAAGGGTGTTGCCCTTGATCAGGCCTAGGTCAAACGCGGCGTCCACCTCGTAGTCTTGAATGTGCAGCCAGCTCTTGGCACCGCACAGCGAAGCAAAGGCCGCTGCGGCCGGTGCGCACATCAGAGGGGGCTCCACCACCCACACCACATCAGGCTTCCAGCGCCACTGGGCCAGCAGCACGGGCAGGCTGCTGGCAGCAAAGCTGGCCAGGTGCAGCAGGCGCTTAAGGCCGCCCGGCTGGTGCGGCACCCACAGCGGCGTGCGGTACACCCGCACCCCGTTCCAGATTTCGGTGCGGTACTGGCTGGCGCTGTAGCCAGCGCCCACCTTCCATGCCGGGTAATAGGGCGGCGTGGTGATGACGCGAATTTCATGCCCATTGGCGGCAAACCAAGCGGACATTTCACCGGTGTATTTGCCTATTCCAGTAAGTTCAGGTGTGAAATTCAGTCCATAAATCAATAGCTTCATTTTTTTAGAGGCTTGGTGTCACGCGCATGTATGGGTTTGCAAGGGGAACCATAGCAAACCATTCCATGCGGGAGGGATGTAAAAACAGAACTACGTGCGCCAACAACACAGCCGTCGCCGATCACCACCCCTGGGGCAACGAAAGTATCTGTTGCAATCCAACACTCATTTCCAATGTTTACAGACGACGATCGAATTGGAAATTGTGAGGCCTTGTAGTCGTGATCGCCTGCGCAAATGTAGGATCGCTGGGATATTACGGAGTTAGATCCGATGGATATCGGTCCTAAGCAATATAGCTCGACGTTGTCGCCAATCCATGAATTGTCACCTATTGTGAGTTTCCAAGGGTATGTAATGGTTGCCGTAGGTCTGATTAATACATTTTGCCCTATGCTGCAGCCGAATAAGCGCAAAATGGATGCGCGGAAACCGTACGCAAATTGAGGCGAAAGCCTGAAAAAAGTGGCTTGAACTAGCCACCAAAATTGAACAAATACCGCTGACCTGCCCCGAAAATTTTCAGGAAGTCGAAACTTGGAAAGATCCTGGAAGCTCATTATTTAGGAGGTTAAGTCGTTGATTAGCTTGTCAAGCGTCCTGTTGCTGGACAATTTGATGTCCGCAAAATGGCGCATGGCATTGTTCGACAGGAAAAGATAATAATCTGGATGGGCCAACACCTTGCAAATAGCCAATTCCAGTTTGGACAAGAAGTCGGCAGCAGATTCCGCTAGAAGGTCGCCGTTTTGACCAAGCAAACAGGGAATGCACCCGCGATTTATGGATGCTGCGGGAATGCCATACGACTGGGCTTCCCATATAACTAGTGGCTCGGCCTCGTTTTTGTACAAAGTAGGAAAGGCGAAAATATTTATGAGTCGAAAAAATGAATGCTTTTTTTCATCGTAAACAGCGCCGATGTACTTTACGTTCGGTAGTTTACTTATGGCTGCCTCAAAGGCTGGTTTGATTGTTGGGTCCAGCGGTCCTCCAATTAAAGCTTCTACGTTATGTCCCGCTTCACTCAGACGTTCAATTGCATCTAAGAAAACAAATATTCCCTTGTCTTGGGTGATATTGGCTAGATATCCTATCTTGATGGATTGTCCTGTTTCTGGGTGGTAGAGGTTGTTCTGATTTTGTGCGGGAATAAAGGCAGAGTTTGAAATTGTTTGAATATTTTGAACTGAAATGCCATAATTTTTGGATATCTTCTCTCTCATCGCGTCGCAGAGCGCGATGTGAGTGGCATTCTTTAATAGAGAAAAAATTAAACGAGACTGAATGGGTCGCTGGTTTAAATAATAATAGCTGTGGTGATGGACGTACATCCTTATGCGGAAAGCTCGTGCAACCAGTACGTACAACATATCTAAGTATTGTCTTACTCCGCCAGACAAGGCTATATACAGGCATTGTTTGTATGTGGCGGGAGTAAAGGCGGTAGCACGAATAAAGCCTATTAGTTTTAGCAGTCCCTGCCAAAAACCTGAAGGCTGAGAGTTGATCAAATGAATTTCCGCACCTGTCGCTGTCAGCAAAGCAAAGACGTTTGAGCTGATAACTGAAAACCCATGTACCGGTGGAGGAAGAGGTGCGAGAAAAAAAACTTTTGGCTTCATAGCGACAAACTAAACTTGTTGTGCAGTTTGAGAGCAATTTTTTTCAGAACAAAACTGGGCTGAGTGATCAGATAAAGAAGCTGTATCTTTTCGGTGGCGGTTAGAGATACCTGTGGATAAGATCTAAGAGAAAGAAGTAAAGCACTTCGTTCTATTGGAGAAATATTGGGTATGTTTGCGCTGACCATTTCGTATGCCATCCGTATGATGTTGGACGGTCGGCTGGAAATTCGCGCTAGCCCATGTGTTTCGTCGATAATGTATGTCGGCGTGTTGCAATTTATGGCTGATCCAAAACGTCTAACTAGGCGAATCCAGAGTTCCCAATCTTGCCAAGCTGGAAGTGCCTCATTGAATAGTCCTACTTCCCTAAGTTGTTGCGTCCGACAAAAAATCTGATTTCCAATAAAATTTTGCATACGAATTTGATTCGCAGCGACAGTCTTGCTGGTGTTTACTATCTTGTTTGAATCAGTTCCGAGTAGCAAAGCACTTGAAAATAGTATTGGCGAGTCGGTGTTTTTATCAGAGGCTATTTCTTTGTGCTTCTTCATAAACGCCTCAATTCGATGAGGCAAAAAGAAATCATCATCATCAAGACCAGTGACGAAGTCGCCATTAGCGATTTTGATTGCTATATTTCTTGAGGTGCATGCCCCAAGCGCTGTGCTGTTCCGAATGACTTTAAGGCGTTGATCGTTGAAACAGCTCAGTAATGTTTCGTATTCTGGATCTGTCGAGCAGTCATCTACGACAATGACCTCTAGTGATTCAACACTTTGATTTAAAACGGATGTAATTGCTCGGCGGAGGAGATTAAATCTGTTTCTAGAAGGTATGTAGACTGAAACTAACATGAGTGTCGTGCTTTATACCTGATGGATTGAATTTTTAAAATGCCTAAAGCCAGAAGCAAAGGGAGTCCAGAATAAAATAGATAGCCAAAAAATGCAGCGCTCTGTGCCGAAATTGAGCAAAAGATAGTGATAACCGCAATATATGAAAATACTAGCTGTTCTGTGGGGGTTTGCGTTTTGGATAGGTGCAAATCAACCCACGTAGCAAACCTCCCTAGCAAAAAATAACCAAAGCCTATGCCTAAAGCTCCGAAATTCATATAAAGCTCTGAACTAAGACCGGGCACTATATATATCAAATCTGGATTCCCAAGAATTGCTTCGCCAGTGATATTCGTGACGTAGCGTGGAATCCAAAATAAATCACTTAATCCTATGGCCTTGATTACGCCAAGGGGAATGCTAAATACGGCAGCATATAGAGTTTCACCTAATAGGTAACCGTGATCACTTGTGTAGTCTATTGAAAAAGGGAGCATTGAAAACTTACCAAGCTCCCAGTCAAGTACACCGATTAGGCTAAATTGAGAGTCGGAATAATTTTCTTTACGATACAGGGTTAGGAAAATCGAATAGAGTACAGCAATAGTTGCCATGAGTGCTGCTAGCGGCAGCTTAAATCTCTTGATGCCTTGGAACATTACAATAATAAGCGGCAGGCTCATTAAAACTCCAACAGTCCGACCGCCAGTCCAGCGCAATGACCAGAATATTGCAAATACAGAAATTAGCAGAAGTGCAGCTTTAGAGAGTGAACTTCGAAATATGTTGTTGGAGTAAAACCAAAGACATAAAAATGCAGTGGCCCAAGTGAACCAGTGGGCCATAAATCCGAATCTTGCCATCCCATCTGTTAATGCAACAACTCTCCGTAAGGATTCTTCCTCAATAAAAGAATTTAGAACGATAACGGAGTATATTGATGGAGGAAAAAATAGGAGGGAAAGCCAGGCTGTAATTTTTTTGTCGGTTTTTTGAAGATGGATTTGTTGTCTTTTTCGTTGCTCAAGTTCTGGCTTTTTGTTTTTAGTGCGAAGGAGGCCGAAGTACAATGAAAAAAAACCTAGAACGGTAATGAAGATTGAGCTTAAGAGTGTAATTCCGTTGCTGGCATTGATTGATTTCACAGCATCGTAGTATCCCCGGTTTGTGTCATCTATGTTTAGGAAATGTACAATTCCGGAGATGACATTCACTAGTAAATACATTGCCAACAATGCGGCTTTGAGTGGGAAGCTATTGCTTCTGTGGCGATAGCATTTTGCTGTCAACCATAAGCCTGCTATCAGAAGGATCGATAAAATGACAGTGGCAAGAAGGTATTCGAAACGCATGGTGAGTTACTGTGCGTAGTTCTTCTTGTATGAAGCAAGCAATGTGGTACGCATGTACTTGTTAAAACACAATATGAGAATGCCCGTGTAAATTATGAATCCTGCCGCTATTGTGGCGAGAAGTGTCATCGTTGTATTTTCGAGTGCCTCGAAAATTTTGGGTTGTAAAAAATATAACGCCGTTGCCATGCCTGCTGCTGACAAAGTTGGTGGTGTTGCTGCTAGTATTAGTTCATTCCATGTGCCTTCGATTTGTTTTAGCGTTTGAGTCATACACGGAAATAGATTTACAAGATTTGCTATCAGATAGCATGCGGCTACTCCCTCAATTCCCCAGTTTACGCCAGTGAAAAATGCAAGAATCATTAATGCGGCGCCGAATAGTCCCAGTTTGAGTTGAATGTCGGTTGTACCTGTTGCCATAAAAATTGGTCCTGTGGAACTAGTCAGTGATTGAATGTATCCCACCGGGGCAAGAAACAAGAGTACTGAAGAGGCGGCCTCCCATTGAGTGCCGAGGACTACTTGAACTAACATATCTCTGGTAATCCAAAGACCTGAACAAATCGGAGCTGAAAGCAATAATAAAATAGATAGGGCTCTGAGGTATAGCGCCCGGACCGCTGGTAAATCAAATTGTCTATTGGCAAGAACTGGAAATAATGCGCGGTTTGAAACTGCGTTTAGCAGTTGTAGTGGAATCATCATTAGCTTATACGCTTGAGAGTAGATGCCTAGGCTCAAGGCTCCTAATTCTCTGCCAATAATGGCAGAGTCTGCATTTCTTGAAAAAAAGTTCACTAGCGAAAATATTGTGAAACTTCCACTATATCGTCTGTGTTTTTTAACTTCTTTTAGGGAGAAGCGCAGGCTGGGTTTCCAGGAGCTTTGTATTAAGAGCTGGATAGAGATGGCGGAAGTTGTTGCAAAGGCTTGTATGGCTAAGCTTAATGCTCCGAAGTTGTATAGCGCAGATGTGACGCCTGCGAAGAGTCCTAAAGCTCCTGCAACAACCTCAATTCGAGCGAGGGTTCTAAAGCCTGATCTTTTCTCTATGAGCGCTTGATGTACAACCGTAAATGCTCCAATTGGGAATGCCATCCCCAGTATCGCAAGCATTGATTCAAGTTGTGGGAATGAGAAATACTGCGAGATCCAACTTGAACTCAGATATAAAATTATTCCGAGCACAGCGCCGGCGATTGAATTTAGCAGAAAAAGGCTGTTAAGCGTTCTGTCTGAAATTTCTTTGTTGTGAATTATTGTGGCGGCTGTACCTAAGTCGCGAATGATAAGTGAGAAATTTATTGCTACGGTAGCAATTGCCATGGCTCCAAAATCTGAAGGCGAAAGGATGCGGCTAAGTATCGCTAGAGAGGCGAGTTGTATGGCAATCTTTGACGCTTGAATTGCCGCCACCCACGATGCGTTTGAAAGTGCATTCATTGGCTTACGTGAGTTTCTGAAAAGAGCTCTCGATCGCTTTTTCTAGGGCTGAACTGGAGAAGTGTGCTATGGCGCTGTCGAAATCAATTTCGGCTGGAGGTTTTTCGGTGGATAAGGCCTTTGTTAGCTCAGAAATGGTCGTGTAGTCGTAAATAACATTGTCTGGTAGTGAGTTCTTAAGCCAGGTTGTGAATTCTGTTTTAAGGGCAAAAACTCTGCTTTTAGCCGACAGCGCAAAAACTATGGAGCCACTTGCAATCATGTCGTTTGATGAGTGGCATACAATGACTCCCATAGAGTTTTTAATCAAAAAGGCGGCCTCATTGTCGTTTAACGGTTTTGTGTAAATGGTGACATTTGGTGTTGCCAGTTTAATTAGTTCGTCTAGATAATGGTTGTCAGGTGTGTCTCCGCAAATTACTAACTTGATATTTTTTGGGAGCGAATTAAGTAGAATGTCGATTTTCTTATATCTTAAGACTCTGCCAAAAACAACGTACGTATCTTTTGAGAGTGCTTTGAGTTCATTGTTTTGAATTTCTTGAGACGAATAGGCTGGATGTGGGATGTAATATGAGTTGGGAATTGTAGTGATCCCTGAATGTACCCAGCATTGATCTGCGAGTTGCCTATATATAGATATTAACCACTTGATGAGTGGTGCCCACTTGTCTTTTGTTGAGTGAGGGTAGTAATTGTGCTGGACGTATATTATTTTCTTTGCGCGGAACTTAAGAATTAGCAGCTTTGTAAATGTCTTTGCTATTCCTGTTAGGCACGGATTGCCAGTTTTGGGGGCTACAAAAGCATCTTCTGGCCAGTTTATGATAGCAAAGTCAACCTTTTTGGTGAACCAGACGGATGGAGAATATGATACGGATTCTACTTTCCCGAATTTCTTAAGAATTTTGGAGAATTGCAGCGTATAGGAGTTTCTGGTCTCATCCAAAGGCGCATAAGCAATTTTGTACTTGTACATCATTGGTAGGTCAGCTTTTGGGAGAACGTGCGTAATCGATGTAGATTACTTGTTCTGGCTGATAGTTGTTGGGTGTCCGTGAGACTTGAGAAGCACCTGACTCTTTGCCTCAATAAGATCTGAAAGAATCATTTCTTTTAGCAGCTGTTTAAGTGTGATTTGCGGCACCCAGCCCAAATCAGCCTTGGCTTTTGCTGGATCACCCAGCAGCGTCTCCACTTCCGCAGGCCGGAAGTAACGCGGGTCTACCTGCACCAGCACATCGCCCGGCTTCACGGCCGGAGCCTTCTCTCCCTCCACCGCTTGCACGATGGCTTTTTCATCTACGCCGGTTCCTTCAAAACGCAGGGTGATGCCCAGTTCTTTGGCAGCCATGTCGATGAACTGGCGCACGCTGTATTGCACGCCGGTGGCGATCACGAAGTCTTGTGGCTTGTCCTGCTGCAACATCATCCACTGCATGCGCACGTAGTCTTTGGCGTGGCCCCAGTCGCGCAGCGAATCCAGGTTGCCCATGTACAGGCAGCTTTCCAGGCCTTGGGCGATGTTGGCCAGGCCGCGGGTGATCTTGCGGGTGACGAAGGTTTCGCCGCGGCGCGGGCTTTCGTGGTTGAACAGGATGCCGTTGCAGGCGTACATGCCATAGGCCTCGCGGTAGTTCACCACGATCCAGTAGGCGTAGAGCTTGGCCACGGCGTAGGGGCTGCGCGGGTAGAAGGGCGTGGTTTCTTTCTGGGGGGTTTCCTGCACCAGGCCATACAGCTCGGATGTGCTGGCCTGGTAGAAGCGGGTCTTCTTCTCCAGCCCGAGGATGCGGATGGCTTCGAGCAGGCGCAGCGTGCCCAGGCCGTCCACGTCGGCGGTGTATTCGGGGCTCTCGAAGCTGACGGCCACATGGCTTTGCGCGCCCAGGTTGTAGATCTCGTCGGGCTGGGTGTCCTGCACGATGCGGATCAGGTTGGTGCTGTCGCTGAGGTCGCCGTAGTGCAGGTGAAAGCGGGCGTTGTCAATGTGCGGGTCCTGGTAGATGTGGTCCACGCGCTGGGTGTTGAACTGGCTGCTGCGGCGCTTGATGCCGTGCACGATGTAGCCCTTTTCCAGCAGCAGCTCGGCGAGGTAAGAGCCGTC
>Ga0209066_10007430_pt1 | contig 10854 bp, 10 predicted proteins | sample All_14_2_FD_187198 | JGI IMG/M metagenome (GOLD analysis project Ga0209066, IMG submission 187198) | Freshwater microbial communities in response to fracking from Pennsylvania, USA - Allegheny Zone_MetaG_DW_15 (SPAdes) (version 2) ... | reverse complement strand
ACTGTCGACATCCGTATCCTTGACGCCCGCGTGGCCGATGCCTTGCCCGCTTACGCCACCCCCGGCAGTGCCGGGCTCGACCTGCGTGCCTGCGTGGACGCCCCGGTGGTGCTGGAGCCCGGCCAGGCGCAGCTGATCCCCACGGGTCTGGCCATGCACCTGGGCGATCCCGGCCTGGCCGCGATGATCCTGCCGCGCTCCGGCCTGGGCCACAAGCACGGCATCGTGCTGGGCAACCTGGTCGGCCTGATCGACTCCGACTACCAGGGGCCGCTGATGGTGAGCTGCTGGAACCGGGGCAGCGAGCCCTTCACCATCCAGCCGCTGGAGCGCATCGCCCAGTTGGTGATCGTGCCGGTGGTGCAGGCGCAGTTCCGCCGGGTCGATAGCTTTGACGCCAGCGAGCGCGGTGAGGGGGGCTTCGGCTCCACCGGACGCGGCTGATCCGCCTGCTCAACCCGGGATGAACCGCCCGCGCCAAAGCAAAAGGCCGCACAAGGCGGCCTGAAACGGGGGTGGACGGGCGCTCAGTGCAGGGTTTCGCCCGGCGGGGTCGAGGGCGTGAAGCCCACCAGAACTTCTGAGACGGAGCCTTGCTCGATTTCTTCTTCGGTGGCGGGGCGCACGTCCAGCACCTTGAGGCTGATGCGCACGGCCAGACCGGCCAGCGGGTGGTTGCCGTCCAGCACCACATGGCTGTCGTACACCTCGGTGACGGTGTAGATGGCGTCAGGGTTCAGGTCGGGGGTCTTCGAGCCCTCGGGCGGGCCGTCGAACTGCATGCCTTCGACCACTTCGGGTGGGAAAATCTCGCGCGCTTCGAAGAACACCAGATCGGCGTCATAGTCGCCAAAGGCGTGCTCGGGCTCCAGATGCAGATGGGCTTCGAAGCCCACGCTCTGACCCAACAAGGTCTCTTCGACCTTGGGCAGGAGGTCTTCTCCGCCCAGCAGAAACTCCATCGGCTCGTTGAGCTCGTCTACCAATTGGCCCTGGGCATCTTCCAGACGCCACACCAGGCTCACGACACAGGGTGAGGAAATGATCATGCCGCGATCATCTCACGAGGCGACGGCGTCTGTGGGGTGGGGGCTGCGTTCGGGCGCCAGGCGAGGGTGGATTTCGTTGAGCGGAATCAGCACCACCGCCTGCAGTTGGCGCCACAATGCGACCATGAAATCGACCAAAACCTCCGCATCCGCTGCGGCCACGCAGGCCACACCCGCTGGCCCGCTGCCCATCGACCACATCACGCCCTTGCTCGGCGGCATGTCGCCCGAGACCTTCATGCGGCGCTACTGGCAGAAAAAGCCGCTGCTGATCCGTCAGGCCATGCCGGGCGTGCGGCCCCCCATCGAGCGCAGCAAGCTGTTTGCGCTGGCGGGGCAGGAGGAGGTCGAATCCCGCCTGATCGTGCGTGAACATGCCACCGGTTCGGCGCTCGTGAAAAAGAGCCGTGGCAAGGCTGCGGTGTCGACGCCCGGCCAATGGCAGCTCACCCACGGCCCCCTGAGCCGGCGTAGCCTGCCGCCGCTGGACCAGCCCGGTTGGACCTTGCTGGTGCAGGGCTTGGATCTGCACGTGCCCGCTGCCTACGACCTGCTGCAGCAGTTCCGCTTTGTACCCGATGCGCGCCTGGACGATCTGATGATCTCGTACGCGACCGACGGCGGCGGTGTCGGCCCTCATTACGACTCGTATGACGTGTTCCTGCTGCAGGTGCATGGTCAGCGTCGCTGGCGCATCGGGCCTCTGAAGGACACCCGCCTGCAAGATGATGTGCCGCTGAAGATCCTGACGCACTTCGTGCCTGAGGAAGAGCACGTGCTGGAGGCGGGCGACATGCTCTACCTGCCACCGGGCTGGGCCCATGACGGCATCGCGCAGGGTGAGTGCATGACCTGCTCGATCGGCTTCCGTGTGCCAGAAGGCACCGATCTGGCGCGCGAGGTGCTGATCCGCTGGATGGAGGGCATGGACACGATCGACAAGCCCCGTCTGTATCAAGACCCCAAGCAGGCCGCCACCAGCACACCAGGTCTGATCCCCGATGCCTTGCGACAGTTCACGGCCGACGCCGTGGCGCGCCTGATGAAGGATCCCGCCGGCCTGCAATCGGCCCTGGGTGAAATCCTGACCGAGCCCAAGCCGCGTATCTGGTTCCAGTCGGGTGAGCCCTTGCCCGATGGCGCCGGGGTGCGTCTGGATCCGCGCACCCGCATGATGTACGACGAGCAGCGGGTGTTTGCCAACGGTGAGTCCTGGCGGGCGGGCGGCAAGGATGCCCGGCATCTGCGCCAACTGGCTGATCAGCGCTTCCTGACGGCCTCCGTCGTGGCGCAGGTCAGCGAGGCCGTGCGCGAGCTGCTCAACCAGTGGGCCGAAGACGGGTGGTTGCACCCCTTGGCGTGACCGGCGAGCCATGACAAGATCGTGCGCATGAGCGAAGACACCGTGAATCCTGCGGCCATCTCGGACTTGTCCGGTCGCATCAGCAGTTGGCGCGATTTTTCAGATCGCGTCAGCGCCGCCATGGCGATGGCCGCCGCCGAGCCGGGGCCCATGACCCTGAGTGACCGCGATTTCACCCACTGGCCTTTGGGGCAGCGGGAGGTGGTGGAGGCCTTCCAGCAATGGGTGCTGGGTTCGGCCCGTGAAATTCGCTGCCATGTGCTGGCGGCGAGTTATGACGGCTTTGTGCGCACGCATCCGCGCTGGGTCAACTGGCGCAAGCTGTGGGCCCATCGGGTGCCGTGTCACCAGTCGCCAGAAGAGCTGGCGACGTCCGTGCCCACTTTGCTGGTGCTGCACGACAGGCTGGCGTTGCGGGTTCTGGAGCCCCTGGTGGGTCGGGGCCTGTGGACCCGAGATCCGGCTGTCATCGGTGATTGGTTGGGGGAGGTTGATGTAATTTTGCAACGTTCACACGATGCGTTACCGCCGACCACGCTGGGACTATAAGGGTTAGCCTGATACACCGTATAATCAGCAGTTGAATATTGAGCGAAGCCAATGTGTGGCGTCGCACATATTTCCAATATCACCGGTTTTATTGACACTCCATTGAGGATAAAAGCATGAAAAAGTCGCTCCTGCTGGCTTCGCTGATCGCTGCCGTTGCCCTGGCCGCTTGTGGTAAGAAAGAAGAAGCTGCTGTTGAAGCCGCTTCCGAAGTCGCCGTTGCTGTTGAAGCCGCTTCTGAAGCTGCTTCCGCTGCCACCGACGCAGCTTCTGCTGCTACCGACGCTGCTTCGGCTGCTGTTGACGCTGCTTCCGCAGCCGTCGAAGCCGCTTCTGAAGTTGCTTCCGCTGTGAACTAATCTTAGTTCGCTTGCGAGAAAGCCGCTCTTCGGAGCGGCTTTTTTTACGCTTGCACGCTTTGTGTGTGCGGCATGTGAAAAGACCCGGAGGCTTGCGCCGTCCGGGTCTTGGTGTTTGTGGGGGGAGAGCGCGAGGGATTCTCGGCTCTTCCTGCCCCGTCTGCTTCAGTTGAGTTCGGTCAGCAACTGCTGCGCGATGCGCTTGCCCGTGGCACTGGTGGCAGGCTTGCCTTGTTCGTCCAGCACGCTCACGACGCTGTTGCTGCCTTCGCCTTGCACCTTCACCACATAGCGGCTCAGGCTGCCTTCGCTGTTGTCAGCGGCGCCGAACAGGCGTGAGAAGAAGCCTGGCTTGGTGGCGGTCGGGTCGTTGGCCGACAGGCGCACTTCAAAGCTGCCTTGGCGGCGGTCACGGTTCTCGACGGTGAAGCCGCTGCGGTCCAGCGCCAGACCCACGCGACGCCAGGTGGTGTCCGGATCGGCCCCAACGCTCAGGCCATTGCCCTGGGCGTTGAGTTCGGCAATCCTGGCCGTGGCGGCAGGCGTGGCAGCCTGGACCGCGTCACGCTTGAGGGCGTCGGCCTCTTCCTGGGTGCTGCCCAGCACGATCATCATGCGTGACAGCATTTCGGCTTCCAGGCCCGGATCGCTGGGGCGCGCGCGCCAGGTGGTGCGCTCTTTCTTGCTGTCTTCGTACTCTTCGCTCATGCCGCGATGGCTGACATAGACCTCGGTGCCGTTCGCGGTGCGTTCGATGCGGGTGCGGTACATGTCGCGCTCGCCGGTGTCGTAGAGCATGTCGAACACGCGACCCAGGGTCTGGCGGATCAGGCCGTCCTTGGGCACCTTGGCGCGGTTTTCAGCCCAGGTGGTTTCCATCACGCCCACTTCGGGCTGGTTGACCGCCAGGCTGAAGCCGTTGTCTTCCCAGAACTTGCTGATCTGGTTCCACACCTTGTCGGCGGGCTGGTCGACCACCAGCCAGCGGTTTTGGCCCTGGCGCTCGAGCTTCACGCCACCTTTGGTGGACACGGCCACGGCGGTCTGTCCGCTGCTGGCCACGGCTTCTGCACGGGTGAGGGTGCTGGCGCTGATGGAGGCGGCCGGCAACTGGTTGTAGCGGACCTGGCCTGGCAACTGGCTCAGGTCAGGCGGCACATCCAGACGCACGGTTTTGGCACCGCTGGTGCGGTAGTCGACCTTGTCGCCGCCGAGGGCGTCGTTGATGGTGGAGCAGCCGGAGACCAGCAGCAAGGACGCCAGCGTGGCGCCCAGAACGAGGGGTGTCGATTGACGAGGTGTGTTCGGCATGTGCGGTGCGTGAAGGTCAGATCCCGACGCCTGTGGGTCGGGAGGAAGTCAGGATCGGAGGGGTTACAACACCCCGGATTCGTGCAGGGCGGCCTTGACCAGTTCTTGCGAAGCCGGCGTCAGGGGTGTCAGGGGCAGACGCAGCGCGCCGCCGATCTTGCCCATGTGGGCCAGAGCCCACTTGACGGGAATCGGGTTCGGCTCGACGAAGAGCTGCTTGTGCAGGGGCAGCAGCTTCATGTGCAGCTCGATCGCGCGCTTGGCATCTTGTGCCATGGCGGCCTTGCACAGCTCGGCCATGTCGCGCGGGGCAACGTTGGCGGTGACGCTGATGTTGCCGTGGCCACCCATGGTCATCAGGTGAACGGCCGTGGGGTCGTCACCCGAGAAGATGGAGAAGCCCTTGGGGGCCTGCTTGATCAGCCAGGCCGCGCGGTCGAGGTTGCCGGTGGCTTCCTTGATGCCGATGATGCCGGGCAGTTGGGCCAGACGCAGTGCCGTTTCGGGCAGCATGTCGGCCACCGTGCGGCCGGGCACGTTGTAGAGCACCACGGGGATGTCGACCGCTTCCACGATGGCCTTGAAGTGCTGGTAGATGCCTTCTTGGGTGGGCTTGTTGTAGTAGGGCACGACCTGCAGGGTGCAATCGGCGCCGACCTTCTTGGCAAACTTGCTCAGCTCGATGGCTTCGCGGGTGGAGTTGGCGCCCGCGCCGGCCATGACGGGCACGCGGCCGGCTGACTGCTCGACGGCCACACGGATGATTTCGCAGTGTTCTTCGACGGACACGGTCGGGGACTCGCCCGTGGTGCCCACCACGCCGATGCAGTTGGTGCCTTCAGCGATGTGCCAGTCGATCAGTTTACGCAGGCTGTCGTAATCGACGTTGCCGTCTTCAAACAGAGGCGTGACCAGAGCGACGATGCTGCCAAAAATGGGTTTCATGGTGATTCCTTCTATCTGATCATTCTAATGGTCTGACAGCGCGTATCCGGGTGGGGGGCTTCGTCAGAAGCAACTCCAGATCCGTCCGGCCAGATCCACGATCAGATCAGGTGAAAAGTACAGCGAGAACACGAGGGCGAGCGCCACGGCGGCAGCGAGGTAGCCCAGGGCGATGCGGTGGCGGCGATCCAGCATGGTTCAGCTTCAGGGCGTGACGGTGCGGGGCACAGGGGTTCGATGCTCCCGGATCGGAAAGTTCAATGCGGCGGCGACCACACCCAGCGCGATGGCCAGCCACCACACGACCTGGTAGCTGCCGGTGGCATCGTAGAGGCGCCCGGCCAGCCATACGCCCATGAACGAGCCGATCTGATGTGAAAAGAACACGATGCCGCCCAGCATGGACAGGTGCCGCACGCCGTGCATCTGGGCGACCACGGCATTGGTGGGGGGCACGGTGGACAGCCAGAGCGTGCCCATGACGGCGGCGAACACGCCCACGCTCAGCGGCGACAGGGGCAGGCTGATGAACACGATCATGACCACGGCACGGGTCAGGTAGATGCCCGAGAGGATCCAGTTCTTGCGCAGACGCTGCCCGAGGGCACCGGCGGCATAGGTGCCGATGACGTTGAACAGGCCGATGAGCGCCAGGGCCGTGGTGGCGACTTCGGGGCCGAGTTGCTGGTCTTTGAGGTAACTGGGCAGGTGGATGCCGATGAAGGCGACCTGGAAGCCGCAGACAAAGTAGCCTGCGGTCAGCAGCAGGAAGTCGCGGTGACCGAAGGCGTCGCGCAGGGCGGCCGAGGCCGGTTGGGGTGGCGGCGCGCTGGCGTGGGGTGCGGCCTCAGGGGCTTCGCGCAGGCCGAAAGCGATGGGGCCGATGAGCAGGGCGGACAGGGCCAGGGCCATCAGGGCGGCCGACCAGTCCATGCGGTGCAGCAGGGTGCTGGCCAGGGGCACCATGAGGAACTGGCCAAACGAGCCGGCGGCGGCCGTGATGCCCATGGCCCATGAGCGTTGCTGGGCGCTGATGTTGCGGCCGATGATGCCGTAGATGACCGAGTAGGTGCAGCAGGCCTGCGCCAGGCCGATGGTGACGCCCGTGGTCAGCAGGAAGGGCAGGTGCTCTGTGGTGGTGGCCATGCCGAACAGGCCGAGCGCGTAGAGGATGCCACCGGCCCACAAGGCCTTGAACGCGCCGCCCCGGTCGGCCCACCAGCCCACAAAGGGGCCGGCTGCGCCCCAGACCAGGTTCTGCAGTGCCAGGGCCAGGGAAAAGTCCTCTCGCGACCAGCCGTGCGCCATGGTGATGGGCTGCAGCCACAGCCCGAAGGCGTGGCGGATGCCCATGGAGAGGGTGACGACGAGTGCGCCACACAGCAACAGTTGCACCAGTGGCAAGGGACGGGAGGAAGAGGGCATGGCAGGCAGGCGAGCGTGGGGCTCAAACCTGCATGTTCATGATATCGGTATACGCTTGAACGAGTTTGTTGCGCACCTGAACGGCCGACTGGAAGCCCAGCTGGGACTTCTGCATCGCGATCATGGTTTCTTCCAGGCTGACGGTGGGGTTGTCAAACTGGACTTCACGCTGCATGGTGGAGGCCGTGGCCTGCGCCTGGCTGATGGAGCTCAGCGCGCCCGCAAAGGCGTTTTGAAAGCTGGGCTTCTCGACCGCGGCCGCGCTCCCGGCCGACGCCAGGCGGGTGTTGGCCTCGACCCGGCGCGCGACGTCGGCCATGCCGGCCTTGGTGGCGGCCTGTGCGAAGTCAAAGGGCTTGAGTTTGAGGTCCATGGTGCGGAGTGGTCCGGCGAAGGTGTGGTGCCGATCACCACACTTCGCACTCTAGCGGGGGGCAGACCAGGTGATGCGCCGAAGAAGTTGGCAATTCGGGGGCTGTTTCGGCCACAGAGGGGGCGAGAACTCTCAATAATCAGGACCTGCCAAGGTGGGTTGAAGTGCCGAATCGGTTCGGCGCGCAATCCCATGCATCATGTCACCCCATGGAAGTCTCTGTCGCCAATCCTCAGTCCGTCGCGCCGCTGGCACCCAATCAGGTGCTGGATGCGAACGCGTCCCAGCCGCCCGGCTTTGTCCAGCGGGTGATGGCTTTGCCGGCTCAGCGCAAGCTGATGCTGGGGGGCGGGATCGCCGCCATCGTGGCCATTTTCGTGGCGATGATGCTGTGGGGGCGTACGGGGGACTACCGCGTTCTGTACACCAATCTGTCTGACAAGGACGGCGGGGCCATCCTGGCGCAGCTGCAGCAGATGCAGGTGCCCTACAAGCACGCCGATGGGGGCGCGGCCATCCTGGTGCCGTCCGACAAGGTGCACGATGTGCGCCTGAAGCTGGCCTCGGCTGGCCTGCCCAAGGGCTCGGTGGTGGGTTTCGAGTTGATGGAGAGCCAGAAGTTCGGCACCACCCAGTTTCAGGAGCGTTTGAATTTCCAGCGCGGCCTCGAGGGCGAGTTGACCCGCTCGATCCAGGCCATCTCCAGCGTGCAGAGTGCCCGCGTGCACCTGGCCTTGCCCAATCAGAACGGGTTCTTCCGTGAGCAGCAAAAGGCCTCGGCCTCGGTGGTGCTGACGCTGTACACCGGCCGCAGCCTGGACCGCGGCCAGATTGCCGGCATCGTGCACCTGGTGTCCTCGAGCGTGCCGGAGATGTCGCCCAAGGCCGTGAGCATCGTGGACCAGACGGGCGCTTTGCTGTCCGGGCCGCAAGAAGGTGTGGACCACGCCGGGCTGGATGCCCAGCAGTTGCAGTACGTGCGCCAGATCGAGACCAACTATGCCCAGCGCATCCGTGACATCCTCGAGCCGGTGGTGGGCAAGGAAAACCTGCGGGCGCAGGTGACGGCCGAGCTGGATTTTTCGCAGACCGAGTCGACGGCCGAAGAGTACAAGCCCAACCAGGGGCCGGAGGCCGCAGCCACCGTGCGCAGCCAGCAGACCAGCGAGCAGTCTGGCAGCACCAGCGCCACAGCGGCCGGCGTGCCGGGCGCCACGACCAACCAGCCGCCAGTGCCGGCCACCGCGCCGATCAACGGTGCCCCGGCCCCCCTGCAGGCCGCCCAGGTCAACGGCAGCGCGCAGACCAATGGCCGCCGTGAGGCTGTGACCAATTACGAGGTGGACAAGACGGTGCGCGTGACGCGCAGCGCCACCGGCAACATCAAGCGTTTGAACGCCGCGGTGGTGCTGAACCACCGCACGCTCACCGATGCCAAGGGCAAGACCACCACGCAGCCGATCCCGGACGAGGAACTGGAGAAGCTGACGGCCCTGGTGCGTGAAGCGATTGGCGTGGACGACCGTCGCGGTGACTCCATCAAGGTGGTGAACACGCCGTTCCAGGTCGTCAAGGACGAGCCGGTGAACACCCCCATGTGGCAGCAGCCCGAGACGGTGGACCTGATCCGCACCCTGGCCGTGCCGGGGGCCTTGACCCTGGCGGCCTTGATCGTGGTGTTTGGCGCCATCCGTCCGGCCATCAAGGCGGCCCGGCCGGTGCCGGCAGACGAGGTCGAACAAGGTAAGCTCAGCGCTGTCGTCGACGATGCGCAGGAGTTGCCTGCCTTGCCTGGGTCGGGCATGGTGCTGGGGCCGGATGGTCAGCCGCTGGCTGCCCTGGAGGCACCTGGCGCCGATCGTCGATTGGAGTCCGCACGCGCTCTGGCCCGTGGCAACCCGCAGGCGATGGCCAACGTGGTGCGTGGCTGGATGAACAATTGAGCAAGGACGCGCGTCATGGACGATAAAGGTGTGGAAGATGCAGCCATCCTGCTGATGTCGCTGGGTGAGGAGGAGGCCGCAGAGGTCTTCAAGCATCTCGAACCCAAGGAGGTTCAGCATCTGGGTGAGGCCATCGCCCGCATGAAGGCGGTGACCAAGGAGCGCATCGGCAACGTGCTGGACCGTTTTGCCAAGGAGTCCACCGAGATGGGCGTCCTGGTGGCCGACAACGACGAGTACATCAAGGCGGTGTTGCGCAAGGCGCTGGGCGACGACAAGGCCAATCTGCTGATCGATCGCATCATCCAGGGCAGTGACGTCACCGGCATCGAGAGCCTGAAGTGGATGGATGCGGGTTCGGTGGCCGAACTGCTGCGCAACGAGCACCCACAGATTGTGGCGGCCATCCTGGTGCACCTGGACCCGGACCAGTCTTCGTCGGTGCTCAAGTTTTTCCCCGAACGTCAGCGCAACGAGGTGATGGTGCGCATCGCCACGCTCGATGGCATCCAGCCTTCGGCCTTGAAGGACCTCAACGAGGTGCTGTCCAAGGTGCTAGCGGGTGGTCAGCAGATCCGCAAGTCGTCGCTGGGCGGTGTCAAGCCGGCCGCCGAGATCATCAACATGATGGGTTCGAGCATCGAGACCTCGGTGCTGGACTACATCCGTGAGGCCGATGGCGACCTGGCGCAGCGGATCATGGACAACATGTTCACCTTCGACGACCTGATCAAGTTGGACGACAAGGGCTACCAGTCTTTGCTCAAGGAAGTTCAGACCGAGTCGCTCATCATTGCGCTCAAGGGGGCGTCGCCCGAGATTCGCGAGAAGGTGTTCAAGAACATGTCGAGCCGTGCGGCCGAGACGCTGCGCGAAGACCTGGAGTCGCGTGGGCCGGTCAAGCTGTCCGAGGTCGAGGCCGAGCAGAAGGAGTTGCTCAAGATCGTGCGCCGTCTGGCTGACGAAGGCCAGATCGTGATGGGTGGTGGAGGCGACGATGAGTACGTCTAAGCCGGGCCAGCCGGGTCAGCCGGGTGGGGGATCGCCCTCCAACCCGTACGCGCGCTTCATTCCCCGCGAGGAGCTGGGGGCGTTTGCCGTCTGGAATCCGGAGACCTTTGAGCAGCCCCAGGCGCCGAATGCGGCGGAAGAAGGGGGCGTGCGCAAGCCGACCCTGGCCGAGCGTGCCGCCGCCGAGATTCGGCCGACGATGAAAGCCGGGCAGTCTGCGGGCAAGCCGGCAGCGCAGGGCGCCAAGCCTGCGGGTGGTGCTGCCACGCCGCGTTCGCCGAACTGGCGTCCGATTGTGGGGGGCGTGCCGGGCCAGGCCGAGGCCGAGGCACTGGCCCAGGCGCAAGCCGACGAGGTGGCGCGTGCGGCAGCGCAGGCAGCAGCCGAGCCGGCACCCGACACGGAAGCCCTGATCGAGGCAGCGCGCCAGAGCGGCTATCAGGACGGGTATCGCAATGGCTTGGCTGCGCTGGAAAGCTACAAGCAGACGCAGGCGGAGCAAATGGCCCGCTACATGAACGAGCAG
>Ga0209066_10007429_pt1 | contig 10855 bp, 9 predicted proteins | sample All_14_2_FD_187198 | JGI IMG/M metagenome (GOLD analysis project Ga0209066, IMG submission 187198) | Freshwater microbial communities in response to fracking from Pennsylvania, USA - Allegheny Zone_MetaG_DW_15 (SPAdes) (version 2) ... | reverse complement strand
TTTTACAATAAACTCACACGAAAGTCTATAGTTGATTTGTTCCCACATACGTACACCCTTAGTCGATATGTTCCCTCGGAGAGAATTTCAGTCTAAAAAATACAGGCTGCTAATTCTTGACAGCTATCCCCTCCTCTCAAAACAGTTTGAGGGTATCCCAGTTCTAAATAATATGAACTCATTCTTCAATGGGGTGGATGAAGTATGGGATTTGTTCCTGCTGGCCATGAAAGCTGCTGAAACAAATGAATTTACAGCTGAATTTAAGGTGGCATTTGAAAAGGCGATCGCAGTTAGCGGTAACGGTCTTGCCTATATCACAATGGGGTTGTATTGGATACGTCCTAATGTTTTTATGCCGCTTGATGGTAATTCCCGCGCATACGTTTCTGCTAAGTACGGAGTAACTGCTCCGAGTGGTAATTGCACGGGAGATGAATATGTGGCTTTTCTTGATATTCTCAAAGCAAAAGTGGCTGAGCAGACACCCGGTATTACACTCCCTGAAATTTCCTATACCGCTTGGACAGAAAAAAAAGAAGGCTCTCCAGAAAGTGGTAGCGGAAGTAATAAGGCTATAGTTGTCGATGAACGGCAACAGCGGGCTGCGTTTAAACAGTGGTATGTAGACAATGGCGGTTCATCAAATTCTGCTAATACCATTTCGACCGCTATTGGCAAAACGAAGCTAAAAAATGGACGACCTGTATTTGCTATTGCTGTATTTGATGATCTTAATAATGCAATAAAAAACGGAGGTCTCGATGGGTATTTCCAAGCCAGTGGTGGTGAGTACTCAAAGATGGAAGTGATCTTCGATATTGAACCGTCAGTCCAAAGAGATGATCTGAAGAGCGGCATAAAGCATTATCTCAGTTTCTTGCAAAGTGAAGGGGCATCAGTTATAGCAGATGGAGTTGAGGCACGGTATAGCTCGCCCGCGGGACGAACTATCGGTAATAAAATCCCTAAAAATCTCATCCTTTTTGGAACGCCCGGCACAGGTAAGACATATAGCTCAATACAGTATGCTGTTGCCATAATCGAGGAAAAACTATTTACCGATGTGAAAGCCGAGGATTATGATGCAGTGTTTGCTCGGTATCTGAAGTACAAAGAGGATGGACTTGTTGCATTTACGACATTCCATCAGTCGTTCGGATATGAGGAGTTCATTGAAGGTATTCGACCTGTTGTCTCGTCAGAGGATAAAGCCGAATCTGGGCGTGAAATCGAATATGAGGTTCACGATGGAATTTTTAAGGCTTTCTGCGACAAGGCCGGTACGCCTATTGGGAATGGTGGGAATATTGACTTAGGGATTGGTAAGAATCCTAGTGTATGGAAGGTTTCACTTGAAGGCACAGGTGATAATCCTACCCGAACGGAGTGCTTTGCAAATAGCCACATCCGTATCGGGTATGACGGCTACGGCGAAACTCTGCCTGATACCTATGAAAAGGGTGATAATGGGAGAAATATTCTAAACGCTTTCTACTACAAAATGCAAATCGGCGATATTGTTCTGTCATGTTATTCAAACAAAACAATCGATGCTATCGGCATTATTACCGGTGAGCCGGAATGGCATAATGAATATCCTCACTATAAAAGGCTACGAAAAGTAAAATGGCTCGTAACAGGTATCAACGAGGATATCTACGAACTTAACTCCGAAAAACTAATGATGCAGCCATCGGTGTATAAGCTGTCAATCTCCGTGTCAGACGCCCTTCAACTGATTAAAAAGCTTAAACCATCCATATTTACGCAGAAGGTAAAAATCCCGAATCGCGTCTTCATAATCGATGAGATTAACAGAGGAAATATATCGAAAATATTCGGCGAACTGATAACTCTCATTGAACCGACAAAACGCATAGGTGCAAGCGAACAATTGAGAGCTTCTTTACCGTACTCAGGACAAAATTTTGGAGTGCCTGACAATATATATCTTATAGGTACGATGAATACCGCTGACCGTTCCATTGCTCGAATTGATGCAGCCCTACGCCGACGATTCAATTTTGTTGAAATGTTGCCAGAATCGGAAACGCTCAAGGATATTCTTATCGACGGCATCGACATAGCTAAAATGCTCGATACCCTCAACAAGCGAATCACGGTCCTACTCGACCGTGAGCATACCATTGGTCATTCATATTTTCTACAACCGTTGAAAGCTGATCCGAGCATTGACCGTCTTGCAATGATCTTTGAAAATGAGATAATTCCGCTCCTGCAAGAATACTTCTATGACGATTATGAGAAGATCCAACTTGTGCTAGGTGATAACCAGAAGCCGGATGACAGTACTCGTTTCATTGTGAAAAAGACCGATGCATTGAAGCTGTTCGGGAATGCTGACATTGACTTTCCAGAATACTATGAGATTAACAGTGCGGCGTTCAGGGAGGTCGACGCATATGCGTTTATCTAATAAGACCTATACCATAACTGAATATGGCGGGTTTATAAGAGGTGCGTCGCTAAGTGGATATCAGAGTTTACCGGAGAGAACCTTCGCTGCGCTGGAAACATTTATTCTTGCTAATACCGCTGGTGCAGAAACGGAGGCAATCGAATTACTCTCCTTGTCTGCTCGCCGCGGAATCGGCAAAATTATCACTGCTCGTAATTATGTTGGATTGATAACGATGACGGACGGGACAGTCATAGAGATATTACCGAAGATAGCAGGTGCCGACATTTCCGTGGGTGACACGAAGCGTATTTTCCTTGAAATGCTTAAAACACTCAAAGATGTGACTTTCAAGGACTTTAACGTCTCGAACTTACGCACCGACAAACTGAGTCTCTTTGAGATCTTCATCAAGATGTTTCTTGATGAGGTGTCCGTTCTAACGAAACAAGGATTAAAAGCTGCATATGTGCCCGTAGAAGCTAACGAACGGTTCTACAAAGGTAAATTGTTGGCTTCGCAGAACATTAAGCATAACCTGATGAACTATGAGCGATTCTATGTTCGCTACGACGATTTTAGCTTCAACCGACCTGAGAACCGACTGATTAAGTCCACCCTGCACTTTCTGTTGAAACAGACAGCGGATGGTCGCAACCGGCATAATGCCGCCCGGTTGCTCACTTTTTTTGAAGGTGTGGATTTTTCAGAATGCTACGAATCTGACTTTTCGAAGTGCATCAGCGATCGTAGTATGAGTCACTACGACAAAGCGCTTTCGTGGTGTCGTGTTTTCCTCAAGGGAAACAGTTTTACTGCCTTTGCCGGAAGTGAGGTTGCTCTGGCGCTTCTGTTCCCTATGGAGAAAATTTTCGAGAGCTTTGTTGCAGCTAAGTTTCGCAAGCACCTTGGGAATGGTGTCAGTCTTAGGACGCAAGACAACAGATATAGTCTGTTTGATAGCCCAACCCGAGCCTTTGCCCTCAGACCCGATCTTGTTTTAGAATCTGGAGAGCGCACAGTCGTTTTAGACACAAAGTGGAAACTGTTATCCGACAATGTAAGAAACAACGGGATTTCACAGTCTGATATGTATCAAATGTATGCTTATAGCAAGAAATATGACGCCGACGGTATCGTACTACTATATCCTCAATCAGACAACGTTAGCAAAGATGAAATTAGGTATGCATCAGATGACAATGTTAAAGTTGATGTTTCTTTCATCGACCTGAGAAATGTGGACAGCAGCATTGTTAATTTGCTATCGACAGTATGCTGAAATGCATCATATATAAAGGATAATTCAAATGAGACTAAGCGATCATTCAACAACAAATCTAATTTCATACTTTATAAGCAAGGGCAAAGAAGGCGAATGGTGGGACTTTAAACAGGAGTGGCATAACAATATGCGTGGTCTCATAAAGGATATAATTTGCTTTGCAAACACAGTACATGATGAGGATTGTTATCTCATTTTTGGTGTTTCTGATGACCTTAAACTTACTGGTATGCAACAAACACGTAAGAAGCAGGCTGATATAATCGACGCCTTGTCAAATCTTCACTTTGCAGGTGACAACATACCTAAGATTGAAATTGAAACAGTTAACTTCGGAGGAACCGAGCTCGATGTCCTTAAAATATTCAACACTGACAGAACACCTATTTATCTGAAAAAGCCATATGGGAGTATGAAGCAAGGATGTATTTATTGCAGAAACGGAGACAAAAACACTCCCGACAATGGAAATGCGGAAATTTTTGAGATAGAGAATCTTTGGAGAAAAAGACTCGGATTAACGAAACCCCCGCTTGAGTATATAATCGATAGACTACAAAACAAGCTGGAATGGAATCAGCACGATGATTTTTATTACAATATATACAAACCAGAATATTCTATTAAAAAATATGATGAGGATGATGATATTGGTAGACGCGGGGATGAATTTTATTCCTATTCCCAAACGAACGAGTCCACTTCATATTCAATGTTGGACATAATGGCTCATAATACTGTGCTCGATAGCTATCAAATTACAATTTTAGATAGTGGACGACTCAGTATACCTGTGCCTGAATGGGGATTCTTACATTTTGGTGAATACCATCAGGATGCCAGGGCGTATAAATACTATATTGAAGGCAGCGACCGTTATCGTGTACTTGATTTTTTGTATAACCCAGAGAATTCCGACGAGCGCTGTGCATTTGATGATCTTATAAACGTTGTCTTAATTTATCATTCTGAAGAAGAAAGAAAAGCTTTTGAAGGATATGTATTAGCAAATCCAGAGAAATTGGATTCGCTTGTTAATGCTTCAAAAGAATATGAATACATTGCTACAGAAAGTGAACTAAAAACTAGCGAATACAAGAAACGATTGAGAACAGGAATAGCACTGAACACGCTTCTCAAAGGATGGCGTGCAATGTACTTATAACCTTTTGATTTTTCCATACTTTTTAATTATTCCTTGATTGGCGATAATGCAGGGTAAGCAATCTCGAATTCTGTGTAGGATGCCATAAATCAAATAGACGAAGAAGAGCTCTCGAAGCTTGCATCAAAAAAAGCGAAAGCTCGAAAGCCCTTATTTCAAGCCTTTTTCGGCGTATTTATGCCGGAAAGGGCTTTTTCTTTTTGTATCAAAATCAGCAGGAACATAGACCCCTGTTGCAGTTCAGGCGGAATGTTCGTACAAAGTGTAGAATTCATCAAACGTCATAAGGGTCAGTTATAAAATCGTCATTAAATTATTGACAGACAAATAAAAAAGTTATACACTTTAAATAGTTCGAATGACCGACCGAAACTTAGAGGTGGTGATATGTTGCTTACAGAAGCAGATCAGCAAAGTCAACCGGAAAAAATACTAATAGCTGCTTTTGAGGTTATATCCTCCAAAGGTTATGCGAATGTTTCAACAAGAGATATTGCAGACAAAGCAGGTGTTGTGTTAAGTCAGCTGAATTATTATTTCAAAAACAAAGAGGGACTGTTCAAAGAAGTTGTGCGAATGATGGTTGATAAATATCAGCACGAGATTGAAGAAACCCTAAAGAAAGAGGAATCACCAAAGGAAAAGGCAAGATCATTAATAAAATACTTTACAGAAATGTTAAAGTACAATCCGGAGCTCTTTAGGCTACTCTATGACTTTACAGGTCTGGCTCTGTGGTCCCCGGTTTTTAGCAACTTGCTAAGTGACTTATTCAAAGAATTATCAGATATGATAGAAAAGTATATTGTTAACAACTTTCAGATGAAAGAATTAAAAGGATACTCTACAAAATCCTTATCACGCTTAATTCTAGGATCGATGTTCGGTACGGGTATTCAGGTATTACTTGATTATGATGAAGATTTGCCAGAAGCATTAAACGCTATACAAATACTATTTGAATAAATAAATATTTTATGAAAGTGAGGAAAATGTAAATGTCAGGAATAATCGAAAAATCTATTAATTTGGGGCTTGGGGTATTTTCGTACTCAAGGGAGAAAATTGAAGAAGCTGTTAATGAACTTGTGAACAAAGGTGAAGTATCTCGTAAGGACGCTAAAGATTTAGTGAATGACCTTGTCAAAAAAGGAGAAGAGCAACGCGATGATTTCAAGAAAATGATTAGGGATGAAATCCTAGAGTTATTAGACTATAAAGATATCGCTCGCAAAGAAGATCTAATGAAAAAAGATGATGTGAGAAAAATTATTAGGGAAGAGCTAATTGATATCTTGAAAGAGAAGGAAATAGCTACCAAGACAGATATAAGCGAGTTGAAAAAGTAATTAACTAAGAATACCAGTTAAAAGGCAGAGTGATGGCAGATTATTTAATGTCATTGCTGCTCCAACTGGTCATTCTATTTTATGAAAGGTGATTGAATGGGAACAACTATTATAACAGACTCAAATTGCGATTTACCTGTTGAGTATGTTTCGCAAAACAATATCCACATAATTCCTTTTACTTATCAATTAAATGGAATCACCTACACAGATGATTTTGGAAATTCTCTGAGTCATAAAGATTTTTATAATGCACTTCGAAATGGAAGCATGCCAACGACTGCGCAAATTACGCCATATATTTTTGAGAAAGAGTTTGAAAAATTCATATCAAAAGGGGAATCAGTTATCTATATAGGTTTCTCATCAGCTTTAAGTGAAACGTTTAATTGTTCTGTTCTAGCTAGAAACGAAATAATGGAGGCGCACCCAGAAGCAGATTTAACAGTTATTGATTCGAAAAGTGCTTCTATTGGTCAGGGCTTATTGGTGTATTATGCGTGCGAGATGTTAAGGCAAGGAAAATCTAAACAAGAAATAGTAGATTGGATCGAGTCTAACAAACTTAAGGTAAATCACTGGTTTACTATAGATAGTTTGGAACATTTAAAGAGAGGGGGGCGAATATCAGCCACCAGTGCAGCTATTGGGGATTTGCTTGTTGTAAAACCAGTTTTGATTGTCTCTAATGATGGAAGTCTTAACGCTGTAAAAAGAATTAGAGGAAGAAAAAAATCGATCAAGACTTTATTTGAAGAATTTAAAGCTCGTGCTATAAAACCAGAAGAACAGATGATATACATCGCTCATGGTGATTGTTTAGAAGATGCAGAGTATCTAAAATCTCTGATTTTAAGTGAGATAACGCCCAAAGACATAGTAATAAATATCTTGGGGCCAATTATTGGGACTCATACAGGACCAGGCATGGTAGGTGTATTTTTCTTAGGGAAAGAAAGATAGTTATATTGTTTACTTACACTAGGATAAAAAAGATATTAGTGTATTAACACTTTAGCAGATGTAGATGACGGGTTATCTTTTCAATCTATATCTGCTATTTTTTAACAAAAAATGAAGTTAGACTGAGTGGTGATAAATAGTGGCATTCGATAGACACAAAAAAATTAAGAGATCTAGACAAATTGTCAAGGTTTTTGCAAATCATGGCTTTGGTACCTTAATGGATAGGTTAGGAATCCTTAAATTTCTTAATATAGATAAGCAATCCAGAGAATATTCAGATGGCGAAATCTCAAAATTATCGATTGGGGCGAGATTGAGATTATCTTTCGAAGAATTGGGACCAACATTTATAAAATTAGGTCAAATCATGAGTACTAGACCAGATTTGCTGCCGCATGACATTATTCACGAACTGGAAAAACTTCAGGATGCAGTAGCGCCATTTCCTATGACTGAAGTACGGGAAGTAATAGAATTTGAGTTGGGAGATAAACTAGAAAATATATTTAAAGAGTTCAAAGAGGAGCCCATAGCTGCAGCATCTATTGGTCAAGTACACCGAGCAAAATTACTCTCAGGTAAAGATGTGGTTGTAAAAGTTCAGAGACCTAATATTGAAAAGAATATTAAACTTGATTTGGGTATATTGAAGGACCTGGCAGATTTTGTTGACAATCATACCAGACTAGGCAAACTTTATAGCTTTAGCAAAATGGCTGAAGAGTTCGAGACTACTTTGACAAATGAGTTGAACTTTCGTTCTGAAGGGGAAAATGCTGAAACTTTTAAAGTGAATTTCAAAGATGATGATAATATTATAGTTCCAAATATTAGTTGGATTCATACAACTAATCGTGTTTTAACAATGGAAGAGATCAAAGGGATATCGTTAAAGAATTTTGAAGCATTAGAGCAAGCAGGATTTGATAAAACAATTATTGCGAGAAATTTAGCTACATCTATTTTATACCAGATATTAAGAGATGGTTTTTTCCATGGAGATCCCCACCCGGGGAATATAATGGTGCTTGAAAATAATACAATCGCATTTTTAGATTTAGGCATGATTGGGCAATTGAACCCTCATAGGAAAAACCAATTTCTGAAAATGCTGATGGGAATAACGCTGAAAGATAGTAAACTAATCGTTCAAGCAATCGTTGAACTAGATGCGATGTCAGAAAGAATTAATATAAAAAAGCTGGAAAAAGACATTGATCGATTGCGAGATCAAGTTCTGTCAGTTCCATTGAGTCAAATTAAAATCGGTGAAGTTTTTAATGAAGTTTTTGACCTAGCATTTTCATATAATATTATGATTCCAGGAGAATTCACCATGCTTGCCAAATCCCTCATCACTTTGGAAGGTTTGGTAGAAAAATTGGATCCAGATCTTAACGTCTTGGAAATTGCTGAACCTATTGCTGGGAAGTTGATTTTTACTTTGATTTCCCCTGAGAAAATTGGTAAGGAAATCCTGGGCGGCGTTATGGATTTCGGTAATCTTATTCGAAAGTTTCCGACTGTCTTGTTGAGTTTTTTTGATAAATTGGAACATGATGATTTTATAATGCAATTTAAGCTGAAAGATGCAGATCGATATGTACAAAAGCTTGATAGGGCATTTAGCAGGATATCAATAAGCATAGTCCTTCTATCTTTAAGTATAGTAATTGCTGGAATAATCGTTGGATTAGGTTTAGCTGATATAGAAGGGACTGAAATTATAACAGTCATTATTACTACACTCAGAGGAAGCCTTGTCCTAGCAGGAATCTTGATTGTGGCACTGATTATTTCAATTTTCAGATCAAAACGTCTATAACCTGTACATTGAAAATATTTACCTTTGAAAGCGAGACATTAACATGGTAGTTGATTTTATACTTAATTTTGCGCTTTACTCATTCATTGGATGGATGATGGAAACTATATTTGCTAGCGCATTACAGAGGAAATTTATTAACAGAGGATTTTTAAGAGGACCATTCACTCCGATATATGGGTTTGGTGCTATTCTAATCGTGATTTCCTTAAACTGGATTTTTATTCCTACGCAAAATACATCAGTGCTACTGATTAGTAAATTGATTTTGTCAACATTATTAGTGACAGTGTTGGAATTCATAACTGGATTTGTGCTAGAAAAAATTTTCCATACCAAATGGTGGGATTACAGTGAAAATTTTCTAAATCTTAAGGGATACATTTGTTTGAAGTATTCTCTGCTATGGGGAATGTTGGCATTTTTACTAATTCGAATAGTTCACCCAGTAATCGCGGAATACATTTATCTAATTCCTGTATCAACCAAGAGGTACGTTGCAGTATTTTTTGTTATATATTTTATTCTTGATACCACAATATCGGTAATAAGCGCATTGGATTTAAGGAAGACAATTATTCATTACTCGGATTTATCATTGGATATATATAAAGAGAAAATTATCAAATACAAAAGAATATTTTTTGCATTTCCCCGGTTAATACTCTTAAATGCTAATGTTTTAAATCGCGATGTGAGTAGCATTTTAAATGATAGAATTGATAAAATCAAAGATGAAATTAAAAACAGATTTAGCGATTGAGAAAGAATATAAAGATTGTGTTAATGATCTGATTAATCATGAAATGGTAAGAAAAATGCATAACTTTGTGCAGCATGGAGATATAAGCTGTCTTGATCATAGCTTTAATGTGTCGTATATAAGCTATAGGGTATGCAAAAAATTGGGGTTTGATTATAGCTCTGCAGCCAGAGGTGGCCTACTCCATGATTTTTTCTTATATGACTGGCATGTTGATAAACCGTATAAAGGGCTCCATGGATTTATCCATCCAAATATTGCTTTGCAAAATGCTAACGAACATTTTTTCTTGAACAATATAGAGCGGGACATAATAAAAAAGCATATGTGGCCAATGACAATTAGACCGCCAAGGTACAAAGAATCTTTTGTTGTCTTAATGGTAGATAAATACTGTGCATCAATGGAGATAGTTAAAATTAAGAGCAAAAGTAATGTTAATCAGTATCAAGAAATGTCTACAACCCTAAAGGATGAGAAAATATAAGAATATATAATACGCTCAGTTAATTTATATAATCTAAATAATTGATTAACATCGAGATGCTGGTGATTGATATGTTTCCGAGAACGTAGGATTCAAAATCCGGCTCAAGACATCAAAGCCATCAACTCCGGCCAATTACATTATGGAATGGCATCAATATCAACTTCTCAATCTAAAAGCTTGGACATGTTCCCACTTACGTAAGCTTGAAAATCGGCCATTTGACATCAGTTGGCCAAACTCTTGACACTCCATTACATGGAAAACATCCAAATCGAGCACTCCACCTAAAATAGTGGACGTATTTCCTTGTACGAGCAAAAGCACAAAAGTGTTGTCGACGTGTTTCCTTTTACGAGAAAATTCGAAAATACACTTAAGACATTCAAACGGGCGCTTTTAGCCATGTGGAGGTAATAGTTCTGATGACGCGTATTGGTTCAGGCGATAGAAAGTAGGGTTTAAACACTACGTATAGTGGTTTTGTTACGAAAAAGGTCAAATGACTGACATAAAAATATCGTGGTTTGACCCCTACTGTAACTATAATAGACTTTATTTCAGTTAAAATTTTAATATAAAATAGATTGAAA
>Ga0209066_10007425_pt1 | contig 10861 bp, 11 predicted proteins | sample All_14_2_FD_187198 | JGI IMG/M metagenome (GOLD analysis project Ga0209066, IMG submission 187198) | Freshwater microbial communities in response to fracking from Pennsylvania, USA - Allegheny Zone_MetaG_DW_15 (SPAdes) (version 2) ... | reverse complement strand
TACGCGCTGTGCGTGATTGCCTGCCGGTTGAACCGCCGGCATGTCCCGAAACGGCGGTCGAGGCGCTATGTCATTGAAATGGTTAAAGAGGCTTGCGAGACCGAGGACAGACCTCCAAATTGACTTCTTGTCCGTACGTTGTCCGTATGATATTGAGAATGGGACAGGAGACCCGCCATGCCCGCAGCCGAAGCCAAGTCTGAACGCATCGAAGTGCGCACCACGCCGACCATGAAGGCGCTGTTGCAGCGTGCCGCCACGTCCTCGCACAAGAACGTGACGGATTTCCTGCTCGAGGCGGGCATCAATGCCGCCGAGGAAGCGCTGGTCGATCGGCGCATGTTCAGGCTCGACGACGACGAGTGGCAAGCCTTCCAGGACGTTCTCGACCGTCCCGTCCAGAGCAAGCCGCGCCTCGCCAAACTGCTCGCCGAGAAGAGCGTGCTTGAGTGACGGCGGAGAACCAAGCGTTCTCTGCGGTCCGAAAGCACGACGCCTCTCTCGACGTCGACGCATTCGATTGCGGCAAGGAACCCCTTGACCGTTTCCTCAAACGCCACGCTCTTGTCAACCAGAAGGCGGGCAGTGCTCAGACCTATGTCGTTTGTCGCGGCGAACAGCGCGTCGTCGGCTACTACAGCCTTGCGGTCGGCGCCGTCGAACATGCCGACGCGCCGGGACGGGTAAGCAAGGGACTGGCCCGCCATCCGATCCCGGTGATGCTCCTGGCCCGGCTTGCCATCGACCGATCCGAGCAGGGAAAGGGGCTGGGCAAGGCGTTGCTCAAGGATGCACTGTTCCGCACGGCCCAAGCTGCCGACATTGCAGGCATCCGCGCACTGCTCGTGCATGCCAAGGATGACGAAGCGCGCGCCTGGTACGAGGGGTTCGACTTCGAGCCGAGTCCGACGGACCCGTACCATCTCTTCCTGCTGATGAAAGATCTGCGATCGCTCCTCGGAGAGTGAACGCAGTCTTGCGAACCGAAGAGGAAAGTGTCCGCCGGACACTTTTCGAAGGGACGAAAAGGCCGTCTCTGCGGTAGATTCTGACTATCCTCGGGAGGCGCGCGCGCGAGCGACCCCATTCGACGCCCATTTACACCCAAATCGCCTGAGCATCCGAGTTCTTGGTTCCTTCCTGGGCGATTTCGTATGCTGGCGGGCGAAGCGCGGCACATCGCCAGCGACAGGGCCGGATTTTTGGGAAGCCACCCGGAAGCCGCATCCACCTGCGCCGCCTGAAACCTGCGTGAAATCAGACACCTGACCGGCCGCCAGGGGTGGATACCCCGCGGATGCCGGAGTCCAGCTGGAAGCCAGGATATCCGGGCTCGGCCGACGAGGAAGGTGACCCGGTCACGTTGTCCGAAGCGCGATCGCCGACCTTCGCTCAAGGCGCGCGGGGATGAGGCGACATGACCAGCTTGCCATACCGCGCCTTTAAGCCTCTTCCGATGGAAGGATGGTCGTTACTGCGAGGTTCAATCAGACCGGTCCATCCAGATCTTCGAGAGCTGCCGGCGATTCGGGCAATACCTGTCCGCCATCGATGACGAGGGATTGACCGGTGATGAAACAGGCTTCCTCGGACGCGAAGAAAAGCGCGGCATTGGCGATGTCGTCGACCGTGCCGAGTTTCTTCTGTGGAATGGCCGCTTCCATCCGCCGAATATATTCGTCGCCGAGTCCATCGAGCCCTTCGGTCCTGATGTTCCCCGGCATGACCGCATTTATGGTGATGCCCCATGGCGCGAGTTCGATGGCGGCGGTCCGCACGAAGCCGAGTTGGCCCGCCTTCGAGGCGCCGTAATGGGCCCAGCCAGGGTAGCCCGTGATCGGACCGGTGATCGAGGAGGTGACGACGATCCGCCCCCACCGCGCCGCCTTCATGCCGGGCATGACGGCGGCGACCGAGAGAAAGGTGCCCTTGAGGTTGATCCCCATCACATGATCGAAATCATCGGCCGTCATGACATCGAGGCGCGCGGCGGGAAAAATGCCGGCATTGGCGCATAGCACGTCGATCCGGCCATAGCGGTCGAGCGCGGCGGCGGCGAAGGCCTTGCATTGTTCCGGGTCGGAGACGTCGGCGGCGAAGGCAGAGGCCCTGGGGCCGATTTCGTTGGCGACGGCTTCCGCGCCGGACAGGGAACGCGCCACCACGAGTACATTCAGACCGGCGGCGCCGAAGCGTCTGGCGATTCCGCGACCGATTCCCTTGCTTCCCCCCGTTACGATCACGACGCGTCCTTCAAGTGGTGTCAGCATCCCTTTTGTCCCCGCTTTTTGTGGCTCCGGAAGCCATGCGTCCTGAAATTGCGTTGGTGCATCGCACAATTCTCACGATGCACCGCAAAATAAATGTTGTAAAGCCCACGAAATGACGCGTAACATCCAACCCAGTCCAACAAAAGATCAACATCGCAGGCTCGAAGCTGCGTCGGAAAGCGCGTGTTCCCGCGACCGGGCATCTGCGTGTCGGCAAGGCTGGACGAAGTGAGAGAAAGGCCATTTTGGCCGAACCATTTCAGGGGTGTGTCATGGAACTGACGAGACGATCGATGCTGCAAGGGATGGCCATGGGCGTCGCGATCGCCGGGGGACCATTCGGAACATCGCGGGCCTGGGCGGCGCGCGAGAAGGAACTCAATATTCTGTGCTGGGAGGGCTACAACTCTGCGCAGGTGCTCGATCCCTTCCGCAAAAGCTCCGGCGCGACGGTCAAGGCCGAAAGCCTGACCAACGACCCCACCATGATCAACCGCCTGCGGGCCGGCGAAACCAGCGTCTGGGATCTCATCAACGTCAACAATCCCTGGGCGCGCAAGGTGATGGCGCCGCAGAAGCTCATCAAACCGCTTCCGAGCGCCGAGTTCGAGCCCTATTTCGACAAGATGCTGCCCATGTTCAAATGGCCCTACAAATGGGCCATGAGCAGCGACGGCAAGGAGCTCCTCGGATCCTGCCAGCGCTTTGGCCCCTACTCCTTCGTCGTGAACACGAAGAAGATCAGCCGCGCCACCGCCGAAAGCACCGGCTGGGATCTCTTCAACGACCCCAAGCTCGCCGGCAGATACGGCATTCTGGAAAGCGACGACTGGAACGTCTTCGGCATCTTCGTCATAGCCGGAATCGATCCGTTCAAGGAACATTCGGCCGCGGAGCTGGCGAAGTTCGAAGAGACGGCCAAACGTGTGTTCAAGGGCGCAAAGCTCATCGGCGACATCGCGGCGATGAACCAGGCCCTCGTCTCGGGCGAAATCGACCTCCATCTCACAGGCGGCACCTATTCCGTCTCACCGGCCCGGGCGGATGGCTATCCGGAGCTGCGCGGCATCACGCCGTTGAAGAGTGCGATGACAGGCGGCAAGGGCGGCATCTCCTGGATCGAAGTCACGTCGACCGTCAACAACCCGAACCTCTCCCCGCTGGCGGTGGAATTCCTCAAATATGTCCAGAAGCCGGAGATAGCGCACACGGTCGCCTTCGCGGAGGGCACATTCAACCCCGTGGCGCAGATGGGCAATCCGGATTGCTTCAAGCTCTTCACCAAGGACCAACTCGATTCGATCCAGTGGGACAGCCTCGAAGAGGAAATGTCGCGCTCGGCCGAGTACGACATCGTACCGGATTACGACAAGGCGCTCGATCTCATGAACGCGGCCAAGAGACAGCGCAGCTAGTTCAGGCCGGAGGCTGGTGATTTGACCGTCGCTCCGGATGGTCAGGTCCCGCCTTTCATATATCGAGTCGAGGCGTGCATACCCATGTCTGCTGAAAGCAAATCCGCCACGCCGATCCTCCAGTTGGTCGGCGTATGCAAGACCTTCAACGATCTCACAGCAGTCGACAATATCGACCTCGATATCATCGAGGGAGAGTTCTTCACCGTCGTTGGGCCCTCGGGATCCGGCAAGACAACACTGCTGCGCATGCTCGCAGGCATGGAGGCACCGACAACTGGAAACATCACGCTGAGAGGCGAGAGGATCAACGATATGCCGGCGAATAAACGTCCGACATGTCTGGTGTTTCAGTCACTGGCGCTCTTTCCCCACATGACGGTCGGCGAGAACATCGAGTTTCCGCTGAAGATGCGCGGCGTCAATTCCAAGGTCCGCAAGGCACGAGCGCTGGAGCTCATGCGGGTCGTCCGGCTGCCGGAGAACTATTACGGCAAGAACGTGATGAAATGCTCCGGCGGCGAGCGGCAACGTGTGGCGATTTCCCGCGCACTTGCCTACGACCCGGACGTGCTCTTCTTCGACGAACCTCTCTCGGCCATCGACTACAAGCTGAAAAAGGTGCTCGAGAAGGAATTGAAGGACCTTCACAAGGAGACGGGAAAGACATTCATCTACATCACCCATTCGCTTGAAGAGGCGATGGTGATGTCCGACCGTATCGGCGTGATGCGGGCGGGACGCCTCGTCCAGGTCGGCACGCCTGAGGAAATCTACAGGAAGCCGGTCGATCGCTTCGTCTCGGAATTCGTCGGCGAGGTGAACGTCATCGCCGTGGCGCGGGACCAGAGCGCGTGGAAGGGGATCGACTTTCCCGGCAGATTCAACGTCGCGCCGACCGACGCTACTGCCGACGCGGATTCTGTCTTTATCGTCATACGGCCGGAATTCATGCACATCGTCGGCGAGGGCGAGGTTGCCGACAACACGCTGCAGGGCGTTATCTACAACGAATACTCCCTCGGCTCGCGCATGCAGTATCAGGTCCGCGTGGACGGCAAGGTCATGCTGGTCGAGCTGTCTCGCGCCAAGGCCCTGCCGGACGCCATCGGCCGGACCGTGACGCTCGGCTGGGATCCGCAAGACGCCATTTCGGTGGTGAGTTGAGACCATGGTAACAGCCCCGACCTCTCTCGAAATTCAGGACGAGGCGAGCGCCAGGGCGGGGCTTCTCGCCCGTTTCATGCGCATGTCGAGCGGGCTTCGGTGCAGCTTGCCGGTTCTCGTTCTTCTCGGCCTGGGCTTTATCGCACCTCTGATTGCGATATTCGCCTTTTCCTTCGCGCCGCCACGCACCTTCAACGTCTTCGGCACGTTCTCGCTTGCCAACTACGCGACGCTCTTCGATCCGCAGAACACGGTCTGGATGTCGTTCCTCTGGTCGGTCGGCTTTGCCTTTGCGACCGCCGCGATCCTCGCCGCCATCGCCTATCCGATCGCCTACGGCCTTAATCATGTGTTCGGAAGGTGGTCGTCGCTGGTCAGCATTCTCTTCGTCTTTCCGCTCTTCGTCTCGGAAAACGTGCGCCTCTATGGCTGGGTACTGTTCTTCATCAAGAGCGGCGTGCTCGACGGCACGTTGAAGGCGATGGGCGGCGAAGGCGGGCCCGCCGTGCTCTATCACAGCGGCACAATATTGGGAGGCATGATCTATACCTATTTGCCTTTCATGCTCTTTCCGATGACCCTCGGCCTCGCAATGGTGCCCAACGACCTCGTCGACGCGGCCCGCGATCTCGGCGCCAATCGATTCCAGATATGGAAAGAGGTGGAATTGCCGCTCGCCATGCCCGGCCTTCTCGTCGGCACGCTCCTGACTTTCGTGCTCGGCATCGGCGCCGTCGCCGAAGCAAAAATCCTGGGCGGTCAGTCGATCATCGTGATCTCCCACGACATCGAAATCGCCTTCACCTATTCGCAGAACTGGCCGCTCGGTTCGGCCATGGCGGTGCTCGTGACGATCTTCGTCGGCACACTCACCCTCCTCGTGCTGAAGCGGCTAGATCTCGATCAGCTTCTGGGAAGACGCTGATGGAAAGCAGAACCAGACCCGTCGACTTCCTCATCTGCATCTGGACCGCGCTTGTCGCCACCCTCGTCTATCTGCCGTTGATATGCGGCGCACTTGCGAGCCTTTCCAAGGGGCGATACTTCTCCTTCCCGGTGCGCGCCTACACCTCGGATTGGTGGAGCCGCACGTTCGACTCGATCGAGATCACCATGATCGTCGAGAACTCGCTCATCATCGCGGCAATCGTTACCGTCGCCTCCGTGCTGATCGCATTTTTTGGCGCCCTGGCCTTCGCACGCTATGAATGGAAGGGACGTTCGCTCTTCCAACGACTCGTGCTTCTGCCGATCTTCTTCCCGCAGCCAGTTCTCGGCCTCGCCCTGCTTCTCTGGTTCAATGCCCTCGGCATCCAGACATCATGGGTCACGGCGATCATCGCACATCTTGTCTGGATCGTGCCCGTCGTAACGCTCGTGATCGCAATTCAGGTCTACAGCTTCGATCCCATTCTTGAAGAAGCCGCCTATGATCTCGGTTGTACCCGTCTACAGGTCCTTCGCGAAGTGACCCTGCCGCTCCTCTGGCCGGGGGTTTGGTCGGGCGGTCTCTTCGCCTTCCTGCTGTCCTGGAGCAATTTCCCCCTGTCGCTCTATACGGCGGGCGCCGACTCGACCATTCCCAAATGGCTCTATTCGAAGATGGTCGCCGGCTACACCCCCATGGTGCCGGCTCTCGGAACGATGAGCACGCTGGGCGCTGCCGCCGTGATGCTTCTCGGGGCGATCGTGATGTTCGTGCTGAGGCAGCGGCGTGCAACGTGAGGGGGACGATCATATCAAGCTGGCGACCGAACCGGACTGCGATGTCATAATGGGCGTGCAGACGAAAGGTGAGGAAATGCCCAAGCTGGATCAGCCGAAACGCGGCAAGAAGACCCGTCAGGAGCGAATCATTGCGGAGCTGATGGCGACATCGACGCTGCGGGTTTCGGAACTTGCCGCGGAACTCGGGGTCTCGACCGAGACCATACGGCGCGATCTTTATGAGCTCGCGGAGCGCGGCTTGATAAACCGGACTTATGGTGGCGCGGTGCGGCCGCTCGGCGCGGAGCCCTCGGTCAGCGAGCGCCACCGCATGATGGTCCCCGAGCGCGAGGCGATCGCCGCGGTGGCAGTGAAGTTCATCAAGCCGAATGAGGTCGTCGCGATCGGCGCGGGTGCAACGACCACTCATGTGGCCCGTCGCATGGCCGCCGAATGCCGGGACGTCACCGTCATCACGCACTCCTTCAGTGTCGCGACCGTGCTGTCGCAGAACCCGACCATCACCGTGCTGATGTGCCCCGGGCGCTACGATGCGCGCGAAGGCATCATGGTGGGAGCAGAGACCATCGAGTTCCTCCAGTCCTACAACGCCAATTGGGCTCTGCTCGGCGCGACTGGCATTACGGCGGAGGGTATTTCGGACGCCGATGCCGCAGCCGCCTCCGTTTACAAGGCGATGATGATGCGTGCCGGCGCCACGATTGCGGTCGCCGACCATACGAAGTTCGATCGTCACGCATTGGCCATCTGGGCCCATTGGCATGACGTGACTCATATCGTGACCGACGAGCCGGTCGGCAGTGCGATCGCGCGTGCGATGGAGCGGGCACGGGTGGACGTCATCGTGGCGCAGAAGCGGGGATAGGTTTCACATCCATGCCCCTCGATATCGCGCGGCACTCCTGTCTCGACCGGTACACTCGGCGTCTTGAGGTGAAACGATGACGGATACGACTTCGTGGAAATCGCGGCATCGTTCGCTCTATTACGCGTTCGCACCCGAGCCTGATGATCCGCGGATCGACCCCGCAACCACGGCCCTGCTGGTGATCGATGTCCAGAACATCTATCTGGAGCGGCCTGATCGCGGGAGTCTCGCTTCCGATGCCGAACGCGCGCATTACGACGCCTGGACGCCCTTCCACCGGCGAATGCACGAGACCGTCATTCCCAATGTCGCGCATATGCTCGCGCTTTTTCGCGCGCGAGGAATGGAGTGTCTTTTCGCCCGCATCGCCTGCGCCACGAGAGACGGTCGGGAGAGATCACTGAGCCAGAAAAAGCCCGGCTTCAACAATCTGCTGCTGCCCAAAGACGAACATGCCTCTCAGCTCGTTTCCGCGCTTGCGCCGCGAGGCGACGAAATCGTGGTCACCAAGACGACCGACAGCGCTCTGACCGGCACCAACCTTCGGCTCATCCTGCACAATCTCGGCGTCCGTAAGGTCGTCTGCGTCGGCATCTTCACCGACCAGTGCGTCTCCTCCACCGTGCGCAGCCTGGCGGACGAGAGCTTCGACGTGCTGGTGCTGGAGGATTGCTGCGCGGCCGTGAGCGAGGCGCTTCACCTCCACGAACTCGAAATCATCAACATGATTTACGGCCATGTGATGCGCAGCGACGAGTTCGAGGCGTTGCTTCCCGACCTCTGAAGGCATATGTTGCAAGTACCTCGAAAAATGTTGGACTAACAACACAGGTTGAGTCATGAGCGAACAGGAAAGCGCGGGCGCTGTGTTGTATGACGACCGCTTTCTGGTGCGGCTGGAAAATGGATTGCGCCGGTCCCTGCCGAACTGGGGTATCCCGCAGGACAGCGATCTCTCTCTATTGACGATTTCCGAAAACGCGACCTTTCGGGTGAGGAACACTGGCCGCGGAGACCTGGTTTTCCGCGTTCACCGCCCGGACTATCACAGCCGCGCCGAAATCACCTCGGAGCTCGCCTGGATCAAGGCGCTGCGCGACGAGCATGTCGTCGTCACGCCGGAACCCATCCCGCTTCTCGACGGCTCGCTGATCGCGGATATCGACGATGATGGCACGGACCGGCATGTCGTCGCCTTCGAATTCCTTTCCGGCCGCGAACCTTCGGAGAGCGACGGTCTCGTGCCCTGGTTTCGCAAGCTCGGTGCCGTACATGCGAAGCTTCATGCGCATGCGCGCCATTGGCGTCGCCCGGAAGGCTTCGCCCGTAAAGTCTGGAATTTTCGTACCACACTCGGGAATGCACCGCTCTGGGGCGATTTCCGTGCCGGGCTGGGCCTCGACGCGGCCGGCCGCGCCCTTCTCGAGCGCACCGCATCCGTTCTCGAGCGCGACCTCGCACGGATCGGCGAAGGCGCCGACGACTTCGGCCTCATCCATGCGGATTTGCGCCTGGCGAATCTTCTCGTCGAGGGCGACAGGCTTGCGCTGATCGATTTCGACGATTGCGGCTTCAGCTGGTTCCTCTACGACTTCGCCGCCGCGATCAGCTTCATCGAGCATGAGCCTTATATTCCCGATCTTCGCGAAGCCTGGCTTGAAGGCTATCGCAGCGAGGCGCCGTTGAGCGATGCGGAAGCCGAGCGCCTTTCGACCTTCATCATGTTGCGCCGGATCCTGCTTACCGCCTGGATCGCCTCGCATTCCGAAACACCGACCGCCCGAGACACAGGCATCCCCTATACCCAGGGAACGCTCGCGCTGGCCGAAGCCTTCTTGTCGAGGCGAAGTTAGATGAGCACGGAGCCATCGGCATGAGCAGGCCCACGCAGCAGATTCTCGCGCTCAACGCATTCGAACCCGGTTCGGCGAAGGGTCTTCCGGACGACGTGCGGGCACTCGTCGAACGGCGCAAGGCGAGCTTCGGTCCAGCCTCAGTGTTGTTCTACAAGGAGCCGTTGCATGTCGTCGAAGCGAGCGGCACCTTCCTCTACGCCGCCGATGGCAAGCGCTATCTCGATCTCTACAACAACGTCCCTTCGGTCGGTCATTGCCATCCGAAGGTTGTGGAGGCGATCGCGCATCAGGCCGCGCGGCTCAACTGCCATACGCGTTATCTGTTCGACGGCCTGCATGAATACGCCGAGCGTTTGCTTTCCCATTTCCCGGCGAGCCTCTCCAATGTTGCCTTTACCTGCACGGGCAGCGAGAGCAACGATCTCGCGCTGCGCATGGCGCGTGTTTCGACCGGCAATCCGGGCGTGATCGTCACCGAGACGGCCTATCACGGCAATACCACCGCGGTTACCGAGATATCACCGTCCTCATATAAAAAGGGGGCGCCCCCCGCCTATGTCGAAACGATCCCCGCACCCGATCCCGCACATTACGGCGCCGACGTCTCGACCGGCTTTGCCCAAGCCGTGAAGAAGGCCATGACCGCGCTCGAATCCCGCGGGCACAGGCTCGGAGCCTTCGTCGCCGACAGCATCTTCTCGAGCGATGGCGTCTATGCCGATCCGCCCGGTTTCCTGAAGGCCGCTATCGACCTTGTACAGAAGAACGGCGCGCTTTTCATTGCCGACGAAGTACAGCCTGGATTCGCGCGAACCGGCACTGCCATGTGGGGCTTCGCGCGTCACGGCGTCGTGCCGGATATGGTCACCATGGGCAAGCCGATGGGTAACGGCTTTCCGATGGGCGGTGTCGTGACCCGGCCCGATCTTCTCTCCCGTTTCTGCGACGAGTTCGGCTACTTCAACACGTTCGGCGGCAATCCCGTCGCAAGCGCCGCAGGCCTTGCGGTGCTTGACGTGATCGCCGAAGAGGGGCTGATGGAGAATGCGCTGGCTGTGGGGGCGCATCTGATGTCCCGGTTGAAGGATCTCGGCACACTGTGCCCGCAACTCGGCAAGGTGCGTGGCTCCGGACTCTATATCGGTCTCGATATCGTCGATCGCAACGATCCGGCAAACCCCTCCCCAGCCACGGCGACTGATCTCATCAACGGTTTGCGCGAGCGCCAGATACTGATCGGCGCGGCAGGTCCCTTCGGCCATGTTCTGAAAGTGCGCCCGCCGCTCTGCCTGACCATAAACGACGCGGACCATTTCGTGGATACGCTGGACAGAGTTCTGGGCGACCGGCCGGCCTCATAGAGGCGGCACCGCCAACCTCCAGGGCGTCACGCAAAGTTCCGGTCCATCCCATGGCCGGTATGGCGCTCGATTGCGAGCGGAGAACGGCTCAATCCCACCGTCATGCATCGGCAACTTCCAACAGCAAGATTCTCGCTTGCAAAATATGTATTGGCTTCTGCTCGCGCTGGATGGCGAGGGTCTTGTAAATCGGATT
>Ga0209066_10007423_pt1 | contig 10863 bp, 4 predicted proteins | sample All_14_2_FD_187198 | JGI IMG/M metagenome (GOLD analysis project Ga0209066, IMG submission 187198) | Freshwater microbial communities in response to fracking from Pennsylvania, USA - Allegheny Zone_MetaG_DW_15 (SPAdes) (version 2) ... | reverse complement strand
TTGAGCCGCTGCACGTAGGGCTCGACCGGCGAGCGCTCGATGCGCAGCGGCAGATTGCAGATGCGCGTGTTCATCAGTTCGTAGCGAACCGTTTCCCAGGCGTTGATCACGGAGCGTATGCGCGAAGGGGAAGCCATGGCAGAGGGTGGGTGACGGGTTCAACCCGGCAAATCGCGGCACCGCGCAGAGGCGTTGCCTTTTCCGGTGGAGATGAAATACGTTAACCGGAACGGCCGGGGGAGTCAAACCCATTGACGAGCGGCGGCCAGTTCTGGAGAAGAGGACGGCGGTCGGAAGTCAGAAGTCCGTCCTCATCCTGCTCGATCACCACATTGAACTCTCTGGACATGGCATGTCTCCTTTTTGCCTAAAAAATTAGTCTCAACTGCGCGTAATAGCCAGACCGATTTGGCTCAGCGACGCGTGCCGCCGCTTTTTCCCGCCCTTAATGTGTTTCGCTTAACTCCACATCGGCACTTGACTATAATTACCTCCCCCCCGCATAATAGGCGCCAGTCTTCAGAAAAGATTTTTCGTTCCCGCTGCAACAGCGCGGGGTTTCATCGGGTTCACAATGTGGGTTGCCCGTGACCATAGAATGATTTTTTGCTGCCGCAGGTGGAAAAGCAAGGATGAGGCCTTTATGAAAACCCGGAAAAATGACCCTGAGGCATCGGCTGCTGTCACGCACACGGCCAACCCAGCCGAGGTGCCGGTACCCGCCGAACCTGTCGCCGAGACGCAAGCGCCGACGGAGACGGTCGCGCCGCCAGCCGACAGCTTCCCCGTGGTCGGCATCGGCGCGTCCGCCGGTGGGCTTGCTGCTTTCGAAGCCTTCTTTTCCGGCATGCCCGCCGACGCCGACCCCGGCATGGCCTTCGTTCTCGTGCAGCATCTGGCCCCGGACCACGAGAGCCTCCTCACCGAGCTCATCCGGCGCTGCACTCGCATGCAGGTTTTCGAGGTGGAGGACGGCATGACCGTCCGCCGCAACTGCGCCTACATCATCCCGCCCAACCACGACATGGCCTTTTTCAACGGTTCGCTGCAACTGCTGAAGCCCTCGACCCCGCGCGGCCAGCGCCTGCCGATCGACTTCTTCTTCCGCTCTCTGGCGGATGACCAGCGCGAGCGGGCCATCGGCATCGTCCTCTCCGGCACCGGTAGCGACGGCACCCTAGGCGTGCGGGCCATCAAGGCCGGGGGCGGCATGGTCATGGTCGAGACTGCCGCCGCCGCCGAATACGACGGCATGCCGCGCAGCGCCCTCGCCACCGGCCTGGCAGACTACGAGCTGCCGCCCGCCGAAATGGCCGCCCAGCTCATCAGCTACGCCGCGCACGCCTTCGGCCGGCCCCCCCGGCCCGCTGCCGTCCATGAGCCCAAGACCGAGAACGCGCTGAAGAAGATCTTCATCCTGCTGCGCAGCCAGACCGGCCACGACTTTTCCCAGTACAAGCCCAGCACCATCCGCCGCCGCATCGAGCGGCGCATGGCCGTCCATCAGATCGACGCGCTGGACGGGTACGTCAAGTACGCGCAGCAGACGCCACCGGAGGTGGAGGCGCTTTTCCGCGACTTGCTGATCGGCGTCACGAATTTCTTCCGTGACACCGAGGCCTTCAAGGCGCTTGAGGAACAGGTCATCCCCGCGCTTTTCGAAGGCAAGCCCGCGAGCGCCGCAATCCGCGTCTGGTCCGCGGGCTGCTCCACCGGCGAGGAGGCCTATTCCCTCGCCATCCTGCTCGCCGAACGTCAGGAGGCGCTGAAGCGGAACGGCCCGGTGCAGGTCTTCGCCACCGACATCGACTGCAAGGCCATCGCCGCGGCCCGCGCCGGCCTCTATCCGAACGGCATCGCCGCCGACCTCACCCCCGAACGGCTGGCGCGCTTTTTCACGGCCGAGCCCGGAGGCAAAGCGTACCGCATCCACAAGAACATCCGCGATATGCTGGTCTTCTCCGAGCAGGACGTCATCAAGGATCCGCCTTTCTCCAAACTCGACCTGATCAGCTGCCGCAACCTCATGATCTATCTGAACGGCGACCTGCAGAAGCGGCTCATCCCCTTGCTCCACTTCGCGCTGAACCCGGGCGGCTTTCTCTTTCTGGGCACCTCTGAGACCGTGGGCGAGTTCGGCGGGCTCTTCGCCGCGCTGGACCGTAAGTTGAAGGTGTACCGACGCAAAGAGGATTTCCGTGTTTCGCCGAGCGTTGCCCCGGACCGGCCTCTGCCGCCTGTGACCGCGACCGGCGCGGCCATCCCGCAGGCCGCCGGAAAACCGCCCTCCACCGTGAAAACGCCGCTGCGCGAGCGGACCGAGCAGGCGCTCCTGCGGCAGGTCGCCCCGTCCGCCGCGCTCGTCGACGCCCAGGGCGACATCCTCTACCTCCACGGCCGCACCGGCATGTACTTGGAACCGGCCTCGGGCGAGGTCGGCGTCTACAACATCCTGAAGATGGCCCGCGAGGGCCTGCGGTGCGAACTGACCGTGGCCCTGCGCAAAGCCGCGGCGACAAAAGGGATCGTTCGCCACCCGGGCCTGAGCGTCAAAACCAACGGACACTTCACCGCGGTCAACCTGACCGTCATCCCGCAGGCGCAGGACGGCCCGGCCTGCGCTGAGCCCGGCCGAAGCGACGCGGCACCTGAAGAGCCCCTGTACCTGGTCCTGCTGGAGGACGCGCCGCCGGAAGCAGAGGACGGAAGGCAGAGGACAGAGGACGGCGGGCAGAAGCCGGAGGCCGGGGCCGATACCGAGGCGCTCCGCCACGAGCTTCGGGTCAGGGGCGAATACCTCCAAAGCGCCATCGAGGAGCTGGAGACCTCCACCGAAGAGCTGAAATCCTCCAACGAGGAGATGCAGTCGGTGAATGAGGAGCTGCAATCCTCCAACGAGGAGCTGGAGACCTCCAAAGAGGAACTGCAGTCGGTCAACGAGGAGCTGGCCACGGTCAACAACGAGCTGCAGACCAAGGTCGCCGACCTGTCGCGCTCCAACAACGACATGAACAACCTGCTGTCCGGCACCGGCATCGCCACGGTCTTTGTGGACATGCGCCTGCGTATCCTGCGCTTCACCCCCGCCGCCACCGAGATCATCAACCTGATCCCGGGCGACGTGGGCCGACCGGTGTCCGATATCGTTTCCAACCTCATCGGCTACGACCGCCTGGCGAAGGACGCGCAGGCTGTGCTCGATAAGCTGATCCCCAAAGAGGCGGACGTGCAGACCGCGGGGGGCAAGTGGTACACGCTGCGCATCCAGCCTTACCGCACGGCCGACAACGTGATTGAGGGCGCGGTGATCACCTTCGTGGACATCACGGAGATGACCCGGACGCGGGAAGCGCTGCGCAAGGCCAACGAGCTGCTCCGCCTGGCCGTGGTGGTTCGCGACTCGCGCGACGCCATCACCGTGCAGGATCTGGACGGCCAGACCCGCGCCTGGAATCCGGCCGCCGTGCGGCTGTACGGCTGGAACGAGGCCGAGGCGCTGGCCATGAACGTCCGCGACCGCATCCCGCAGGAGCTGCGCGCGGGAGCGCTGGACAAACTCCATCAACTGGGACGCGCGGAAATCCTGGAACCGTACCGCACCCGACGGCTGACCAAGTCAGGCGCGGCACGGGAGGTCTGGATGACCGCCACGGCGCTCGTGAACGAGACCGGGCAGATGTACGCGATCGCGACCACCGAACGGGCGGCCGCGAAAGAGGCACCTTTATGAACAACCCTGACGCCGCCGGATTACGCAAGCGGGCCGAGGAAAAGGCCGCCCAGTCGCCGAAAGAGACTGAGCCCCTGTCTCCCGCCGCGACCCGGCTGGCGTTCCACGAACTGCACGTCCACCAGATCGAGCTGGAGATGCAGAACGAGGAACTGCGCCGGGCGCAGGTGGAGCTGGACGCCGCACGCGCGCGTTATTTCGACCTCTACGACCTCGCGCCCATGGGCTATGTCACCGTCAGCGCACAAGGCCTGATTTTGGAGTCCAACCTCACCTTGGCCACCCTGCTGGGCGTGGCCCGCGGCACGCTGGTCAGGCAGCCGTTCTCCCGGTTCTTCCCCAAAGAGGACGCGGATGTCTACTACCTTCTCCACAAACAGCTCTTGGCAACCGGCGAGCCGCAGTCGTGCGAGCTGCGGCTGGTGAAGAGCGACGGCTCGCCCTTCTGGGCGCATCTGGCGGCGACCGCAGCGGAGGATCACGACGGCGCGCGGGTGTGCCGCATCGCGCTGAGCGACATCACCGAACGCAAACAGACGGACGCCTGCCGCGACATGAGCCTGTCCATCCTGCAGATCCTCAACGAGCCGGGCGACCCTCCGAATGTCGTCCGCCGCGTCCTCTCCTTTTTGAAAGAGCGAACCGGTTTTGATGCCGTGGGGCTCCGTCTGCAAGACGGGGAAGACTTCCCCTATTTCGCACAGGAAGGCTTTTCCGAGGATTTCCTGCTGACGGAAAACACGCTGGCCGAGCGGGGCGCGGACGGCGGGGTCTGCCGGGACAAAGACGGCAAGGTCTGTCTGGAATGTACCTGCGGGCTTGTCATTTCCGGCAAGACCGACCCGGCCCATCCGTTCTTCACGCGCGGGGGCAGCTTCTGGACGAATAATTCCGCCCCGCTGCTCGCCCTGCCGCCCGAGCAGGACCCCCGGCATAACCCGCGTAACGAATGCATCCATCTGGGCTATGCCTCCGTGGCCCTGATACCGATCCGCGACAAAGAGCGTATCGTCGGGCTGCTCCACCTCAACGACCGCCGCAAAGGCTGTTTCACGCTCGCCACGGTCAGAATCTTGGAAGACCTCGCCGCGCACATCGGCGCGGCACTGATGCGCAAGCAGACCGAGAAGGCGCTAACGGAGGCTCTGTCAGTCCTGCAGGCAGCCATGAATCAGAGTCCGGCGGGCATCGCCATTGCCGATGCCCCCAGCGGCAAACTCCGGTACGTGAATGACGCGGGGCTCCTGATCCGCGGCGGTACCCGCGAAAGCGTCGTCAACGGGATCAACCTCGACCAGTACGTGGCCAGTTGGCGGATCATGGATCTTGACGGCAGGCCCTTGAGATCCGACGAAGTGCCCCTGACCCGCGCAATCATGTTCGGCGAAACATGCAGCCGGGAATTCATCATACGGCGAAACATGGACGATGACCGGTTTATTTTTGCCAATGCCGCGCCGATCAAGGACGGGGACGGCAAGGTTATCGCGGGGATCGTGGTCTTTACGGACAGCACCGAGCACAAACGGGCGGAAGCGGCTCGGGATGCTAGCGAGCGGGAGTTCCGCACCCTGGCCGAGTCCATGCCGCAGATCGTCTGGATCACCCGGGCCGACGGCTGGAACATCTATTTTAACCAGCAATGGGTGGATTACACCGGGCTGACGCTGGAGGAGAGCTACGGCCGCGGCTGGAACATACCCTTCCACCCCGACGACCGGCCGCGCGCGTGGGACGCTTGGAAGAGCGCGACGGAAAACGGCGCCACGTTCGCTCTGGAATGCCGCCTGCGGCGCGCCGACGGCACCTACCGCTGGTGGCTGGTCCGCGGCGTGCCGCTGCGCGACGCAGACGGGAAAATTCTCAAATGGTTCGGCACCTGCACCGACATCGAAAACATCAAACAGGACGAGTTCCGGCTCGCGAGCCAACTGGATGAACTCCGGCGCTGGCAGAATATCATGCTGGGCCGCGAGGACCGCGTGCGGGAACTCAAACGCGAGGTCAACGGATTCTGCCTGCGCGCCGGCGAAGCCGCGCGCTATCCCAGTCAGGAAGACGCAGCGGCGGAGCCCCAGCGTGCGCAGGCGAAAGCAGAGGAACTCGCGGTGAGCGTGGAGGGCGAACCGCGCCAAAACCTCGACCACGCCGAGCGGTCCCGCCTGACGATGCTCAGCGCCATGGAAGACCAGCAGCGGAAGTCGGATGCGTGCGTGTTGAACGCCCAACGCGTGGAATCGTTGCTGCGGCTGAACCGGATGACAGGTGCCACCCCGCAGGAGCTCATGGATTACGCGTTGGAGGAATCCGTACGGCTGACCAAAAGTGAGATCGGCTATCTGGCGTTTCTGAACGAAGACGAGAGTTTCCTCACCATCAACTCCTGGTCGCGCTCCGCCATGGCGGAGTGCGCCATGGCCGACAAGCCGTTCCGTTTCCCGGTCGCGGGCACGGGTCTCTGGGGCGAGGTGGTCCGGCAGCGCCGGGCCGTCATCACCAACAATTACGCCGCCGACAACCCGTTGAAAAAAGGCTGTCCGCAAGGCCACGTGCCCCTCAGGCGCCACATGAACGTGCCCGTTTTCGAAGGCTCCCGGATCGTCATTGTCGCGGGCGTCGGCAATAAAGACGGAGAGTACGATCTGGACGACGTTCAGGAGCTGACCCTGCTGATGGAAGGCCTGTGGCGGCTGCTCGAACGCAGGCGGGCCGAGGAGGCGCTAAAACGCGAGCAAAGCCTCAGCAAAGCCATTATCGACAGTATCCCCGGCGCCTTCTACATGATCGATGAAGACGGTCGCTATGTGCGCTGGAACGCCTATCAGCGAGATGAACTCGTCGGCAAACCCGAAGATCAGGTCGCTGGCACGAAGGCGGCCGATACGATCCACCCGGACGACCGCACGCTCATCCAATCGAGAATCGAAAACGTCTTGTTAAACGGTGCTGTCGAGACCGTGGAAGGCCGTGTTCTTCTGCGCGGCGGGCCGGACTTCCGATGGCTCCTGATGACGGGTCGGCGAATGCTCATCGACGGCCACCCGTTCCTCGTGGGTATCGGCATCGACATCAACGCGCACAAGCGGGACAAAGCCGAACTACAGAAGCTGGACAAGCTCCAAAATATCGGCACACTCGCGGGCGGGATCGCGCACGACTTCAACAACATCCTTCTGGGGCTGTTCGGCAACATCTCCATGGCCATGGACGATCTGCCCAAAGAGCATCCGAGCTACGCGTTTCTGGAGGAGGCCGAAAAATCCATGACCCGCGCCGTCCGGCTGACCAAGCAGTTGCTGACCTTCGCCAAGGGCGGCGCCCCGGTCAAGGAGAAGTTCAGCCTAGGGAGCCTGGTCGAGGAGGTCGCGCGCTTCGACCTCACCGGCAGCAACGTGAGCCTCGTTTGCCGGCCAGCCGAAGATTTGTGGCCGGTCGACGCGGACAGGGGGCAGATCCAGCAGGTCGTCTCCAACCTCGTCATCAACGCCCGTCAGGCCATGCCCAAGGGTGGAAAGATGACGATCACACTGGAGAACGCCGACCTCCCCGAGTCGTCCGTGTCCACTCTCAGTGCCGGCAAATACGTCAAGATCCGTGTGCAAGACGAGGGGGACGGCATCAGTCCGAAGGTGATCGACCATATCTTCGACCCCTATTTCACCACCAAATCGACCGGCAGCGGTCTGGGCCTGGCCACGGTCTGGTCCATCATCAACAGACACGGCGGTCATATCGGCGTCGTTTCCGAGCATGGCAAGGGCACGGTCTTCACGTTCTATCTGCCTGCCGCCTCATCCCCGCTAACAGCAGACCCCAAGCCGCCTGCCTCGGAATGCCCGGTCCCGGCCAGACCCGCCAAGATCCTCCTGATGGACGACGAAGATTCGGTCAGCGAACTTGTCGTCCGCATGCTCAAGCCCTGCGGATACACGGTCGCGACCGCCCCCGACGCCCAAGCGGCCATCGCGCTGTATAAAGAGGCGCTGAAGGCCGGAGCACCTTTTGACTTGGTCATCATGGACCTGACCATCCCCGGCGGACCCGGCGGCAAGGAAGTCATCCAAGACCTTCTGGCCCTTGACCCCCGTGTCCACGCGATCGTCTCCAGCGGCTACGCCGACGATCCGGTAATGGCCAACCCTTCCGCATACGGGTTCAAGGGCACCGTCGCCAAGCCCTACACCGCAAAAGCCCTGCGCGGAGCCGTGGCGCGGGTCTTGGCATGACGGATGATGGATTGCGCACCGAAACGTATTCAGCCGCCGCCTTGCCCACCCTGGGGCGCTATCCGGCCTTCACCCGTTATGGAGTCGTATTTTTACCTTCGATTCCGCTGAAAAAGTCGGCTTGAAGCGCCTGACGGCGCCACTACGAACGCTTCGCACCCGTTTGTAGTGCGCCCGTGAGGGCATTCCGTTGGATTCTATGCCGCCAGCCGATTTTTTCAGCGGAATCTGCATTCTGCCAATAGACGTAATCGGCCCAGCCGACATCGTCAACCACACAAGCAAGAAGGCGGCCAAAGATCCGTTTTTCTTGTTCACGTCAAGCGTCACCCGCCGAACGGGCCTTAGCATGGGAAGGTTGGGTGGACGCGTTTGTTCGCACTTTTTTTTGTGGAGTGGCACCGCAAGGAGCAGGAATCGTGAGGTGGAAAGCGCTGCCGGTGCCCGAAGGGTTGCTCTCTGCCCAGATGCGCCCGCCCTGTGCTTCCACGATATATCTGGAGATGTAGAGGCCGAGGCCCAGCCCTCCGTGGTCATTCCCGCCCGCTGCCTGCCTGAAGCGTTCGAATATCGCTTCCCGCATGTCCGCGGCAATTCCCTCACCCGTATCGAGCACGGATACGCGAAGATCGTCTCCAGAGTGCGCCGCCTTGAGTGTGATCGCTCCACCGCAGGGGGTGAATCGCATCGCGTTTGCAATGAGATTCGCGACCACCTGCAGCATCCTCTCCCAGTCGAAAACCCCACGCAGCATTTGCCCGTCGGTGTCGACGTCGAGTGAAAGGCCCTTCTCCTGCGCGGCGTGTGCGAAAGGGGTGATGGCTTCGGAGAGCATCTCTGCAACATCGCCGGGCTTTGGATGCACGGTGAGCTTGCCTAAATCGATGCTCGCCACATCGACGAGATCTCCGATCAGCCTGTTCATGCCAGCGACACAACGCTCGATGAGATCCACACTGGCAAGCGTTCGTCTGCCCTCGTCTGAATCCGACGCCTTCCGGGCCAGCAGTGTCGCCTGGGTCGAGATGCCGAGGAGCAGGTTGCGCAGCTCGTGACTGATCATGCCCATGAAGTCGTCGCGATAGACTACCGCGTCGTCGGAGATCTCGCGCTCTGTCTGCAGATAACGGTCGGTCTTCGCCCTCTCGATCGGTAACAGCGCGGCGAGAATGCGGGACTGCTCCTCGCGCTCCCGATGGAGGTTATCGTCTGCTGAGGCACGTTCCTGCTTCAGTGCCACGTCTTCCTCGACTCGATCCTGCGCCACGGCCTCCCGCGCTACCGCATTCGGTGCGGTCTCCCCCGGCCCGTCCGGGTTGAGTTTTTCGTCCGCCTTTTCGCGTGCCGCGTCGAGAACCTCGTCCGCCTGCTCACGTGCGCGCTCGACAACGCCGTCGGCCAAGTCATGTGTGCGTTTCCGATTCGTCGCCAAGACATGGTCCGTTCTTTTGCGCTCCCGGCGAAGACTCTCGTCGGTTTGCTCGCGCTCGATCTGAGCCCTCACTTCCGTGGCCATTTTTCTGTGTTTGCTCATATCAGTTCTAGAAAATCGATTGCTGAAGGATAGCACACGCCCGCCCTTTTTTCAAGCCCGCCGCTTCCCGCTTTCCTATTCCGACTCCTGAATTCTGACTCCTAGCCACTCTAATAACCTGTCCCGAATGGCGCTAAGATAAGCGCATTCGCATCGTTCTTGACGGCTCAGCACAGCTGCTTCGCCCTCCATTTTTCAAGCGAATCCGCCGGCTGGAGGGCGAGGCTACGCCGAGCCGCCGCTTATCTGAGCGCCATTCTAACCTGCCCCCTTGTTGTCCACGACGAATGGCCGGCCGAGGGGTTGAAGAAACAGGGCACTCCTTCAGAAAAACACTGGACGATCCTTCACAGGACGGTGTACCTTTATTTTCCTGTTTGCTCGGGTACACACGCTGGGAGGTATTGCGATTGCGCGGTCGTGCGTTTTCGTGATTGCGTTTGGGATGAAGAAGCGGGGCTTGTCTTTACGAAGAACGTGTTCCTCCGGACACAATGAGGAATCTTGAAATGAAAACAAAGTTGCATGTTCAGGCGGGAACACGTGTGTCCGCGAGATCTTTTTTTCTGGCGGCGGCAATCTGCGCGGTCGCGGTCGGCTTGCGGGCGGACGACACGATGATCGCAACAGGCGACTATTTAGGCACGCTGTGGGGAGCCGGGACGCTCTGGGCGAGCGGCAGTGCGCCGACCGGCGCGGGCGTCGCGCTTGATACGGGCAGCGGCAGTCCGCAGATTCGCATGGACGAGACGAACCGCGTGGCGGGAAGCATCACCACGACGTTCGGCACCATGCCGGCGGCAGGTGGGCAGTTCCTCTTCTCGATCATCAACCAAGGGTTCCGGCATACGGACACGCTTGCGCCGCAGAGTGTGTCCGGGTACAACTATCACCTCTCCACCAACACCTTCACGTTCAACAACAGCGGAAACGCCGCACAGATCCGCATCGACGATGGCACAGGCGGAAGCGGCGGCACGGCGAGAAACCCGTACCGTCACCTCTTTGACGTTCCCATTGTCCTTGCCGACAATCTCTCTATCCGTCATCTTTTCACGGGCACGAACCAATATGGACACTACACAATCGGCACGGGGGACGGTCCGGCGGCCGGGGTGATCTTCTCCCGGAAAATCTCCGGCGAGGGAAAGGGCATCACCATCGAGAACACCGCGGCCACGATGGGGGTGCTCTTCATGGGTGACAGCGAATTCACGGGCGATCTCACGGTAAACCGCGGTCTCGCCCGCGCGAAGGACACCTCCAACCTGCCGCGCGTCGGCACGCCTTTCGGCCAGGCGAACAGCGTCATCGCGACAAACGGCGAGGCGGGCGTGGACCTTGGCGGCTTCATCACGGGCGCGGGACAGACT
>Ga0209066_10007422_pt1 | contig 10865 bp, 12 predicted proteins | sample All_14_2_FD_187198 | JGI IMG/M metagenome (GOLD analysis project Ga0209066, IMG submission 187198) | Freshwater microbial communities in response to fracking from Pennsylvania, USA - Allegheny Zone_MetaG_DW_15 (SPAdes) (version 2) ... | reverse complement strand
AGACATGGCCCGCTCCTTATCGGATCACACGCTCGTGGTGCAACAAGGCCTGCCCCAAGGCATTGGGGATCAAAGCCAGCACCTCACCCGCCGTCGACAGGATCCAGCCTGCACTGACGGCCGTGACGGTCACGGCCGTGCCCACGGCCACCGAAGCCATGCCCACGGACAACGTCGACCACTTGACCGAGATGCGTGCGCCATCGCTGGCACGCTGCAGCACCCAGATGGTGCCGTCGGCCACCACCTGCACGGCCACCAAGGTCAGCACGGCACCGGCAGACAGCAGCATCACGGGCGCCGTCACCGACATGGCGACCGGCAAGGCCGACAGGGCACTGGCCTCTGACAAGCCATCTGTATGGGCGTTGGCTGGTGCCACCGGCACCGCCATGGTCACCGCCAACAGTGTGGGCAACAAGGCGCGGCGCACACCGCACACCAGACGAGAAGAAAAACGATCAGCGCACATGAAAAAACCTCTTGATTCGTGAAGGGGTAGAAGACGGAATGGCCAGGCCATGGCCTCACTGTTGGGCCTCGGCCATGTCGTCGTCATGCGCATCGCGCAGCATCTTGGCCAGCGTGAAGGCCGACGACAGCAGGAACAACCAGCACACCATCAGAAAGGCCTTGTAGCTGGGGTCCAGCGCCATCTGCCACATGCCCCACCCCGTCAGGCCCACCGCCAGGGCAAAGCCGGCCCACACGACCACGCCCCACAAGGGCGTGTCATCCTGACGTGCCGCACGGTCACGGATGAACTTCGACAACACGAACACGGTGGACAGCGAGAAGACATAGCCCATCACCATGAAAGCCTGCTCCAGCGCCTGGCCGGGCAACCAGGCCAGGCCGGTGCCGCACAAGAAAGCGGCGATGGAAAAAGAGATCCAGACCTGGGCCTTCCAGGCCTTGGTGTCGCGTCGTATCGAAGAAGCCATGATGGTCTTGCCTTGGCTGTTGAACATGGACGCGATTCTTGTTTCAGCGCACAGGCAGGTCAACCAGACAATACGAAGTGCATCAACACTGGTCATCCAGTATCATTTTTCGATACCCACCACCGAGGCAACACCATGAGCACCAGTCAGGATCTGGTCACCGCCCTCAAGGCAGAGCTGAAATCAGCCGGCATCACCTATGCCCAACTGGCGCGCAAATTGGGCATGGCCGAGTCCAGCGTCAAGCGCATATTTGCCAAGGGTGACATGCCCTTGTCCCGCGTCGATGACATCTGCCGAGCGCTCAAGCTGGACTTCGCCGAGCTGGCCCGCCGCATCGCGGATGCGCAGCCCTTGCGGCGCGAACTCAGCCTCGCGCAAGAGCGCGCCGTGGTCGCCGACCGCAAGCTGCTGCTGATGGCCATTTGCTGCCTGAGCCAGTGGACCTTCGAGCAGATCGTCTCCAGCTACCAGATCACGGAGGTGGAGTGCATCCGCTACCTCGCCAAACTGGACAAGCTGGGCATCATCGAACTGCGCCCGCTTAACCGCTACCGCCTGCAGGTCGCCAAGACCTTCAAATGGCGCCCGCACGGGCCCGTCATGCAGTTCTTCAGAGAGAGCGTGGTGGACGAGTACTTTGCCGGCGGCTTCGATGGCGAAGACGAGTTGCTGCTGCTGGTGCACGGCTCACTCGGCCCCGGCCTGGCCAGTGCTTTCGCCGAACGCCTGCAGCGCACGGCCGAAGATTTCGCCCAGCAGCACCTGGCCGACCAGCGCCTGCCCTTCGACAAGCGCAAGCCCTACACCCTGGTCGTGGGCCTGCGGTCCTGGTGGTTCCAGTCTTTTGTGGACCTGTGGCGCGAACCCATGGCGATGGGCAAAGACCTCAAAGCTTCTTGAGGGCGGACAGCACCGCTTCGGTGTCCTCGCCCAGCAAGGGGCCACGCCTGGTGATGGCGCCCGGGGTGGCCGACAGCTTGGGGATGATGCCGGGCACCTCGACGGTCAGCCCGTCGTGTGTGGTCACCGGCAGGATCATGTCGCGCGCCCGGTAGTGCGGGTCCTGCGCGATGTCTTGCGCGTTGTAGATGCGGCCCACCGGCACGCTGGCGGCATTGAGCACATCCAGTACCTGGTCCACCGAGCGCGTCGCCGTCCAGGCGCCAATGGCCACATCGATCTCGGCCACCCGCTTGACACGGCCCGGGTTGCTGGCCAGTTCGGGGTCGGTGGCCAGGTCATCGCGCGCGATCGCGATCATCAGGCGCTTGAAAATGGAGTCGCCATTGCCACCAATGACCACCATGCCATCGGCACAAGGGTAGGCATTGCTCGGCGCGATGCCCGGCAAGGCCGAGCCTGCAGGCTGCCGAATGGCCGCGAAAGCGCTGAACTCTGGCAGCAGGCTTTCCATGCAGTTGAACACGGCCTCGTACAAGGCCACGTCCACCACCTGCCCTCTGCCCCTGGGCGCATCGGCACTCACGGTGGCATGCCGCGCCTGCAGGGCCAGCAAGATGCCGATCGCACCATGCAAGCCGGCCAGCGTATCGCCCAGGCTGACCCCGGCGCGCACCGGCACGCGGCCCGGTTCGGCATTGAGGTAACGCATGCCCCCCATGGCCTCGGCCACCACGGCAAAGCCGGGGCGTTCGCGATACGGCCCGGTCTGCCCGTAGCCGCTGATGCGCAACATGATGAGACCCGGATTGCGGCTGCTCAAGGCCTCGTAACCCATGCCCCATTTTTCCATGGTGCCAGGCTTGAAGTTCTCGATGAGCACATCGGCCTCGTCGATCAAGCGACGTGCCGTGTCCCGGCCCGCGTCGGTGCGCAAGTCCAGCACCACACTCTTTTTATTGCGGCTTTGCACCTGCCACCAGACACTGGTGCCGTTGTGCAGCATGCGCCACTGGCGCAAGGGGTCTCCACCGGCCGCACCCTCTGTCTCAGGCGGCTCGATCTTGATGACCTCGGCCCCAAAGTCAGCCAGGGTTTTGCCGGCAAAAGGGCCGGCAATCAGCTGGCCCAACTCGATCACCTTGAGGCCAGCCAGGGCCTGAGGTCCCACAGAAGAAGTCGATGCGTGCGTGCTCATGGGCACGCATCCTACCCTTGGCTCAAGCCTCTCAGGCCTTGCGGCGCACGGCGGCCACTGTCAGCAAACCCAGGCCCAGCAGCATCCAGGTGCCAGGCTCGGGTACGGACGTGGCGGACTCAGGCGGCAGCGAGCCGAAATCGACTGTCCAGTAGGTGCCGTAGCTACCGCCTCGGATCAGGCCCACGCCCAGTGCCTGGTAACCCGCCGTCAGGATCTGCGCCTTGTGCCCCGGGCTTTCCATCCAGGCCTGCACCACGCTGGCGGCGTTGCTGTAGCCCGCCGCGATGATCTCGCCGATGCCCGCTGTGGGATAGCCACTTTGCATGCGGGTGACCCAACTGGTGCCGTCGCAACTGTCGTGCTGAAAGCAGCCGCTGAGCGCCATGTCGGCTGAATGCTGGTCAGCCAAGGCGGAGAGCCTGTCATCCAGACCCACGGCAGACAAGCCGAGCAGCGCGCGCTCGGCATTGATCAGGTCGACCACGGCCCACTCTTCGGCATCGATGGTGACATCGGCGTGCGCCAGATGGGGCATGGCCATCATGGCCACGGCGGACGCGGCCACACTGGCCAGACGCAAAGACTTCACAACACTGGACAACATGAGCGCTCCCGGGTTTATTGGCGTGAACCCTAAGTTTAATCAGGGCCTGATGCCGAGCACAAACGCCATTTGCAACCAGACGTTGCCAAGGTGGTCCATTCAGCTCATCGAGGCAGCGTGCCGGCCGCAACCGGCTTGCTGACAGGGTGTTTTTCGGGGTCGGTGACAAACCCGATCTTCGTCAGCCCCGCCCGGGATGCGTCGGCCAGTGTCTCGGCCACCACGCGATACGGCACGGCCTGGTCCGCCAGCAGGTGCATTTCAGGCTGAGGGGCCTTATGCCCGGCGGCTACGAAACGGGTGGCCACTTCCTCGCGGCTCAAGGCCTGGCCGTTCCAGTAACGCACGCCCTGGGCGTCGATGGACAGGTCGATTTTCTCGGCCTTGGCCGACATCACCTGCGCGCTGGCCTTGGGCAATTCCAGCTTGATCGAATGGCTCAGCAAAGGCGCGGTGACGATGAAGATCACCAGCAGCACCAGCATCACGTCGATGAGCGGGACCATGTTGATCTCCGCCATCGGCGCGCTGCTGTGCTTGTTGTCGAAACTGGCAAAGGCCATGTGGCATCTCCCTTGTCAGACGGACGCGCCGGGTTTGATCGGGCGCACCGTGGCGCCCACGGCGGAGGGGTCCTGCCCCGACCCTTTCAGGGTCTGCCCCGTGGACAGGAAGGTGAACAACTCGAATGCAAAAGCGTCCAGCCGCGCACCCCAGACCCGGTTGCTGCGGGTGAGCCAGTTGTAGCCCATCACCGCAGGAATCGCGACCGCCAGCCCGAGCCCCGTCATGATCAGGGCCTCGCCCACAGGGCCGGCCACTTTGTCCAGCGTGCCAGCGCCCGATGCGCCGATGGCCAGCAGCGCGTGGTACACCCCCCAGACCGTGCCGAACAGGCCGACAAAAGGCGCGGTGGCGCCAATGGTGGCCAGCACGCTCAGGCCGCTCTCCAGGCGCATGGTGTCTTCGTCCAGCACCTTCTTGATTGTTCGGGTCAGGAACTCCTGCGCGCTGCCCGCCTCTTCGAGCTTGGCCGCGCCATAGCGCGCATGGTGGGCCTGCGCATGCATGGCATGGGCCGTCAAGTGGGCAAATGGCTCGGAGACACCGTGCGTGGCGATCTCCTGCTGCACAGCTTCCAGAGAGGTCGCGTTCCAGAAAAAGTCCAGAAAGGCCCGGCTGCGTTTTTGCCGTTTGAACAGGGCCACGCCCTTGATCAGGATCAGGCCCCAGGACACGAGGGACATGAGCACCAGGATGACGAACAGGCCTTGCCCCACGGCATCGGTCTGCGCGATGAAATGCGAGAAGCCCAGCTCGCTGCCCTGCGGCTGCGAGGCAGAGGCGGTCACATCCGGTAAGGCCGATACGGAAACATTCATGTTCATTGTTCTTCGAGATTGAAAATCAGAGGGCCAGGCGTGACCCACACGGCACGCGGGGCGCCATCTTCCATGAGTGGCTGAAACCGGGCAGCCTTCATGGCCTGGATCGCTTGCTGGTCCAAACGAGGAAAGCCAGATGACTTGAGCACCTCGATGTCCCTTGGCCGACCCTGCTCATCCACATACACCTTCAACTGCACCTCACCCGACTCACCCAGTTCACGCGAGGCCCTGGGGTAGCTCAACACCGGCTTGACCAAGTAGCGTACCGCCGAAGAAGGCCACACTCTGGGTTGCACCGATGCCCGAGCAGGCTCAAGGGGTTGCGCCACCGCTGGCGTGTTGGTGTTCGGTGCGACAGGTGGCGTCACGCTCGGTGGGCTTGGCGGCGCGCTCACGGCTGGCTTGGTGTCAACGGGTGAAGGCGCGACCACCATGTCGTTCGGCTGGGCTGGCCTGGGGCTGGACAAGACGGGAGGCGTGAGCGCCTTGGCAGGCTCGGGCGCAGTCCGGGTTGGCCTTGTCAAAGGCGGGGCCTCGGCCTGCCTGACAGGCTCAGGACGCGGCGATGCATCGGCACGGACGTTGATCAGGGCCACCTCGATGGCAGCAGGCTCATGCTGAACCACAGCCGGCGCCGGCGCACGCACCACCCAGACCGCCAACAGCGCGTGCGCACCCAGCACCACTCCGGCCAGCGCGCGGCGGTAGCCCGTGCTCAGATCGGGGGGCATGCCTGGCAAATGCATGCTGGCGGGCGAAGAGAGGGTCGTCATGAAGCTCAGTTTACGCACATCAATCGGGCTGGGAACGCACCCTCGTACACATCAGGTAACCAAGTCCCCCCTCCTGGGTGGATCTGGCCCGGGCAACACGGCGGCGCTTCATGGGAAGATCCTGGCCCTTGAGCATGGCCTGGCTGGATGCCACCGGGCCGCGCCACACAAAACAGGGATGTTATGGAACTTGAAGCCTTGCTGGCGCCCTTATCGGCGCCCTCGCCGTGTGGCGAGGACATGTCTTTCTCGGTCGAATTTGACCAGATCGCCGAGATGCGGCGCGAGGACGATCCCTCCCTGGACCAGGGCGAGTGGGTCACCACCCTGAAAACAGCCGATTGGCCAGGCGTGATCGAGGCCTGCACCAAGCTGCTGTCCGGCAGGACCAAGGACCTGAGACTGGCGATGTGGCTGACCGAAGCCTGGGCCATCACACGTGGCTACGCGGGTCTGAGCCAGGGGCTTGAGCTGTGCACACAATTGTGCGAGCGCCATTGGCCAAATCTGCACCCCCAAGCTGATGGCCAGGACCAGGAGGAGCGCATCGGCAACATGGGCTGGCTGCTGCAACGTGTGGTGTCGCTGGCCGACGCGCTGCCCGTCACCAAGGGGCGCCAGGGCGCTGCTTTCAGTTTGCGCGACCTGGCCAGCGCACGCCAGTTGCAGGCCCTGTCTGAACGCGCGCCTGAAGAAGCAGCTCGCCAGATGCCAGACAAGGTCAGCCTTGACCAGTTCAACCGTGCCTTGCGCGACACCCCGCCTGACGCGCTGCTGGGCATCCTGAATGCCGCACGACAAGCCCATGCTCAGTTGCTGGGCTGGCAACAGGTCATTGATGGGCACCTGGGCGCCGATGGCCCCGGCTTCGTGCAAGCCAAAGAGGCCTTGTCACAGGCCATCCACGAGATCGACCGACTGGCCCGTGATGCGGGTGCGCTGAGCAGCACGTCTGCTGCGGGCGAGCACACAGCCGCATCAACCGACCAAGGTGACACACAGGGCACGCCCGACCATGCGGGCGGCGCCGTCATCACAGCAACCGGGCCCTTGCGCAGCCGTGCCCAGGCCCTGGCGCAACTGCGTGAAGTCGCCGTTTACTTCCGGCGCACCGAGCCACACAGCCCGGTGGCCTACCTGGCCGAGAAAGCCGTCAAGTGGGGTGACATGCCCCTGCACGAATGGCTGCGTCAGGTGGTCAAGGACCAGGGCGCCATGGCCCACTTGCAGGAACTGCTGGGTATCGAAGAGGCCGGTGAGGGACCAGGCCCTTACTGATCGCGACTCAGGAGCCGACGCGGAACTCGATGCGGCGGTTGCGCGCGCGACCGTCCTCGGTGGCATTGGACGCCACCGGCTGGTCAGGCCCCAGGCCAGAAGTCGCCAAGCTGTCTGCCGGCAGGCCCTTGCCCACCAGGTAGGCCTTGACCGCCTGCGCACGGGCCAGCGACAGGCTCACGTTGCCGGCCCGAGCCCCCAGCGCATCGGTATGCCCGATCAACTCGAACTTGCGGCCCTTGAGGCGGGTCATGGCCGTGGCCATCTCGTCCAGGATGGGCAGGGCCTGAGGCCGCAACACCGCACTACCCGGCTCGAACTCCACAATGCGGTTGGCCAGCGTCTGGTCCACCACCGCCTGCTCTTGCACGGCCACGCGCAAGCCGTTGCGCACGGTGTAAGTCGGGTTCAGCGACTGCGCCATGTCACTGGCGATCTGCTGCCGGACAGCCTCGTTGCCGACCTCACCCTTGATGTCCACCGTGTTGCCCTGCACGCTCAACTGGCCGTGTGTGACCTGCTTGATCGAAGGCGACAACAACTTTTGCACGTACTGCTGCCACTGCGGCGGGGCCACAACCGCACCGAGTGTCAACTGGTCCACCACGCGCTCGGGGCCATACAACTCGCGCAGGCGTGCGATCACTGCGACACGCGTGGCCTCGTCCGCCACCGTACCCGCCACGACCACCTGATTGGGCGCCAGCACCTGGGCACCACCTTGCGTGCCCCCACTCTGGGCGTGTACGCCGGACCAGGCCAGGCTGCACAAGGGCAAGGCCATCCACAAGGGCAAAGGGTGTTTCACATCAAGCTCCGAGAAAGACTTCCTGATAGGTGCGCAGCGCTTGCGACAGCGACAAGCCAGGGTCGCGCAGGTAGTTTGAGAGCTTGCGCAAACCATAATCCGCCGCCACCTCGTCTTCCACCCACTCGGCATCAGCCAATGACACGCCTGCATCGGCCATCACCGCCGGGTCCATCACCGCATTGAGCGTGGCGGCCGATGCGCCTTGAAAACCCAGCATCAGGTGCGGGCAACCTTCGCGTGGCGCGATGAACAGGCCCAGTTCAACCTGGTGCCGCTGAAAGAACCCCAGGATCAAGGACAGCCAGAACGAGGCCACCGGGCCACGCAGGGCCGCATCAGGCACCAGGGGCAGGCACAGCACCTTGCTCAGCTTGGACGCGCCCTGGGCCATCGCCGGTTGAAGCAACATGCCCAAGGCCAGGATGGCCTGCCGCACCGACAGGCGTGCGCCGCCTGCAGCCAGCATCTGCTCCAGGCTGGCCACGGTGTGGGTCTCCAGAAAATCGTCCAGGGCCGCTTGCGCAGCGGTAGCGTTCACGTCGATGTCCAGCGCCGCATTCAGGCTGGCCTGGGCATGCTCCAGCTCGGTGGCCGCATGCGCCACACGGGCGATCTGCTCCAGCCTGGCCCACAGGCGACCGAGGGCCACGGGCCCCAAGCGTGCGAACTCCCGGGGCTGGGCCAGGTCAAACGCACCCGCCGTGATGAAGGGAAAGCGCCTGCCCGAAGCGTCCTGGCTGGCCAGCCAGTACCCCGCCAGACCAACCGGACTGCCTGTGCCCAGAATCGCGAACGGCAAAGCAGGTGCCGCGTCGTAAATGAGCTTCCAGCGTGGGTCCAGCGAGAGGCGATCCATGGCCTGCGACTGCCATTGATCCAGGCTGGTGATGAGCGCGGCATGCTGCGCGCTGCGGACAAAGTCGCCACGTGATGGCACTTTGCCAAAGTACAGCAGCTCGGTCGAAGACGTCGTCATTGCGCTCATGATGCGGCGCCCTCCTTGTTCAAGGCAGCACCCGTGCTTACCGCTGGCGCCACATCTTCCTGGCCCGCGATGATGGAGGGCAAGGCTCCCGGGCGTGAGGCCGCACCGGGGTTGCCTGCGGTGGCTGGTACCGGCGCCGGAGCCGGCGCCGCGGCATTGGAGATGATGCGCAGTTGCACACCAACGGACACCCCGCCTTGCGGCCAACGCAGCTCGAAAACCTGTCCATCCACCCGCTTGCGCTGCGCCGAATTGATCAGCTTTTCCAGACCGAAGCGTCCTGGCTCGTTGAAGAACTCCACGGCCTTGCCGTCAAAGCCGATACCCGAGATGCGCACACCAGGCGTGCCCGGGCCTGGCCAGACGAAGTGCTGCCAGGTGGCCACGCCATTGCGGTAGCGCAGCACCTGCCCATCGATGTCAATCGTGTATTCCGTGAGCCCCGGTGCGGTCAAAGGCAGCATCTGGAACACCGTCTGGGCCTCGGCTGCCGCGGCACCCGAACCAGCAGACGCGCCACCGGCGCTGCTCTGACCATTCAAGGGCGCTATCCAGCCGCCCAGCCCCCCGACAAACTCAGGCCGCAGGCGCACGCCCATCTCGGCCCAGGTACGTGCGGCCACGTCATCACCCCGCTTGAGCACCAGCGCACCCAGCGACTGTTCGACAAACTTGGCCACGGCGCCCTCGGCGCCAAAGACCTTGGCCACTTCGACCGGGCTGGCCTCCAGGCGCGACGCGCGGTCAAAGGGGTACTTGGCTGCCAGCGTGCGCTGGTAAGGCTCGAACACCTGCGCCATCCAGACACGGTTGAGCTCTGCTTCGGTGGGCTTGACGATGACGGCGTAGGCCTGCATCAAAGGCCGCACCAGCAAGGGCCGCAAGGTGGCCTTGGTGGAGTCGCTCATGCCTGTGAGCAACTGCTCGTCGACCAGCTTGAGCGCATCGGCCAGCTCGCCCCCGCCCTCCAGCGTCTGCAACATCAGTTGCCTGGACGCCGGGCCAGGGTCGCCCTGGGTCTTCATCTGGTTGAAGCGGGTCCGTATCTTGGACAGTGACGCCAGGTAAGCCTTGATCGCCGGCTCACCACCCTCGCGCGGCATCATCAGCTTGTTGAGCGCGCTGAACTCCTTGCCGATGGGACCCATCGGGATGTCCTTGTCCTTGCCCAGATCGACTTCCAGCTTGACGCTCACCGGCGATGGCGCCATGCCCAATACAGTTTGCTTGAACCACTCGATGAAGCCCTTCTGACTCTTGGCCAGACGTTCGTTGAGCAGCGAAGGGTTGTCCCACGATGTCTGGTCGTACAGGGTCTTGAGCAAGACGCCTACCGGTGAGCTAGCCGGGTCGCCCAGGCGGTTCATGTTGATCACCGCGGTCTCGAAGCTGGCGAAGTCCTGCACGCTCACGCCTTGCATGAACTTCTGCCACTCACGCACGTACTCGGTCTTGTAGAGGTAGGTCAGCGCCTTCTGGATCTGCTCGGGGCTGCCCTCCAGGGTCAGGTCGTCTGACGAGGCCGTTTTGAGCACCCAGTCTGTGGACTGCAAGGTGCTGTTGGCGGCCTCCTTGATGGCGTCCTTGACGTAGCCTTCCCAGGCCTCGCGTGTGAAGGTGCCTGACACGGCGTAGCTGCCTGCCACGACCTGCCGGTCTGCATCGCTCACCAGACGCACCACCGTGACTGGCGCAAACCGGGTGGCGGCACGGGCTTTGATCTCGGCGTAGACGCGCTCGCGCGCAGGCATGCCCTTGATGACACGGCGCAGGTTGTCGCGCGTCTGATCGAGCAGGCTGATGTTGAGATCCTGCTGAGGAAAGGCCGGGTCGTTCATCTGTGCCATGGCATACGACAGGATGCGCTCGGCCTTTTGAATCAATTGCTCGCGCGGCATGTTGCCCCGGTTGGCGTCCAGCCAGGCCCGCCAGAAGCGGGTGAGCTGGTCGCTCATGTGGCCGGGCTCCAGCCTCGCGC
>Ga0209066_10007421_pt1 | contig 10866 bp, 5 predicted proteins | sample All_14_2_FD_187198 | JGI IMG/M metagenome (GOLD analysis project Ga0209066, IMG submission 187198) | Freshwater microbial communities in response to fracking from Pennsylvania, USA - Allegheny Zone_MetaG_DW_15 (SPAdes) (version 2) ... | reverse complement strand
TGGCCGACAGGCTGTAGCGGCCAAACTCCACCGTGTTCTGCCAGTTGCCGCGCCAGTCGGGCGTGCCGTTGCCCGACGACAGCTGGTAGGGGCCCAGCGTGCCCGCATATTTCTGCACGCCGCCGCTAGTGTGGAGGTCGTACTTCAGCACGTGGGTGACCTCGACGCGGCTGGTCAGCTTGGCCTCGCCCGGCAGGTCGAACCGGCCGGTGGCCGAGAAGTCGACGCCGGAGGTCTTGGAGTAGTCGGCGTTGACGAACGGCGCGTTGATGATCAGCACGCGCGGCAGGGCGTTGGGGAACAGCGGATCGACGGCGTCGATCAGGTTGCACGAATAGCCCGCCCCGACGGCCGCCACGGCGGCGCAGGCGTCGGTCACATTGGTCTGGGTGTAGTAGGCGTTGCGGGCGTTGGCCAGCAGCGGTCCCGCCACGATCAGGTCCGACTTCTTGACGTCATAATAGTCGACCGTGGCCGACAGCCAGCGGGTCGGCTCAAAGATCACGCCGGCGGTGAAGCTGCGTGACTTCTCCGGCTTCAGGTCCGGATTGCCCACATAGCCGCCGCCCAGGGAATAGGATTGGGCGTAGGGGTTGGTGTTGCCGGCCGAGGTCAGGCCGCCGTGCGCCAATTGGAACGATGCCGGGGTGGTGAAGGTGGAGAAGCCCGCATACTGGCTGCGCGCGCCCGCTTCGGCAAAGGTCGGGGCCCGGAAGCCCTTGGAGTAAGTACCCCGGAAGGCCAGCTGACGGATCGGCGTATATTTCGCGCCGATCTTCGGGGAGAAGTGGCTGAAGCCTTCCGAATAGTCGTCATAGCGACCCGAGACGTTGATCTCGAGATCCTCGGTGACCGGCGCCAGCACCTCGAAATAGCCGGCCATGACCGTGTGCTCGCCAAAGGCCGACGAGGTGGTCAGGGTATAGGTGTCCAGGCGTTCGTTCTGGTTGTTGTTGACCAGGGTTTCCTTGCGGATCTGCCCGCCCAGGGCCAGCTGCATGTCGCCGCCCGGCAGGGTCCACAGCGACTTGGTCACCGAGCCGTCCAGCGACAGCAGGGTCGAGTGCGACGGGGTCTTCACATCGGGCGAAACGAAGTCGCGAACGGCTTCAGTATTGGCCGACGGATTGACGAAGTTGTAGCCGCCCGTGTTGATCGACTTCAGCAGGTTGGCGATGTTGAGGAAGCCGTACTGGGTGATCTTCAGGTTGTCGCGCGCGGCGACCCCTTCGATCCGCCAGTCCCAGCCGTCGCCGAAGCTGCCCTTCAGGCCGGCCGTGCCGCGGATCACGTCATTGCTGCGATCGCTGCCGGCCGGGATGTCGCCGAACAGGTAGTAGATGCGCGCCGCGCCGTTGGCCGGGTCGCCCGCGAAGGCGGTAGCGAACGGGTTGTTGGGGTTCAGGCGGCGGTCGGCGGCGGTCGAGCAATTGACGCCCGACGAGCAGACATAGACCGGCAGCACGATGCCCGGGTTCAGCGACGACACCGACGGCGAGCCGCCGAACGGCTGGGTGGCCCGGATGGTGCGCGGCTGGTTTTTGATCCGCACCTCGTCATGCGAGAAGCTGCCGGTGATGTAGCCCTCGATATTGTCGCTGAGACGCACGCTCAGGCGGCCATTGACGGCGTAGCGCTCCTGGAACGGCGCGATCTGGTTGTAGAGATCGACCAGGTCGTACTTGCAGCTCGTCCCCTGGGCCGAGCCCGTGGTCACCGTGTAGGCGCCGTTGGCGCAGTTCAGGTTCAGGGCCTGGTACTGATTGGTCAGCGGCGCGCCGATCATGCCCGACAGCGGGTTGTTCAGGTCGGTCTGGCTGACGCGGGTGACGACGGCCGTGGGCGTGGCCGTGGTCAGGGTGCTGTCGGCGGTGTTCTGGTCCAGGCCCCCGATGCGGCTCAGGTCCTGGGTGTTGTAAGGGAAGCCCCGGCTGTGGTTGGTGACCCGGCCGTCCTTCTGGTACTCGCCGTTGACGTAGAAGTTCCAGCCGCTTTCGGCATAGTCGCCATAGCCCAAGGTCAGGTCGAACTGCCGGTGCTCGGCGTCGCCGCGATCGCTTTCGCCAAATTCGGCGCTGCCGGCCACGCCGACGAACTGCTTCTTCAGGATCAGGTTGACCACGCCGCCGATGGCGTCGGCGCCATAGCTGGACGAGGCGCCGTCCTTCAGCACCTCGATGCGGTCGATCAGGCTGAACGGGATCGAGTTCAGGTCGACATAGGCGTTGTGGCCGTCGTCATTGATCGGGAAGTTGGCCGAGCGCAGGCCGTCCACCAGCACCAGGGTCGAGGAAACGCCCAGGCCGCGCAGCGAGACGGCCGAGCCGCCGGCGCTGAAGCCGCTCTGGAAGCCGGTGCCGATCGAGCCCGCGCCATCGGCCGAGACCGAACGGATGGCGTCGGTGGCCGTGGTGATGCCGGCCCGGGCCAGGCTTTCGCTGGTCATCACGGTGACCGGCGACGGAGTCTCGGTGTCGGTGCGGCGGAACAGCGAGCCGGTGACCACGACGGCCTCGATCTCGGTGGACTCCGGCTCCGGCGTGGTCTGGGCCGAGGCCTGTCCGGCGAGGGCCACCATGGCCACGCCGCAGATCATGCTCGACCCCAGCAGGCGTCGCCGTATAGTCTTGTATTGCTTCACGATAAATTCCCCTCTTTCGTCAATAAGACGATATCGAATACCGAAAAAATAGAAGTTCCCCTCGACTGCAAAATAGAGTCAAAAGGAATTCCATTGATTGGTTGGGTCTATTGCAATAGTGAAACGTCAGTTCCGTATCATGACAAATTCCTAACTTGCAGATCTATGCGCGGCGCCCTCCCTTGTCTTCAGAAGGTGACATGATGACTATTTTGAAAATGACCGCCACGGCCTTGGCCGCTGGCGCTTTCGCGCTTGGCGCGCAGGCCGCCGAGCCGGTCGGCCAGATCCTCAGCTACACCCGCAGCAACATCGACGGCTCCGAACCGGAAACCATCCATGTGTATCGCCAGAGTCACACCCGGATCGTGGTCAACAAGCGTGTCTCGCCCTGCACCACCTCGGCCCTGGTCACCGCCGACCTCGATGCGACCGGTCGGCAGGCGGCCCGACTCACCGCCGGCAAGCTGAACCGCCAGGGCGGCCAGGATGCGTTCGGCGAGATCGTCCACGACGCCGCCACCGGCCGCGTCGATCTGCGGATCAACCCGCCCGGCGCCCCGCCCGGAACCGAGATCAAGGCTTCGACCGTGGTCGAGGGCCAGCCCTGGATGCTGTATGACTTCGACCTGGCCGACTTCAGCGCCAGCCTTCAGGCGCGCTTGGACCCCAAGGCCGATTTCAGCTTCGGCGCCGCTCTGCTCTGGCCCGGCGAGGACCCCGGCAAGCTTCTGAGGAGCCTGGGCCGCTTGGACGCCCGCTTCGTCGGTGAGGAAACCTGGCGCGGCCGCCCGGCGTATCGGTTCGAAGTCGGCGGCCCGGCCTTCGCCGAAAAGGGCGGGGTCGGCGGCCCCCTGTGGCTCGACAAGACCGCCGGCTTTGTCCTGGGCGCCCAGTGGTCCCTGCCCAACCACCAGGAGTACAGGGACTACAGCCTCACCCTCGACCAGGCCCGCACCGGCGACGACGCGACATGGACAGCGCTGATGATGGAGCACTGGAAGGGGTGCCCCGCGAAATAGCTCCCGCCACCCTGCTGACACTCGCCGTCAGCAGGCCCCCTAGCCTTCCGGCGCGCGGAACCCTACGTTCAGCCCCATGCCCAGCACCCGAGATCGCGGCGTTTCCGACGTCTCCACGCCCTTCGTCATGGACGTCTCGTCCGATCCGGCGATGATCGCCCGGCAGACCCTGTGGACCCCTCACCGCCCCGAGCGGCCGGCCAAGTCGGAAGGCGGCAAGCGGTTCAAGCTGGTCAGCGAATACTCCCCCGCCGGCGACCAGCCGACGGCCATCGCCGAGCTGGTGGAGGGCCTGGAGAACGGCGACCAGGACCAGGTGCTGCTGGGCGTCACCGGCTCGGGCAAGACCTTCACCATGGCCCAGGTCATCGAGAAGACCCAGCGCCCGGCCCTGATCCTGGCCCCCAACAAGACCCTGGCGGCCCAGCTCTACAGCGAGATGAAGAGCTTCTTCCCGGAGAACGCGGTCGAATATTTCGTCAGCTATTACGACTACTACCAGCCCGAAGCCTACGTCCCGCGCACCGACACCTATATCGAGAAGGACAGCTCCATCAACGAGCAGATCGACCGAATGCGCCACTCGGCCACCCGGGCGATCCTGGAGCGCGACGACGTGATCATCGTCGCCTCGGTCAGCTGCATCTACGGCATCGGCTCGGTCGAGACCTATACGGCCATGACCTTCACGCTGGAGGTCGGCCAGACGGTCAACGAGAAGCAGCTGATGGCCGACCTGGTGGCCCAGCAGTACAAGCGCAACGACGCCGCCTTCGAGCGCGGCACGTTCCGCCGCCGGGGCGACACCCTGGAAATCTTCCCCGCCCACTATGAAGACCGCGCCTGGCGCATCAGCCTGTTCGGCGACGAGGTCGAGGCCATCGCCGAGTTCGACCCGCTGACCGGCAAGAAGACGGCCGATCTCCCCAGCATCAAGGTCTACGCCAACAGCCACCACGTCACGCCGCGCCCCACCCTGCGCCAGGCGATCATCGAGATCCGCGCCGAGCTGAAGGAGCGCCTGGCCTGGATGTACGAGAACGGCAAGCTGCTGGAGGCCCAGCGCCTGGAGCAGCGGACCAATTTCGACCTGGAGATGATCGAGACCACCGGCTCCTGCGCCGGCATCGAGAACTACAGCCGCTATCTGTCGGGCCGCAAACCCGGCGAGCCGCCGCCGACCTTCTTTGAATACATCCCCGACAACGCCCTGCTGTTCACCGACGAGAGCCACCAGACGGTTCCGCAGATCGGCGCCATGTACAAGGGCGACCGCAGCCGCAAATGGACGCTTGCCGAATACGGCTTCCGCCTGCCCAGCGCGCTCGACAACCGCCCGCTCAAGTTCGAGGAATGGGACGCCATGCGGCCCCAGTCGGTGCATGTCAGCGCCACCCCGGCCGCCTGGGAGCTGGAGCGCGCCGGCGGCGTCTTCGCCGAGCAGGTGATCCGCCCCACCGGCCTGATCGACCCGCCGGTCGAGGTGCGCCCGGTCAGCGCCAACGGCGCCTCCCAGGTCGACGACGTCATCGACGAGATCCGCCAGGCCAAGGCCAGGGGCTACCGCACCCTGGTCACCGTCCTGACCAAGAAGATGGCCGAGGACCTGACCGAATATATCAACGAGCAGGGCCTGGGCGTCCGCTACATGCACTCCGACGTCGACACCCTGGAGCGCATCGAGATCATCCGCGACCTGCGGCTGGGCAAGTTCGACGTGCTGGTCGGCATCAACCTGCTGCGCGAGGGCCTCGACATCCCCGAATGCGGCCTGGTGGCCATTCTCGACGCCGACAAGGAAGGCTTCCTGCGCTCGGAAACCAGCCTGATCCAGACCATCGGCCGCGCGGCGCGGAACGTCGACGGCAAGGTCATCCTCTACGCCGACCGGATCACCGGCAGCATGGAGCGGGCCATGGGCGAAACCCAGCGCCGCCGCGACAAGCAGCACGAATTCAACCTCGCCAACGGCATCACGCCCGAGAGCGTCAAGCGCGACATCAAGGACATCCTGAGCAGCCCCTTCGAGCGCGGCGACCGCGTCACCGTGCCGATCGGCGGCCTGCACACCCCCGACGGCGACAAGCCCTTCAGCGGCGACAACTTCAAGGCCGCCCTCAAGGACCTGGAGGCTCGCATGCGCGAAGCCGCCTCCAACCTCGAGTTCGAGACCGCCGCCCGCCTGCGCGACGAGATCAAGCGCATGAAGCTGATGGACCTGGAGTTCGCCAACGAGATCCTGACGGCGCCGGGCGAGACGGTCGACAAGGCGATGCCCAAGCGGGTGCGGGCCGAGCTGCGGGCCGAGCAGGCCGAGGCGTTCCGGAAGAGCCGGCTTTAGGCCATAGATCCTCCCCCTCCGGGGGAGGACGGCCCGAAGGGCCCGGAGGGGGCCAGCGCGGCGTTCGCCCAGCGAGCCCCCCAGTCGCTCCGCGACAGCTCCCCCGGAGGGGGAGCATCTACCCCACCTCATCTTCCCCTCCAGGGGAGGATCGCGCAGCGCACGAGGCAAAGCTGCGCCAATACTTCTGATCTGCCTGATTCCAGATATGTTTGAATAATTCTTTTTAACTCTGTCACGAATTGAAATGCATCCGACCGTTTACTGTCTTGGAGCTTTACACCCAAGATGATTTGTGCGACAAAATGACCCATTAAAGTCATGTTAAGGCAATCGTTTTCCGTATTTCGTTGCGCTAACTTGCCTCTCAACAGTCGGAAGGCCGGAAGATAGCCGTTGACGGCTCAGCCACCTCCCGATCGTCGCGCCGGGCCCGGGCCTATGTGTTGACGCTACAACAGGCGATCCATGAAGGGGTGGGCATATGAAGGGCGTGATTTTCAACCTGCTGCAGGCCGTGGTCACCGAGGCTCATGGCGATGACGTCTGGGATGACCTCATAGATCAGGCCGGCGCCTCCGGCGCCTACACCTCGCTCGGCAACTATGACGACGCCGAACTCGAGGCTCTGGTCGCGGCCGCCTGCGAACGGCTGGGCCTGGATCGCGGGGCGGTGCTGCGCTGGTTCGGACAACAGGCCATGCCGCATCTGGCCAGCGCCTATCCGGTGTTCTTCGAAGGCCACGCCGGCGCCCGGACCTTCCTGGAAGGCATCAACGACATCATCCATGCCGAGGTGCGCAAGCTCTATGTCGGGGCGGAATGTCCGCACTTCAACATCCAGAACGCCGCCGGCGACAGGATGGACATGGACTATCTTTCACCCCGCCGCATGTGCGCCCTGGCCCAGGGCTTCACCGAGGGCGCGGCCCGCCATTTCGGCGAGACCATCGACTTTCAGCATCTGACCTGTACCGATCGGGGCGATCCGCACTGCACGTTCCGCATCGCCTGGCCCCTCAACCAACCGGTCCATGCCTAGATCGCTCGCGCCCACAGCCAATCCCTCGGCGACGCTTCTCGAACGGATCGCTCGCCTGGAGCGCCGGCTGGAACGCGAAAGCCAGGCGCGGCGTGAGGCCGAGGTCATCGCCGAGCGCGAGACCCTGAACCTGTTCCGGCAGAAGGAACAGATGCGGGTCCTGTCGGACCTCGCCATCGAGGCGAACAAGAGCGAGGACCTCGAGCACGTCCTGAGGGTGGCGCTGGAACAGATCTGCGTCTTCACAGGCTGGCCCGTGGGCCATGTCCAGTTCGTCGAGCGCAGGCCTGACGGAACGCGCAGGCTCAGGCCCTCTGAAATCTGGCGTATCGCCAGCACCATCGACGCCGCGCCCGTGATCGCCGCCACCCAGGCCCTGGAGTTCGAGGAGGGCAGCGGCCTGCCCGGTCTGGTCCTGGCCCAGGCCCGCGCCCTGTGGGCGAAGGGCCAGAACAACCCTGCCTTTCCGCGCAGTCGGGCCGGCCGGGCCAGCGGCCTCGCCGCCGCCGTCGCCCTGCCCGTGATGGTCGGCGACGAGGTCGCCGCCATCATCGAATTTGGCCAGGCTGTCGCCAGGGATCCCGGCCCCGACACCCTCGAATTTCTCGACCAGATCGGCGCCATCCTGGGCCGGGCGGTCGAGCGCGACCGGGCCGCGACGGCCGCCGCCCTGGCCAAGCAGGACCTCGAGCGACTGCTGCATGCGGCCGAGTCGGCCAGCCGCGCCAAGACCCAGCTGCTGGCGGTCACCAGCCACGAGGTCCGCACACCGCTGAACGCCGTCCTCGGCCTCGCAGAGGCCCTGGCGGTCACGGCGCTGGATGCCGAGCAGCGCGATCACCTCGACGGCATCCGCCGCTCCGGCGGCATGCTGCTGCGCCTGCTCAACGCCGTCATGGACTTCGCGCGGGTAGAATCCGGGGTCGTCGCCGTCGCCCAGACCGAGTTTGACCTCGTCCAACTGACTCGTGACGTCTTTGGCCTGTGGCGGACGCCAGCCTCGACCAAGGGCCTGTCCCTGCACCTAGACACCACAGCCCTGCCCGAGGCCCACAGGATCATCAGCGACCCCGGCAAGATCGAACAGACCCTCACCAACCTGATCTCCAATGCCGTCAAGTTCACCCCTGCCGGCGGCGAGATCCATGTGCGGCTGAGCCCGTGCATGCACAGGGCTGACCGGATGCTGGTGGAGGTCCGCGACACCGGCGAGGGCATCGCGGCCGATGAGCGGGACCAGCTCTTCATGCCCTTCCAGCAGGCTCGCCTGGGTCGCGAGATCGGCGGGGCCGGCCTGGGACTGGCGATCTGCGCGGCCAATATCCAGGCGCTGGGCGGCGAAATCGGCTGCGACTCTGAGGCCGAGTCCCGGGCGGCTGGCGGCTGCCGATTCTGGTTCGACTTCCCGGCCGAGCCAGCCCGGGCCCCATCGGATCACGCCTCCGCCACAGCGATGCCGGCCCTGTCGCTGCGGATTCTCGCCGCCGAAGACAATCCGGCCAACCAGCGTGTCCTGCAGCTATTGCTCTCGCAGGTGGGGCTGGAGGCCCTGATCGTGGACGACGGCCTGGAGGCTGTGGAGGCGGTGGGTCGAGAACCGTTCGACCTGATCCTGATGGACGCCAACATGCCCCGGATGGATGGCGTCAGCGCCGTCCGGTCGATCCGCGCGCTGGAGACCAAGGCCTGCCTGACGCCGATCGTCATGTTAACGGCCAATGTGTTCGAGGACGACCTGGTGCGCTACCACGAGGCCGGGGTCGACGGCGTTCTGGCCAAGCCGATCATCGTCTCCGAACTGTTCGGCATCCTCGCCGCCGTCCAGGAGATGGTCGCCGCGCGCTAGGCGGGCGGTTGGCCTCTGGCGTGCAGGTGGGCGGGACGGCCTTCTAACGGTAACAAACCTTGTCATCCCGGACGCGCCTTGGCGCGAGCCGGGACCCAGGGGCCGGCGCACTGCAGTTGCCCCTGGGTCCCGGCGCTCCGCTTCGCTACGGCCGGGATGACAAGGTTTAGTGAGGGACTTTTGGGCTGGCCACCACGGGGATAGCGCCCCGTCCATCCCCGCGCCCGCCGCCACAAATCCCAACCCTTTCAACGCCCTGCAGAAAAATCGACCGCGCCAATCAGACGCGCTCAAACCTGCCGCATACGTCTAGCCATCCCGTCGCGAGGGAGAGGGCTCTTGGATCCGGCCCGAGACGCGCGGCGGGGACGCGGTCGAGCGGGGGCGCCAGACCGAACACGCGCGCCGGCTGGATCAGGCGCGGCAGGAGTGGCTGCTGGCCATGGAGCGGGCGGCGATGGATGTGGCGCTGATCGGGCGGTGATCCGCCAGACTTGCCCCCTACGGACCACTTCGCGGTCGTCTTCCCCCTTCGGGCAGGGCTATCGCCTATGGGTTTGCGTCCAGAAGATTTGTCATCCCGGACAAGCTCGGCGAAGCCGGGCGCAGATCCGGGACCGACTTGGAACACTGCGCTCAGGCGTCGGTCCCGGATCTCCGCGCTTCGCGCTCGTCCGGGATGACACCCGTTTTGGCCTTATGCGATTGCCCTGCCCCTCCGGGGTAGGAGCGCCGAAGGCGCAGAGGGGGCGAGTGGCCGCCCCTACTCCGCCCTGGCCGCGTCAGCGGCGGCCTTGGCCTTCTTCAGCCGTTCGCGATAGGCGGCCGAGCTCTTCACGAAGCCCTCGGCGTCGCCATAGTCGAGGAAGCCGGCATAGCGCTCGTGGCTGCCCTTGACCTTGAGGGCGTGCTTGATCGGGCACCAGTATTGCTCGGTGCGGGCGGTGATCTCGCGGGCATAGGCGATGACGCCGTTGCCATAGCCGCAATAGACGCAGTTGAGCTTCTGGACCGGATTCAGATAGCTCAGCCGGTGGCGGTCGATGACCACATAGTCACGGCGACGGACCCGCTCGACGCCCCAGGCGGTGAAGCAGCCCAGTTGGTAGACGCTGACGGCCAGGTCCATCAGGGCCATCGGGATGACCATGCCGTAGACCAGCGGCATGGTCAGCAGGGTGGGCCACGGCGTCCTGAAGACGTCGATGCGGCGCTTGTGGCTGCGCTGACTGGCCCGGACCTCGGGGCCAAAGCGCGGCTTGCCGCTGTTGAGGTCCAGGCCATGGGTTCCAGCCCGGGCGGCGAAGGCCGCCTCGAGCTGGTCCTCCAGATGGCGCAGGCGGTCGATCATCGTCTCGATCGAATCGGCCATTCAAGGTCCCTCGCGTGTCGGGACCTTCATCGGCCATCGCGCGGGGCGGGGCTAGAGCCCTTTCCGACCTGATGGCTTCATCAGGGGCGGGCGAAAAGGGCTCTAAATCTAAAGTGTAGAGCGTTTTTCGATCCGATAACCGTTTCACACTTATCGGAAAACGCTCTGGCGATGGTTGCGCGACGTCAGCTGACCATCGACGCCAGGCGGCCGCGAATGAGCTGTTCGGCCTCGGCCACGATGCGGTCGACCAGCTCGCGGACGGTCGGGATGTCGTGGATCAGGCCCTGGACCATGCCCGCCGACCAGATGCCGCCGTCGGTGTCGCCCTGGGCCAGGGCGTCGCGGCCCCGGGTTCCGGCGACCAGGTGCTGGACGTCCTCGAACTTGGCCCCGCCGGCCCGCTCGATCTCGACTACCTGCTGGCTGACCTGGTTGCGCATCACCCGGGCGGTATTGTGCAGGGTCCGGAAGATCAGGTCGGTCTGGCGCTCGTCATTGGCGACCATCTGCTCCTTGAAGGCCATCGGGATCGGGGCCTCCTGGGTGACGCAGAAGCGGGTGCCCATGTTGACGCCGTCGGCGCCCAGGGCCAGGGCCGC
>Ga0209066_10007420_pt1 | contig 10867 bp, 8 predicted proteins | sample All_14_2_FD_187198 | JGI IMG/M metagenome (GOLD analysis project Ga0209066, IMG submission 187198) | Freshwater microbial communities in response to fracking from Pennsylvania, USA - Allegheny Zone_MetaG_DW_15 (SPAdes) (version 2) ... | reverse complement strand
GCCCAGGCAGCGCGCCGAGACCGCCGCCGGTCCCGGCGCGCTGCCTGGGCTGCCCGGCGGTCCCGACGGCATCTTCGGCTTCGAGCTCGGCGCCTACCTGCCCGACGACCTGCTCTGCCTGGCCGACCGGGCTTCGATGGCCAACTCGCTGGAGCTGCGGGTGCCCTTTCTGGATATGCGGCTGGTGGAGTTCATGGCCGGCATACCGCTGGCGGAAAAAACCCGCGGTTTCAGGCTGAAGCATTTGCTCAGGAAAGCCATGGCCGGCCGGCTGCCGCCGGAAGTAATGAAAGGCGCCAAGCGCGGGTTCCAGGTGCCCCTGGCCGCCTGGCAGGCCGATGAACTCAAGGATTTTACGGCCGCCGCCCTCAGCCCTGCGGCTGTGAAAAGGGCCGGGGTACTGTCTCCCGAAGGCGTGGCTAAAATGCTGGCCGAACACTCCTCCGGCCGGCGCAACCTCTACGATCGCATCTACGCGGCCTCTGTCTTCCACCTGTGGTTGGAGAATACCAGGCATAACCCGCCCGCCGTCATCTCCGGCGCCTGGAGCGTGAGGGGCAAGCGCAAGATACTGCTGGTGAACATGGCGGGCCTGGGCGATATAGTGATGATGACGCCGGCCGTGCGCGCGCTGCGCTCGGCCTACCCTGACGCTTCGCTGGAGCTGCTGACCATAGACCGCTCCGGTGAGCTCGCCGCGGGCATAGCCGGCATAGACAAGATACACGCCGTGCCCATACATTACCGCTGGGCGGGCCCGGCGGCGCTGTATAAATTCCTCAGGACGCTGCTGGCGCTGCGAGGGGAGCGCTACGACGCGCTGGTGAATTTCAGCCTGGTCTCGTCTTTCGGCGGCCTGCTGAAGGCGGGCCTGGTTAACAAGCTCGTCTCTCCGGCGCTTTCCGTGAGCCGTGTCCTGAAAGGCCTCGGCGCGGCCGGCACTTTTACTTTTTATGAGGAAGAGATAGAGAAGAAGAGCGAGGTGGCGCTGACCGCCAGGCTGCTGGGCCCGCTGGGCCTGGAGCCGCGGGACCTGACCATCAGCTGGACGCCGGGCTTCGATGAGAAGCGCGCCGTCCTCAAGGACTTCGCCGCGCGCGGTCTTTCCGGCCGTCCGCTGATCGGCCTGAATCCCGGGGCTTTCCGCCCTTCGCGCCGCTGGCCGCTGGAAAAATGGAAAGCGTTGGTATCGCTGCTTCTGGAAAAATACCCTTCCGCGTTGCTGGTGGTGACCGGTTCGGCCGGGGAGAAGAGTCTGGCGGCCGGCCTGAAGATCTCCGAGCGGGTGTTCTCCGCAGCGGGCTTATATTCAACACGCGAGAGCGCCGCGCTTTACGCGCTGATGGACGTTTTCATCACCAACGACACCGGCCCCATGCACCTGGCGGCGGCAACGGGAACTAAGACCGTGTGCATCTTCGGTCCCGGCGACCACTGGCGCTTTTCTCCGTCGGTGCCGGCCGAGCGCCTGCGCGTATTGCGCAAGGATGTGCCCGGCTGCGAATTGCCCTGCTATAAATTCAACTGCGCCAATACCGCCTGCCTGGACGCCGTGACGCCGGCCGACGCGCTGGCGGCGGCCGCGGAGCTGCTGGGATGAGCGCCTGCCCCGTCTGCGGCGGCGATTCAAAAGGGGCCGCACTGCCCGGCCTGCTGGCCTGCCCCGATTGCGGCCTTGCTTTTTCAGCGGAACGGCATAAACCGGTTACGCTTTATGCCCCTGGCCTGGAGCGGGAGATCTATGTTTCGGCCAAGACAAAACTTTTCGCCGACGCGCTGGACTGGCTGGAACTGGCGCTGCCCGGGCGGGACAGGCTGCTGGACCTGGGCTGTGCCGGCGGCGAATTGCTGCGCGCAGCGGCCGCGCGGGGCTGGAGGGTGGAGGGCGCGGAGATAGACGCCCGCCTGGCCGACCTCGCGTCCGCCGGCGGCTTTACCGTGCACCGCCATCCCGTAGAGGATTGCGGCCTGGACGCAGGCGCCTACGCCGCCGTGACGGCTTTCGAGGTTTTCAGCCAGATGGCGGCCCCGGCTGCGGCCGCGGCCGAAATGTTCAGGCTGCTCGAACCGGGCGGCGCGGTGTATATACGGGAATTCAATGCCGCCTTCCACCTGCCGCTGCTGCGGCTGCAGCGGGGCGGGCTCTTCAAGGCGCTGGGCGCCAGCCCCGCCGTGCTGCACGATCTCAATTTCACGCCGGGCAGTTTGCGTGTACTGCTGGAGCGCGCAGGCTTCCGCGATATCCGTATCCGCAACTCCAGGCCCACCTCCGGCGACCCCTACCGCACTGGCGGCCGGCTGGGAGGTTTTTCTACGGGGCTCCTTAAATTTCTATACTATACCCTGGCGGTTGCCCTGTGGTTCTTAAGTTTAGGGCGCGTCTACGCCGGTTCTTCGCTGATAATCACCGCTCGCAAATGATAGCCGCCATACACCAACTCCAATACTGGCCGGGCCTCCGGTTCTTCGCCAAGATGCGGGCCGCCGACCTGTTCATCTACCTCGACGACGTGCAGTTCGAGAAGCGCGAGTTCCAGAACCGCAACCGCATCCGCACGCCGCGCGGCTGGCAGTACCTGACGGCCCCGGTGATCTCCAAGGGCCGCTTCTCGCAGAAGATCAACGAGGTGGAACTGGAACTGCCGGCCGGCTGGCTGGCCGACCACCTGCAGGCTATAAAAATGAATTACGCGCGCGCGCCGTTCTTTAAGGCTCACCTGCCGGCGCTGGAAGAACTGCACTCGCGCGATTACCGGCTGCTCTCTGACCTGGCCATGGCTACCATGGATTTTCTGAAGGACGGTTTCGGCATAAAGACGCCGGTGCGCTTCTCCTCCGAATTCAAAGTGGACGAAGCCTCCAGCGCCCGCCTGGCGCGGCTCTGCGCCGCTGCCGGGGCCGACGGCTACCTGTCCGGCGCCGGGGCCCGGGACTACCTGGACCCCGGAGTGTTCAGCTACGCCGGGATAAAATTGTCCTGGCAGGACTTCAAGCCGCGGGAGTACCCGCAGGCTTTCCCCGGTTTCGAACCAGACATGAGCGCCCTGGACCTGCTGCTGAACTGCGGGCCGCGCTCCCTGGAGTGGCTATAAAATTATGAACTCTTACATCGCTGCCGCCGTGGCTGAAATGGACAAAGTCAGCGTCTCCCGGTTCGAACACCCGGGTTCCTGGGCCATGGACCCTACCTCCTGCCGTTTCCTGGCCGCCTTCACCCGCGCGCTGGGCGCGAGGCGGGTACTGGAATTCGGTTCCGGCTTCTCCACGCTCATGATGGCCAGGGAGATAGCCGCGCTGGAAGATAACTACCTCCTTTCGGTGGACGACTCCGCCAAGTATACCGCCCTGGCCAAAGAGGCTTTCGAGACTTCCGAGTGCCCGGCCAAGGTGGAATTCCGTACCGCACCTTTGAAACCTAAGTTTTATGGTCCCCGGCTGTTGCTCGGCTACAATTTGCCCAAAGGTCTGCTGGAGGCCATGGGCCCTTTCGATCTGGTGCTGATAGACGCGCCCCATCACGATTACGGCAGGGAGTCGGTTTTTTACGACGCCTTCGCCGCGGTGGCCCCCGGCGGCTACCTGGTGCTCGACGACGCCAACCGGGCCGACATGGAAAAAGAGTACGTGCGCGCCTGGCTGGACACCTACGGCGACGCCATAGACCCCATCATGCTCGAAGGCATAGGCAACGGCCTTTGCGTAATAGAAAAACTGGACGACTGCGCGCCCAGGTATACACGCAGGGGGCTGGTGAAGGCCGCCCTCAAAACCGCCCGCAATTTCAGCCGCTACCTCTCCCGCCAGGAAGAGTAGCCTGGGCCCTTTGTCCCGGGGTATAGGCCCTTTAATTGTTCTTTCGGGTCCCATTGGCCCTTTCAGTCCGGCGCCCCGCGCGCTAGACTATAGGCATGGTACATAAAACCCTCGTTTACGAGCTCAAGATCTTCAACGCCATCTTCATAACCGTCTTCGCAATTTTCCTCGCCTGTTTCGCGGACCTCAGCTACGGCCAGCCGGCACTCGACCAGCTCGGCGGCTACGCCGGCTCCAACAATTTACGCGGAGCGCCCGCCGCCTCCGCCCCGGCCGCCGTGCAGATGCCGAAAGAGGACAAAGCCCTGATGGTAGCCGCTTTCAAGGAGCGCCTGGTTAAACAGGTGACCTCCAACTGGAACCACCCTACCCGCGTGGACGACGCCATAGTTAAGGAACTGGGGCATGCCTACGCCGAGGGCGTGCTGGAGCCGGTGATAGTGGCCGTACTCAGCGACCCGCGCCTGGAGCGCTTCTTCCCCGCCGGCGCCAAGATGCCCCCCGAGGAAGCGGCCCGCATGTTCTCCATGTACGTGGGCGCGGAACTCGAATCCAACGGCCACGTGGCCGGCGTGGCCCCGATAGAGGGCTGGGACGCCCTCACGGCGCGCCACCTGGCGCTGACCCGCCCCGGCGCCCCCGTCTCAGCCGGCCAGGCCTTTCTCGCCGGCGTAGCGGCTGTGCAGAACACCCCTTTCTCCTCCGGCAACCTCATAAAACCCCTCATCAACGGGGCGGCCTCCTTCGGCCAGCGCGCCGAGCTCATCCGCGCGGCCCGGCGCAGCGTGTACCTGACCACCTGGGCTTTCTACGACGACGAAACCGGCCACCACACGGCCGACCTGCTGATACAGAAGAAGCGCGAGGGCCTGGACGTGCGCCTGATGATAGATAAGGACACCGCCGGCCTCTACGACAAGGGCGTGCTGGGCAAGATGGAGCGCGCCGGCATCCCGGTGCTGCGCTACCAGCCCCGCTCCAAGAATTACCACGAGTTCCATTCCAAGATCCTGATCACCGACGGTAAATACGCCATCCTGGGCGGCATGAACATCGGCAACGAATATTCCCACATGGCCGGCCACGAGATCTGGCGCGACACCGACGTGCTGGTGCAGGGCCCGGCCCTGAAGGACGCCATGCGCTTCTTCGCCCAGGCCTGGAACGCCCAGGCCGCCGAGGACGGCCTGGCCTTGCGCGCCGACGCCTCCGCCTACGACGCCGCCCCGGCCGGTTCCTCCGACGCCTCCATAGTCTGGAACACCCCCGGCCAGGAGCCCTACATACTGCTCTCCATGCTGCGCGCCATGTACGGCGCCCGCGAGCGCATCAACATAGAGAACGCCATCTTCGTCATGATGCCCTCGGTGCGGCAGGCCATCCTGGATGCCCGGGCCCGCGGTGTAGAGGTGAACATCCTTTCCAACTCGCTGGAGACCATCGGCGACAAGATCATGGGCGCGATGATACTGGGCGAGTTCCCCGACCTGATGAAGGCCGGCGTGAACGTGTACCTGAAGGAAGGCGGCCTGAGCCGCCGGCTGCACTCCAAGTTCATGACGGTGGACGGCGCCTACGGCACCATCGGCTCTTTCAACCTGCAGCCCCGCTCCATCCGCTACGTGATGGAGATCGCCGTGAACTTCTCCGACCGGCAGGCCGTGGGCGAGCTGGACGCCGCCTTCCGCGCCGACATAGCGGCCGCCAAGCACGCCAAAAAGGTCAAGGACCTGCAGATCCCGGCCATGCCGATAAAGAGCCTCATACACAAACTGATGTTCAACCAGCTGTAAGCCGCGCCGAGAAAAGGAAAAGCCCGCCCCGGCGGGCTTTTTCTTTTGCCGGGGCTTAAAACCCGGCGGCCGTTTTTGTATACTTCTGCTATGAAGAAAAAATCTTCGATGAGCACAAAGAAATTCTTCGGCCTGATGCGCCTGCGCAACGCGCGCAACGCGGCCGCGGTGGACGCGCAGATACACAAGGCCTGCGCCGCCGAGCTGACGGTGGTGTCCTGCGACTCCTCCGGCTTCTCCAGGAAGACGCACGAGCACGGCATCATAGAGTTCATGGACAACATGACCAAGTGCCATGACGCGCTGGAGAAGATCGTGGCCCGCCACGGCGGCATCACCCTTTCCGACAAGGCCGACAATTTGATGCTGATCTTCGACGAGCCGGTAGCGGCCGTCGCCTGCGGCATAGACATGCACCGCTGGCTCAAGCGGCGCAACAGAACCGTGCCTGAGCGCAAGCAGTACAATATCTGCGTGGGCGTGCATCACGGCAGCCTGCTGCGCTTCGCCGACGACGCCTACGGCCCCGCGGTCAACGTCTCGTTCAAGCTGGGCGAGGACATAGCCGGCAAGGACGAGCTGCTGGTCACCGGCCAGGTCAACGGGATGCTGAAGAAGAAGTTCCGCACCGACTACTCCAAGCACGTGACCATAGGCGGCGCCAGCTTCGACGTTTACAAGGTGAAATACCGCTGACCCGCTGCAGGGCAGCGCCAGAACCGCCGGGCCCTCCCGGCGGTTTTGTTTTGCCCGGGCTGCGGGAGGCCGGAGCCGGGCGGCTTAGTTGCCAGATACAAATAAGAAAGCCCCGGGCTGCCGGGGCTTTCTTTTGTCTTGGCTGAGAGCTTACTCTATGATCTCGGGCTGTATGTTGGTGCTCACTTCCGGGGCCCGTAGGCCCATGGTCCCGAAGGCGCCGCCCAGGGCGTTGAAGCTGTTGGTGATGATGGCCTGGGAGGGCATCACTATGTTCTGGCTGGGCACTATGATCGCGGAGGGGGCCGCCGCGGCGTAAGGCTTCACGGCTATGAACTGCTCCCAGGGGGTCAGCGGCCAGCCGGTGCCGGTCTCGTAGCTGTTCTCGGTGGGGTTCAGGCCGACGGCCTCGTAGAGGAACTCGGTATAGCCCACGCAGTCGAAATCCTTGGGACCTTTCTGCGAGAAGTGGGTGTCGCTGTAGTGCAGGCCCTGCTTGCCCATCGCTATGCCGAGGCGGGCGATGCGCTCGCGCTGCGCCGCGGTAGGCCGCACCGCGGTGGTGCGGTTGCCGTAGTAGGGGTACATATAGTGGTGGGTGAAGTTGTACCAGGAATCTATATTGCGCACGCCGCCGGGTTTGAAATTGTCCGGTACGCAGTCCGCGATGACCAGCTTGATCTTGCCGTCCTTGACCTCGGTGCCCACGAACAGGCCGGCGTGGCCTATGGGCAGGTCGGGGCTGACCCAGCCGCTGATGGTGCCGGTGATGCCGCCGGTGTAGATCAGGTCGGCCTTCTCTATGCCGATCTTGGCGGAGCGCTGCAGGTTGACTACGGTGGAGGGATGGCCGATCTGCTCGAGCAGTTCGAAGGCCGCCGCACGGACCACTTCGGTCTCGCGGGCGTCGGCCGCTATGTCGAACAGGTAGGGGCCGGCTTTGGTATTGTTCTTGAGCTTGCCGATGCTGATGATCAGGTTGATCTTCAGCACATCGTCGGACTGGGAGTAGAACTTGGTCAGCTTGGCCATCAGGCGGGGGTCGCCGATCTGGCCAAGGGACCAGATGGAGTCGATGGCCTTCAGGCGGGCCTTGAGGTTGTCCTCGTAGGGGCCTTTATTGGCCGTGCCGGCGGCCTGGTAATTTTCTATGTTGGCCAGGAGTTCTTCCACCGCGGCCTCGCGGGTAGCGGCGCTGCCGCCCTGGTCCAGGGCCTGCTCCATCAATATGGTCGTTTCAGATTTGGCCTGGCCGTCCGCGGGGATAGTCCCGTTGGCGTAAGCCTGCGCCGTAAAGCAGAAGAGCGCCAGTATCAGAGCAAGGTTTTTGAAGGTGCCGTTCATTAACTCCCTCCTTGGGGTTCGCTACACCTATAGTTTATCAGAGGGGGTAAAAACGGCAAGGTTCACCGGGCCCAGAGGCCCGGGGTTAAATGGGCTAGGCCCGTCTGGGCCCTTTGGGCCTATTTATTGCGCAGGGTTATGAGGGGGATCTCGGCGGGGGCCAGCCAGCGCAGGGGAGGGCCCCAGGTGCCGGCGCCGGAGGTTACATAGAAATAACTGCCGCCTACTTTATATAAACCGTAAAAATATTTATAAACGAGGCGCGTGAAGATATGGAAGGGGAAGATCTGTCCCCGGTGGGTATGGCCGGAGAAGCCCAGGTAGTTGCCGGTGGCGGCTATCTCGCGGTAGAAGACCGGCTGGTGGGACAGCAAAATGGTGAATTTGCCGTCCTTGTGCTTGTTGAGTATGCCGGTGACATCCTCGCGGGTGAGGTGTTCGGTATGTATGTCGCCCAAGCCGATAAGGCGCAGGTCGCCCAGGTCATAGGCCTCGTTCTTGAGCAGCTTGATGCCGAAGGCCGCATAGCAGCCCATGGCATTGTCCAGGCCGTAATAGTACTCGTGGTTGCCCAGCGCGCCGAAAACGCCCAGTCGCGGCTTTATCCTGGCCGTCAGCTCGCCTATCTCCTCGCGGCAGGTTATGCCCGGGTCTATCAGGTCGCCGGTGATCATCAGCAGGTCCGGCCGGGCGGCGTTTATGCGGTCGGCTATGGCGGCGTACTGGCGCAGTTTGAAGGCGGAGTCCACATGCATGTCCGAGATCTGCGCTATGCGCAGGCCGTCCAATGCGGAGGGCAAGCCGGGGATGGTTACGGTGACTTCTTTGATCTCCGGCGTCTTGTGGCCGCCGTACAATGCCCAGCCGACTATAACGGCCAGCAGGGTCAGGGTGGCGCAGGCGAAAGGCAGCGGCTTGAACCAGGCGTAACGGCGCAGCAGCAGGGCGGCCAGGTCGGAGCAGGCGAAGACCAGAGCGGCCAGGAAGATAATGCCCATCCAGGCGTAGCCGGCGGCGTACACTTGCTCCAGCGCGCCGCCGTGGAAGGCGCGCTTGAGGAACATGATAAAGGGGGAGAACAGGGCCAGGCCCAGCAGCGCCAGGCGCAGCCATTTCGCGGTCGCCGGGGCCAGGGTGAAAACCCGGGCCAGCCAGTTGGCGGCGTAAAAATGCATGGCCACGTAAGAGGCCACCATCACTATGAAGATAGGCAGGAAATGGTAGGTTTTCATATTCTCCGGTCCGGGACGGCCCGGTGACAAATTATATAATTTAGCCGATGACCATTACCCCGCTCGGAGCCATCTGGCTGACCGTCTGCATAAATTCTTTCATCCCGGTACTGGGCTACCTGGCCGCCGGCAAGATTTCTCCGCCGCTGTTCGCGCTGTGCGGTTCCGCGCTGGGCTTCGCCTGTTTCCTGCCCTGGATAATCAAGAACAAGATGTTCCCCGTCTATTTCAGGCGCGACCTGTGGCCGCGGCTGCTGGCCATAGGGTTCTTCGGCAGCGCGCTGCCCATAGCCGCCCTGGTGCTGGCGCTGCGCTACACCACGCCGGCCAACGCGGCCATACTGGGCCAGGTGGAGGCCGTGTACACGGTGATCTTGTCCAGACTTTTCCTGCGCGAGAAAATTTCGTTGAGCCAGCTGTTCGGCACTTCGCTGGTGCTGGCCGGCACGCTGCTCATCGCCTTCAAAGAGCGGTTCACCATGCGCTGGACCGGCGACCTGATAGTGCTGGCGGTTCCGCTGATGTACCAGGTCTCGCATCTGTTCAGCAAGCGGCTGCCCAGGGACCTGGACCATGTCTTCGTGGCTTCGGCCCGCACGTTGTTCGCCACGCTGGGCATACTGCCGGTGTTCGCGCTGGGTTTCTTCATGCCGGTGGCCTCGTTCGAACCCAGCCTGGCACTGCTCGGCATAGTGCTGGTCTGGGGCCTGGTGCTGACCGCCCTGAACAACGTGCTCTGGTACAAGGCCATACTCAACATGGACCTGAGCAAGGCTACGGCCATAGTATTATCCTACCCCGTGCTGACCGCGCTGATCTCCCACACTCTCGGCATAGAAAAAATACAGGCCTATCAGTTGATAGGCCTGGGGCTGGCTCTCGCCGGCGCTTACTGGGTGACGTTGCTGGTGAAGAAATCCGGGCCTGCGGCTAACCCTTGATGACCAGCAGCGGGCGGAAGCGGGCGACTTTTTTGGCTATGCCCGCGCCGTCCATTACTCCCACCACGTTCTCCACGTCCTTGTAGGCCTCCGGCATCTCCTCTGAGAGCGTCTCGCGGCCGGTGGCCCTCACCCAGACGCCCTTGGCGGCCAGCTCGTCGGCTATGCGGCGGCCCCGGGCTCGGCGGGTGGCCTCGCCGCGGCTCATCAGTCTGCCCGCGCCGTGGCAGGCCGAACCAAAGGTGTCACGCATAGCCTTAGCCGTACCGGCCAGCAAGTAAGAGCAGCGCCCCATGTCGCCGGGGATGATGACCGGCTGGCCGACGGCCGCGTAGTCCGCGGGCAGCTCCGGGTGGCCGGGCCCGAACGCGCGCGTGGCGCCCTTTCGGTGCACTATCAAGTTCACCTTTTTCCCGGCGAGCTCGTGCTCTTCCAGCTTGGCTATGTTGTGGGCCACGTCGTAGACCAGCCGCAGGTCCAGCCGGGCTTCGCCCAGGCCAAAAGTCTTCTCAAAAATTTCGCGGGTCAGGCCGGTCAGGGCCTGGCGGTTGGCCCAGGCGTAATTGGCGGCGGCCTGCATGGCGCCGAAATATAATTGGCCCTCGGTGCTGCGGAAGGGGGCGGCGGCCAGCTGCGGGTCGGCCAGCGGTATGGCGTAGCGGCCGGCCGCGGCGCGCATGGTCTCTATGGAATCGGTGCAGACCTGGTGGCCGAAACCGCGCGAGCCGGTATGCAGCATCACGGTCAACTGCCCTTTGAAGACGCCGTAGGCGCGCGCGGCCGCCTCGTCGTAAATATCCGTTACTTCCTGCACTTCCAGGAAATGGTTGCCCGAGCCCAGCGTGCCAATCTGGCCGCGGCCCCGCTCCATGGCCCGGTTGCTGACGGCGCGCGGGTCGGCCCCTGGCAGGGCGCCGCCGGATTCGGCGTGGGCCAGGTCTTCGGGCCGGCCCAGGCCCTGACTCACCGCCCAGGCCGCGCCCTCTATCAGCGGCGCGTCCTGCTCGCGGCGGTTCAGCCGCAGGCCGCCGCCGGCGCCCACGCCTGC
>Ga0209066_10007419_pt1 | contig 10869 bp, 12 predicted proteins | sample All_14_2_FD_187198 | JGI IMG/M metagenome (GOLD analysis project Ga0209066, IMG submission 187198) | Freshwater microbial communities in response to fracking from Pennsylvania, USA - Allegheny Zone_MetaG_DW_15 (SPAdes) (version 2) ... | reverse complement strand
GGAAGACCAGAACTTCTGTCCTGCCTACAGGTGCCAGCGGCGCCAGCGTTTACCTCCCGTCCCCGATCAACTCAGGTGGGGGAGTTTGAGGTGGCCATCAGTGGGGGAGTTTGGGTGGCCGCCGGGGAAGTCGTGGTCGACTGGCTGAAGTCCATCACGCGCTTGCCTATTCTCATCAGTGGCCACAGCGAAGGCTGTCGCACCATGTATTCCATGCACATCACCGATCCCCAGGTAAGGGGCGGTATTTGCATCAAGCAAGGCTTACAGCCTCACTTTGAGCACACCTGGCGATGGAACACACAGAAGCCGATGTGGCAATCCCTGGAGGAGTTCGATCCGTGGGTGGTGACACACGGTTTGGTGGTGGGAGACGTGAACTTCGCGCGGAAGTTTGCCGACGCACTGCAGAACCACACCGTCGTGATCGTTCCGGGCAAAACGCACGACCCTCTGAACCAGGAGGCGGAACGCAGCAGCCTCAACCAGTGGCTGAACACCCAGGTGGGGGGCAGTTACTCACCTGGGTTGAATGGGTTCAACTATGAGGGTGGGTTGCCAGCTGTGCAAAAGCTGTTGCGGCGGTGATTGGGCGGCAATTGTTGGATGTCGCCTCTGCCGCGCTTACAGCCATTCGCCTTGGCGTTGTCAAGCCGCGCGCTATGCTGGTTTTCTGCCATTGGCTATGGTGAGATTTCTTCGACACAGTGACTTCAATCGTATGTCCAGCAGATATACAGCGCTTGATCGGGTGTATTGGAAAATCCCATTCACAAGATCCCCGTAAGTTCCTAGGTTTGATTACCCGATATCACTTGTACCTTCGTAAACGATCTTCCAGGTGCCTGCACGTTTCTGCCAATATTGGCGGACAGTGCGTCCGCCCCGCACCCCGGCAATCAACTCCCCAAACGTAGTCACCATGGTTTCCTCGGTGTCGGTCCAGCCAATCAGGGACAGGTCTTCCACCTCAACCCTGCGACCGTTGATGCGCGATATTTCCGGTGTTGCGGCAGCTATGAACGCGTTCAGGTCTTTGCCATCTGCGAAGAAGTCGTCGGCATAGAAGCGCGTCAACGAAGACGGTGTACCCGCTTGTTTCGTGTCTGCCCACTGGCGAAGCAGTTGTACAAACTGCTGTTTTTGGGGGGCCGCCGCATGAGGTTGCGTCCACTGTAGTTTGGCGGCTATCACCACAGGAGTGGTCTGAATTTCAACCGAGCGAATGATGCGGTCCAGGTCTGGGTTTGACAGCGCTATGCATCCCTCGGTGGCCAGCGGCGCACGGGCAAACTGCGCTTTGGGCTTCCCGTGCAGCCAAATGCCGCTGCCTGTTTTTCCCCGGCGCTGGTCCAGTTTGTTGGGGAAGTTGATGGGCAGCGCCCCCGTGCCATACAGGTCTTCCAGGCTTTTGGGATTCAGGTTGCTGGTGATGAAGTAAACGCCCAGCGGGGTGCGCAAGTCGCCTTCCATGTTTTTGCCCACGCCCGCCTTGCCCACAGACACGTAATAGTCCGCCAGCAAGCGGGGGCCCGAACTTGTGTTTTCAAACAAATACAGCCGCGATTTGTCCGTGTCCACGGCAATGGCGTGTTTGTTGCGCTTGGCCAGCCCCACAAACTGAACGGGCACAGCATTGGTGGCGGGCCGTGATTGCAGTGCCCTGACCCGGCGTTGCGATTCGGCTCGCAGCGCCTGAAGATTGGCCATGCCTGCCTGCGCCACATCGGGTGGTGCATCCCCCAACGTTTTCAATGGCCGGGTGCGGCCCATCATCAAATCGGCATACACCAGTTGGGCCAGTTGAAACTGCGGGTAGTCGGTCACCAGCTGCCTGGCTTGGGCCAATGCCAACTGGGAGTTGGCATTGGCCATGAGCTTGTAGATGCCCATCAAACGCGCCTCCGCCACGCCGTCTTTTTCGACCACGGGAGGGGGTGCCACGGCGGGTTTAGGTGTTTGTGCGGGCTTGGCGTTTTTGGCTTTTTTGCCGACAGTGCCCTTCTTGGGTTGTTTCGCGGCAGACACCAATGGCTTGTGGGGCTTTTGCTTGGTGGGGCGTGCGTCGGCCTGGGGCAAGCCCCACGCCAACACACACACCAAGCAAAGCTTCACCAGCCCTGGGGCAGTGAACGCTTGAAATGCTGAGGCTTTCAACTGCTTCGCTCACCCATCAAGGTTTTGATGTCGGCGGCAATGACCGCTGGCGCGGTGCCGTATGCCGAAAACAACCGGATTCGGCCCTGCGCGTCGTACACGAACTTGCCCGCAGAGTGGTCTACGGTGTAGGTCGATGGCGTGTTGCCCGGCACTTGCTTGAAATAAATCTTGAAGTCGGTCACCACGCCTTTCAGTTCCGTTTCTGTGGGGCGGAGTGCCAAGAACGATGCATCAAAACTCTGCATGTAGCTTTTCAACAGCGCGGTGGTGTCGCGCTCGGGGTCCAATGTGATGAACACGACCTGCAAGCGATCGCCATCGGCCCCCAGCAACCGCTTCACATCTGCCATGGTGGACATGGAGGTTGGGCACACATCGGGGCACTGTGTGTAGCCAAAAAACACCACCACGGTTTTCCCGGTGAAATCGGCCAACGTGCGGGTTTGACCGTTGTGATCTGTCAGGTAGAGGCTTTTGCCGATGGTTGAGCCAGTGATGTCGGTGCTGGTGAACTTGGGGCCTGCTGGACTGCACCCCTGCAACGCAAATCCACCGATGCAAGCGCTACCCAGAGCCATGAATGCTTGTCGGCGGGTTACGCGGCACAGGGTGTCCGGTTCGCCGGTGGCTGTTGTGCTGACCAAATTCGTCATGGCTTTTTCACCTTCGCCACTTCCTCTGCCACGAGAGCGGTCAACTGGTCCAAACCGAAACTGGGCAGGCCCCGGCCGTTGACCAGGAAGGTGGGTGTTTTGGTGACTTCCAGGGCCGTCAAATCCTGAATGTCTTGCTGGAGAGCAAGATCCACAGCCGCATTGGCCATGTCGGCTTTGGCTTTTGCCAGGTCAAGCCCGGCCTGTTGCTCGGCCACTTTGAAGGCCAACTCGATGTTGGGTTTGCCGTGGTCGGCCCAGGCCGGTTGTGCTTCCAAAATGGCCTCCAGCACCTGAACGTATCTGTCCTGCCGCTTGGCGGCTTCCAGCAACTTCACCACCTGGTCCGATCCTTGGTGGAATGGTGCGTAGCGCAACACCAAGCGCACATCGTTGGGGTATTGCTTCATCAACTCCTTGACCATGGGGTAGAACGCACGGCAGGTCTCGCAAGCGGGGTCGAAAAACTCCACGATGGTGACCGGCGCGTTGGTGGGGCCAAAAATGGGGGAGTGAAACCGCACCAGGCGGTCGGTTTGCTGGGTCACTTTCTCCGCTTGGGCGTTCTGCACCCGGCGTTGGTAGCTGTTCATGCCGAACAGGAAGGCAGCCAGCACCACCGCCAAAAGGACAGCCACGGTGATTTTTTTGGAATTCATTTTGAAGTCTTTCTCAGGTAAACGGCCAACAAAACGGCCATGGTCAGAAACGCGGCCAAAGACAGCCAGGGAATTTGAATGCCGTTGAGAATCTCAAGCTTCTGGTCTGCACACGACACGCCAGCACCGCAAGGCACCCAGGCCTTGGGCACCAGGCCCGCCACCAACAGCGTGTGATAGACCGCGAGCAACAAGCCCGACCACACCAGTGGCAAGGCATACAAGGCCCCGCGCCGGTCATCGCTGTAACAGGCCATGCCCAGCACAAACACCAAGGGGAACATGGCGATGCGCTGGTACCAACACAACGTGCACGGCACCATCAACATGACCTCGCCGATGAACAACGCGCCAAAGGTGGATGCCAGGGCGATGGCCCAAGCACCGAGCAAATACGTCCAGCCGCGTTTCATTGGGGGGCTTTCGGAGCAGGCGAAAGCTGGGGGGAGTGCGCTCGAAGCGATACAAGCAACCAGATCCCGGCAGCGGCCACCACCCACACATCGGCAAAGTTGAAGGCCGGCCAGTGAAGGCCACGCCAGTGGACGTCCAGAAAGTCCACCACCGCACCTGTTTGCGCACGGTCAATCAAATTGCCCAGGCCACCGCCCACCACCATGGCACCCACCCAGCGATCCAACTTTGCCGTGTGCTTCATGAGGCAAACCCACGACACCGCAACCACCACCAGAGAGCTCACGGCGATTAGAAAATAACGCTGCCACCCCCCAGCATCGGCCAACACGGAAAACGCGGCGCCGGTGTTCAGCAGGTGAACCAGGTTGAACCAGGGCGTGACTTCAACCGACGCCCCCAGCGGAATGAGCCCGGAAAAATGGGTTTTGCTGGTTTGGTCGATGGTCACCAACAAACCCACTACGAACAGCCAGGCCAGGCGGGGATAACGCCGCCAACGGAAAAAATGCATGAATCACACCTCAAAAAACGCCAAGAAAAACGCTCGGAACCACGCAAATGCGCGGGTCCAGGACACGTCCAGGGGCGAGGTTGAAGGCCGCAGCCGCCACCACCGCTGATCGGGTGGTGTGTGATCGGTCAGATCACGAAAGAGGCGGTGTACCGTCGTCGCCCTGGGTCAGGCCAGGGCGTGCCACTGGGGCTTTTCAGGGGGTGGGTGGAGCAGTGCAGCCCAGGTGCAGAGGTGCGTTGTGTTCGGGGCGCCGTCAAAGCTGGCCACGGTCATTGAAATGTCCGCAGGCACCACAGCGGAGCATCCCGAATGGCAGGTGCCGCAGTCCGCGTCGTCAGAAAGCAGTGGCTGCTGGGCAACCGGTTTGGTGTCGCCTCTGGTGGCATCCACGCAGTGGTCGTGGTGGCTTTTCGCGGCTTGGCGCAAAACGGGGTTGTCCGCCCGTGCCGGGGCCGTGTTCTCAGCCCAAGTGGGCTTGAATGGCATCAGCAAACAAAGGATCAACAACCAGCAAAAGCGCATGGCGGTAGTTTAGTGGCAGGGCCGTTGCACAAATCCATCACCGCCCATCGCCCCTGATGGCTGCCACGTTGCGGTTCATGGCATGCCGAACCACGTTTTGGTAAACCCAACGTTTGGGGCCTTTGAGGTTGGTGCCATGCAAGGCATAAAACGCATCTGGCGTGTCAAAAACGCCAAAGTCGTGATTGATTCCGTCACGTTGAATATAGGTGTCCGCTCCACGCCAATCCACGTCTGGGTTCTGGAGATCGGGCGTCGCCGCGCCGTATCCGAAAAATGGGCCCGGCACCTCGGCAAACCGGCGTTGCAGCGCAGACAGGTAAGTCTTGTCTAGGATGAACCCCTCCAAGTTGACCCACCGGTTTTCAAACCAAACCTCTACCCAACTGTGGATGATGTTGCGTGGGGCCAGCAGATAGGCCAAGCCCGTGATGGCCCCGCGTTGCAGTGCTTTGTCAATCGTGAAGCCATGAAACCGGCAGGGTACCCAAGCGGCCCGCAGCAACGCCATCAACAAAGTGCTTTTGGTGTTGCATTGCCCCATGCCATCGGCCAGCACTTGCGAGGCGGGCAAATCATCAGAGACGTTGTAGCCAAAAGCGATCTCGTCACGCACGAAGCCGTACACCGCACCGATGCGCTCAAACAACGGCAGGTTTCGCCAAGCTCTTTGCCTGACCAATTCAATCAGAGCTGGGTGGTCGATGTCCAAAAGTGGCGTGGCCTGTGCCAGATTTTGTAGCCTACCCTGTTCAGTGCTGGTGGTCATGGTGACTTCCTTTGGACGATTGAACGTCGCAACTGGTTGTGTCGGTGTCACTGGCTGAAGCGATTTCCCGTCTCGCCTGCCCCATCACCTGCCAGCCGCCGTGCAGGGCCAAGGCGGCCATCAGGCCTGCCACGGCCAAATCGGGCCAGGCGGTGCCGGTGCCGAACACGCCCAGGGCGGCGGCCATCACGGCCAGGTTGCTGATAGCGTCGTTGCGGGTGCACAGCCACACGCTGCGCATGTTGGCGTCGCCCTCGCGAAAGGCGTACAGCATCCACGCCACACTCAGATTGGCCACCAAGGCCAGTACGGCCACAACGCCCATGGTGGAGGCGTTGGGCACGTCGCCGTGCCACACGTTCCACAGCGCGCTGCCCAGCACAAACAGGCCAAAACCGATCATGCTGACGGCCTTCAGCATCGCGGCGCGGGCACGCCAGGCTACGGCGGCGGCGAGCACCGCCAAAGATACGCCGTAGTTCAGCGCGTCACCCGCAAAGTCCACCGCGTCGGCCAGCAGCGAGAGTGATCCGGCCTGAATGCCGCCGATGATTTCAATGGCAAACATGGCAGCGTTCACCACCAGCGCCACCCACAACACGCGGCGGTAGCGGGGCAGGTCGATCACGGTTTGGGGGGCGGGGGTGTCGTGTTCGCAGCAGTGGGCTGACATGGGATCTCCTTTTGAGTTCAGAATGCTCGTATTGAAAACCCTGGATTCGCTCCAGAGTCAAGTCCTGAATTCACGACCATAGGAAATACATGCGCATCAAAACACTGGCTGATGCAACGGGCGTAGAGGTGGACACCATCCGTTACTACGAAAAGCAAGGCCTGTTACCAGAGCCGGCCCGGCAGGACAACGGTTACCGTGACTACGCAAGTACCCACTTGGAACGCCTTGCCTTCATTCGTCATTGCCGCGCATTGGAAATGCCGCTTGTCGACATTCGCACGTTGCTGGGCGCGCTGGACGCTCCGGGCGAGCCACACCCGGACGTGGACAGGCTGGTGCAGGAACAAATCGACAAGGTCCGGGTACGGCTCCAGAGCATGCGCGCGCTGGAGAAGCAATTATTGCTACTCCAAGCCAGCTGCGGTGGTTGCAGCGATCAAGGCACAGACTGCGGCATCCTCAAGGAGTTGGTGGCTGCGGCGCACGGCGAGGCCTGCGTTTGCCATTCTCACGCTTCAATCTGATCGACCATGAAGACTGTGTTGCTCTACATCGCTACCGCTTTCGCCGAAATCGTGGGTTGCTATTTGCCTTGGCTGTGGATTCGCCAAGGTGGTTCCGCGTGGCTTCTTGTGCCAGCGGTTGCCAGTCTGGCTTTGTTCGCATGGCTACTGACCTTGCATGATGCTGCCTCAGGGCGGGTGTATGCAGCCTACGGAGGGGTGTACATCGGTACCGCCATCGCATGGCTGTGGGCTGTTGATGGTATTCGCCCATCGCACTGGGACCTGATCGGCGCAACAGTGGCGCTGTTGGGCATGGCAATCATTGCTTTCCAACCGCGCTAGGTTCGCTCAGTGCCACGCCAAAATCGACAGAACTTATTCAAGGTGAGTTTCTGCCAGGGGTTCGCAGAACTATTTAGTTCATAAAGCCGCGCGCTCAGCCCAGGGTAGGCAAGGCTGGCGTACTTGCCAAATTTCAAATCGCAACCACGCATGGTTTCTGACCGCCTCGTCACACGCGTGTCTTGAGAGCGAACGACTGGCGTGTGACGTACTGGAGACTTGGAACCGGGCTCACAGCGAATGCCCGCTTGCTGACAGCGCCTATTGATCTGGTAACGAAAGGAACTGACCGCTGACAGCCTTCAAGCGCCGTCTGGCCTCTCAAACCAATTGGCCGCTGTTGGCCGCCAACTGCCGTTCCAATGCAGCATTGGGCGCTGTGACCGTTCTCGTGATCCCGTCACACCAGTAGGCTGACCAAAATCCATCAGACCAGATGATCACTTCGGCCGTAATCCGAACTTAATGCTCGTCGCAAGGCCATTGGGTTTTGGGGCGATGCGGTGCCTTTGCCGCGTTGGGATTGGCGGCGAAACGCAAAGAGGCAAAGAGAAAGGGCGCGACCAGCATCGTCAGGCAATCGTGCCGCGCCTGTAGGTCGTGTTACTCAGACGCTCGAACGGCCCTCAATTCCCTTTTGGGATCGTCAAAATCGACCTGACTGGGGTCGCCTCAGAAAACGGAAAATAAAGCACGCTAAGCCCTTACTTACCCAGATGTTTGACTTTTCGTGGCACTTTCACCATGGCAATTGCAATTGCCCAACCCTTGCAAAATGCCGCACGCCTCTACAGATCGAGAGCCAGAACACTTCTCGCGCAAATCAACCAAGTGCCGCTTTAACTGCAACAGCGCGGACACACGCATTTCCACCTGTTGAATATGGGCCTCCAGCAGCGTGTTGACCTCCCCACAGTCCTGCATCGGGTTGTCTCGCAGACCCAGCAATGCGCGAATCTCGCTCAACGTCATGTCGAGCGAACGGCAATGACGGATGAATTGCAAGCGCTCAATGTGCGCCTCACCGTACAGCCGGAAGTTGCCACCGCTTCGCGCTGGCTTCGGCAGTAGCCCTTCCTTCTCGTAGTAGCGGATGGTCACAACCTCGCATCCAGAGCGCTTGGCGAGGTCGCCAATTCTGATTTCCATGCATCAATCTCCTTTATTTCACTTGACTCTATAGTAACTATAGGGTTTGTAATGGAAGTTGTATAGATTTGAAGGAGTTATTTATGAGCGAATGCGCTTCCACGGCGTGTGGCTGCTCGGCTGGGCCGATCATCCAACCCACGACACAAGCCCCAGCGACAACCGGATCGGCTCAAGCGGTGTATCGCATCGAGAACATGGACTGCCCCACGGAAGAGGCGCTGATCCGAGGCAAGCTGGTCGGGCTGGCGGGGGTGGTTGGTCTTGAGTTCAACCTGATGCAGCGTACTTTGGCCGTTCGGCACGAACTGCCTTCGTTGTTTCCCGTTGAGCAGGCGCTAACCGCCATCGGCATGCAAGCCGTGCGCATGGATCAGGCATCGACCGGGCAAACGACCAAGCTGTCCATTACCAAAATGGATTGCCCGACCGAAGAGACGTTGATCCGCAACAAGCTCGGTACCATGGCCGGAGTTGCCGATCTCGATTTCAACCTGATGCAGCGCACGCTGTCGGTACGCCATGCGGACCAGGTTCTGCCGGACGTGCTCGCGGCACTGCAAGCGCTTGGATTCGAGGCGCAGGTGTTGGACACCGCAGAGGCCGCATCGCCATCCGCATCCCTTGTGACCACGCCGACCAACTGGTGGCCGCTGGGCATCTCCTTTGTAACTGCATCGGCGGCCGAGGCGGTCTACTGGCTCCACAACGGCAATCATTGGTCGGTCGTCGTTCTGGCGCTCGTCGCGGTCTTCACCGGCGGTCTGTCCACCTACAAGAAAGGTTGGATTGCGCTCAAGAACCGTAATCTCAACATGAACGCCCTGATGTCGATTGCCGTCACGGGTGCCATGTTGATCGGGCACTGGCCCGAGGCGGCAATGGTGATGGTGCTTTTCGCGCTGGCCGAGGTGATCGAAGCCAAGTCGCTGGATCGCGCCCGCAATGCCATCCGTGGCCTGCTCGACCTGACCCCGGAACAGGCCACGGTGCAGCAGGCTGACGGCACATGGCGCGAGGTGGGTGCAAAGCAAATTGCCATCGGTAGCCGCGTCCGGGTCAAGCCAGGTGAGCGCATCGCCCTGGATGGTGAGGTGCTGGAAGGCCGCTCTGCCGTCAACCAAGCCCCGATCACGGGTGAAAGCCTTCCGGTCGAGAAATCCCCCGGTGATCCGGTGTTTGCGGGCACGATCAACGAATCCGGTTCATTCGAGTACCGCGTCACCGCCGTGGCCAGCAACTCCACATTGGCCCGCATCATTCACGCGGTAGAGGCTGCCCAAGGAAGCCGTGCGCCGACTCAGCGCTTTGTCGATCAGTTCGCCCGCTGGTACACGCCCATTGTTTTCGGTGTTGCCATCGCCGTCGCGTTGTTGCCACCGCTGTTCATGGGTGCGGCATGGCTCGACTGGATTTACCGTGCATTGGTTCTGCTGGTGGTCGCCTGCCCGTGCGCACTGGTGATCTCTACGCCGGTCAGCATCGTCAGCGGCCTGGCCGCTGCCGCCCGCCACGGCATTCTCATCAAGGGCGGCGTCTATCTGGAAGAAGGCCGCAAGCTGCGCTGGCTGGCTCTGGACAAGACCGGCACGATCACGCACGGCAAGCCCGCACAGACCGATTTTGTCACTTGGGGCAATGCACTCGCCGCAAACAGCCGCAGCATCGCTGCCAGTCTGGCGGCTCGTTCCGACCACCCTGTATCCAAAGCGGTGGCACAAGCCGCGCAGACGGATGGGGTTGCCTTACTCGACGTAGCCGAGTTCAGCGCGCTGCCCGGTCGGGGCGTGCAAGGCCAAATCAACGGTGAGACCTACCATCTTGGCAACCAGCGGATGCTCGAAGCGCTGGGGCAATGCACACCAGAACTGGAACAGCGCATCGCGGCGCTGGAAACCATGGGTAAAACTGTCGTGATGTTGGTCAGCGCAAAAGGGGTTCATGCCTTATTTGCCGTAGCGGACACCATCAAGGAAAGCAGCAGGAGCGCCATTGCCGAGCTTCATGCACTGGGCATCAACACCATGATGCTGACCGGCGACAACCCCCACACGGCACAGGCCATTGCCGCACAAGCCGGGATCGACAGTGCGCAAGGCAATCTGCTCCCAGACGACAAACTGCGCGAAGTTGAGCTACTGGCCATAAAGGGCAAGGTCGGCATGGTCGGTGATGGCATCAACGATGCCCCGGCCTTGGCGCGTGCGGACATCGGCTTTGCCATGGGAGCGGCTGGCACCGATACCGCCATCGAGACCGCTGACGTGGCCCTGATGGACGACAACCTGGGCAAGATTCCGACCTTCGTGCGCCTGTCGCGTGCGACGGCGCAGGTGCTGATGCAAAACATTGTGCTGGCCCTTGGCATCAAGGCAGTATTTCTGGTGCTGACCTTCACGGGTCAAGCGACCATGTGGATGGCGGTGTTTGCTGATATGGGGGCCAGCTTGCTCGTCGTTGGCAATGGCTTGAGGCTGTTGCGCAAATGAGCTGGAAATTCTT
>Ga0209066_10007418_pt1 | contig 10869 bp, 6 predicted proteins | sample All_14_2_FD_187198 | JGI IMG/M metagenome (GOLD analysis project Ga0209066, IMG submission 187198) | Freshwater microbial communities in response to fracking from Pennsylvania, USA - Allegheny Zone_MetaG_DW_15 (SPAdes) (version 2) ... | reverse complement strand
TTGTTCCAGTTAAGCTTTGTCAACGCCAAAATCTCTTCGGCAAGTTTGCGAGGACTTTCATCGCCTTGTGCAATCTTGAATCGAAGCGAGCGCGGAACATACATGCCCGGGAATGTGGAGTAGTAGGGAACGCTTCCTTTTGTGTACAACACATGATTGCGATCATCGAGGCTCAGTAGCGTCCCCCGCAACGGTGGATAGCTGCCCTCCCGAAACAGTCGCGTGAAGCTCTTCTCCACCACTAGGAAGTCAGCGGTATCGAGCCGCTGATCCTCGACTGCTCGATTGAAGCCTGACAACTCATCCGCGCTGAAGTTCGAGCTCTTGTGCAGGACCAAACGTGCGGGCGAGTGCTTATGCTCCCGCCGATACTCAGTGAGGGCATGAACGATTAGCGTGAACGCATCCTCACTCGACAAATGCGGAATCGGGTCGTCCTTCTTCAAGGCCACCGGCTTACCACGCACGATTACGCCTTCACCTCGTTCGTCATAAACCTGAGCCATGCTGGTCATGAGGTTAACCTTGTCCAGCGAACGATAGAAATTGATTCCGACGAAGCACGTCTTCAGGTCATTCGGATTGCGCACGATCCGCCAAGGCCGATAGTTGGCCTTGTAATACAAGGCAATATGCAGGTTCCATGCGCGGGTAGCTTCGTCTTGTAGCTTTCGCTGTCCGTCGAGCTTGTTTGTCTTTGCCCTCGCGGTGGGGTCATAGGTGGTTGGCAAAACGATCTGGATTGGTTGACCAAACTTCATGGCCGCTGCCTTCAACATGTGATGAAGATCCAGGTCAGTCCCGTAGGCCAACTCTTCTTTTTCTCCTCGAGGCGCCTCCTTGACCTTTGCTTCCTCGCTATCGTCTTCGTCGTCATCCAGCCCAACAAGCTCGGGAGGCAGCGCGACCAGCACGACAGCAGGCCGGATTTCCTCAGACAATGCTCGGACTTCACTGGTCAAGAGTTCCACGCCGCGAATTAGTGCGCCGTAATGGGCATAGTTGGATATTTCGCGTAGCTCTCGAGACGGAATGACCCTACACGATGCGTCGTCTATCTCGAAGGAGGCTTGAAACGGCGAGTGATCCCCGAAGCCCGGGAAGTCTGGGAAAAGGTTGGGCTGCCGACTTTTCTTCGCCTCAACGCCTGTTGCACATCGCTCAAGCCAGCGACGCAAACCGTCTATGGTCTGCTGAGTGCCAACGATCCCGATACGAATGCGGCGCACGTCGTCATCTGCCGTGTCAAGGGGACCATACATCTTCAGACCTTGCCTGATGTCCACGTGGCGGCCGTGACGGCCAAACTCGAGCTCTGGCTCTTCAAGGAAATCTAGTTTCATGCTTCTAGAAAAGACCGAGCGGAAGTTCGTTTCCGGCAAGTGCCGCCTCTTCGTCTCCTGCGGTCCAGGCCGCGTCATCTAGGCCGCGGTCTAACTGGAACGTCAGCGGCGCTCCAAAGCTGAGATGGGGATACGGTTCGGCAAAAAGATCTGTTGCTGGACTCAGGACCTCGGCCCACATGCCAAGCTGGCCAAGTACCGCATTGTTGCGTTCAAAGCGTTTGATGCCAGTAGTCCATTCGGCCGCATATTTGCTCGGCTTGATGGCGTCAGGCCCCGTGAAGATATAGGTGGGGCTGACCTCCAGATACCAGGCATCGCCATACTTGGCGAACTGGGCGTTCATGGCCGAATGCCTGTGTCCCATGAGGTGGCCCTTCTTCTTGTTCATCAATACTTTTACGACCTCTCGTGCGGTGAGCTTCTTCTGCCCTTGATAGCTGAGCATTGTCGGGCTTCCGGCCACCTGCGCGGGGAAGAAGTAAACATTAGATTTCTTGTCGAACAATACTCTTCCTGGCGAGGTTCGGAGGAACTGACGCAGGCAGCTGTTCAAGAGCCAGACGAATTCTCGCTGAACGACTGGGTTGTTAGATGCAGACCATTGTTCGGTAGGGAAATCTTCAACCGTTCCTCGGTCGCAAAGGAAAGAGTATTGGGGATCAGTCAGGTCGCGCACCGTCAACACCTGCTTGCTGCGGACCACGTTCTCGAAAGTCAACTCCCGTCCCTTTAGGGCCTGCCCCATCGCTTTGGGTTGATGGTGCGGCGTCTCCGCCAAGAACAGACGGGACGGCAAAGATTTGACGGGAATCAGGTTGCTGACTAGACGCTCACAGCGCCGCAATGCGATACCTCGGGCGCCTTGGGCCTGTGTTCGGACAAGCTCAGCAAGCCCTAAAGCCGCGCTGTCGTCGAGCCGGTCCCGGCTCTTGACGAAGTGGAATTTGCGCTCTCGAAGCTGCCCAGAAGGATCGCGAACAGGGAGCCAATAAACCTCGTTCGTGGGAGGCCTCGACACGACAAGGATCACCGGGACGTTGTGCTGCTGCCAGTAGTCCACATCACGCTGTTGCGCCCGGTAATCAAAACCCTCTTCGGTCTCGCCCTCGAAGTTGGAGACGGCCTTGCTTTGAACTTTGAGCGACAAACCCGAAACCACACCTGAGGCGGGGTCTCGGATCTCAATCTCACCGTCAATGCCTGTGTCGTGCTGAGACGTCGGTCGCCAGACATAACCCATCTTGGAGACGGCGAGGCTGATGAGGGAGGTCCCTTGTTCACCGAGCAGTTGTTGATCCGTCAGCTTCTTGCCTAGCATCCTCTTTCCGTCTCCCCAGATGAATTTATGAGCAGGCTGCTGTTCCGAAACAGTTGGCTGGGCCATGTGTACATAAATGAGCTATGGGCTCACTCTACCGCATATCTGGAGACAATTTGGAATCAGTGCGCTCGATCCGGTCCGTACAGTGTCTGGGCGTCACAAAATAGGCGTATCGACAAATGCGTGTTATTGCTATTTGGCTATGGACATGAACTTTAGCAGCTAGTACACCAACGGCCACGGCAAAGCACTGAGTCGTCGAACCAAGTTGGTGCCATAGGTTGGTGCGATTTGACTAGCATAGGCGGCTAATCCGAAGAGGTAGTTCTTCCTGCCAGCAATAGCTGAAAAACCGCGCCGCTCAGCATGCTTACGCGGCCACTGCCAAAGCCTTGAATCGCGAGATCTCACCATAGGCTAAAACGCGGGGGTTCTGCGTTGCGACGGGGAAGCGGCTCACAACGAAATGCTTGATCGTCGTTAGGCCCAGCTCCCCCAGAAGCAAGTGCTCGCGACTGCGCTCCTTCTCGAGAGCCTTCCGGTAGGCCCGGTCAAGGGAGCCGTTGTAGCGGACGAATCTTCGCACGTCGGCCTCGATTCGCTGCAAGTCGACGAGGTTGTTCTTGCACTGGACGTTGTAGATCACACCATCGAGTGTCGCAACGACGTCGAACTCGGCGCGCCCCATTCTCTTGATATCCGTGACGTCGAACCCTTGGGCCCGCAGCGCTGATTTGACCGACTTCTCGAAGATGAACCCGGAGCGGATCTGATATCGACTAATTCGGTTCAGACAGACATTCTTCCAATGGTTGGCAAATCGACCGAGCAGGGTGATCGAAGTGACGAGGTCGCCGCCGACGCGCGTTAACGGCGCGTAAGTGCTGGTGTTTTCGACGTAGTCGGCACCTTCAACGACAAGTGCCTTTTTGAGGGAGTCGAGCAACTTCTGCTCGGCGCAAAGTTCGTCGAAGCGCTTGACCGTCAGCCGAACGAAATACTCATCAACAACGAGAGGAAGCAAGCTGCGGATGAACGCGGCCAACTGGCCATATGACGTCTCGTGTAGGTTGAATTCCGCGTACGCCGCGGCGATGAACGCTAGATTGTTCTCCAGCTCGGCCTTGGAAAAGATCAGTCTTCGGTTCACTGGGACACGCTTGACCCCGGTGAAGTCGACGTCGGTCATTTCAGTGATGGAAGTTCGCTCAGGCTCCAGGAACAATAAGTCCAGTCCGTTGAAACTGTGGCTTGCCAAGATCCCCACCTCATCGACGTCCAAAGCGAAGTCAGGGTGCACCTGTGCCAGCATCAGGTTGTGATGCATCGACGTTGTCCCCAGGCCGGCGGTCTCGATCAGGTACAGTAACTGATTGAGGCCGTCCAGCTTTTGCATCCGCTGAGTTCCCTGGCAAACGCCGGGAATCGTGTGAAGGAGGGCCAGCAGATGCCGTCGGCGGGACTGCAAGTAGCCGATGGCCGTGCCGACGGTCGCAATTTCCCGAGCTGCAGGCAGCTTGTGCGCCGCAAACGAGGTGGCGATGGCATGCAGCTGAATGAGCGTGTGCACCAGCCGTTGTGCTACCAAGCGGGAGAAGCGGGACTCCAGGCCTGCTTTGATGGATGGAAATGCCTGGAGCACGCCGCCCATGTCAAGCAGGGCCAAACTCACAATCTCTTCGAGGAGCGGCTCGCCACACAGTTCTCCCGGCAGGTTGATCAGCTCTTCGATACCGCGGAAGGTCGAGAACCAGACCTCGAATGTGCTTCTCGGCTCGAAGGGCGCCAGGGACGATTCGATGCAAACTCCCGAAAAGGCAAGCGCCCGCATGGCCTCGGCCTGCGCGGCAGCGCCCGTCAATCGTTGTCCTGCCATCCGTCGGATCCTCGGGTAATGCACTTAATCTTTGCCCAGCGCCATCTGGGAATTGAAGCCGCCTAATATAGAGTAGAACCGCCACAAGGAAGGGGGCCTTCGAGCGCATCGCTCCGGTGGCCGCTGACGTGCGGCTTGCCGGCAGCTCCCAGAATGACTTATAGGCTCGCTCCGCCGCTAGAAGTCGGCAGAAGAGGGATTACATTCCAGACGGGGCGATCAGCTGCCGCTGGCGAAAGCACCCCGAGAGGCCCGAAACCAAGTCGTCTTGCTCATATGACCCATACCCAAACGCTCGATCCGGCCCAAGAGATCCGCATTGAGGCGGTGCACCGCGGCTTCCTGTACCAGCATTTATATGCCGCCGCGTGTCTTCTTACTTTAGGGCAGATCGGCGCGACTTCCGTGATGGTCGAGCGTGACGAGGACATCGAACTCGTCACGTCGGCGGGGCGAACCTACATCCAGGTCAAGACGCGCGGCAAGCCATTCATTCCGGCGGACATCAAATCGGCTCTGGAACGATTCGACGCGCTGCGGCAAGAGCACCTGCAGGGCCGGCGGCCGGGCCGAGTGACGTTCGTAGTGGTGGTCAACCGCGCCTTAGGACCATCCTTGGTTAAACAGGTCGAGACTGGAAAGCTGGCAGGCGACGTTGAAATCCTGTGGCCTGGTCGCGAATGTTCTGGTGACCTTGGTCAACTTCCGCCTGCTTGGGCGGACATTGATGAGGCAGTCTCATGGTGTGTTGATCGAGCCACGACAGTGCCGCTCGCCATGCTAGCACCTGATTCCCTCGTGTGGAAACTGGCTGGACGCGTCCAGGCTGCGGCCGCCGGGGAGGCACCCCATGCGGATCACACCTTCGTGATCGCGGATTTGCCGTCGCTATTCGACCAGATCCTGATTCAGCTGCAGGACTTCCCTGCGCCGCCGGAGCAGTACCGTCCACAGGAGAACGAACCTCAAATCGACCCGAGTTCCCGGGTCCGAATCATTTCCGGCTTCTCTGGCTCAGGGAAGACCGCATGGGCGTCACAGACGGCCACCTTTAGCAGCCACAACTGCGCGTACTTTGACTGCTCGGAGATGCCGGGGGAGGCCCTCGCCCTCGCGCTGGTGCGCGAACTGGCTGCCAAGTTGGCTGGCGCCGGTTCGGATGCGGCGCGCAAGGTCTTGCTGCCGGGCGCCACCGGTGTCGAGTCGCTGCGCCAGCTGGACATCTATCTCAAGCACGAGGGACTCTCGCCGATCGTCGTGCTGGACAACGTGCATCGTGTTTCGGCAGAGAGCCTCAAGCGCATGGTCGATGTCACGTTTGCGCTGAAGTTCGTGCTCCTGGCGCAACCGCTGGGGACATTGGCCGAGATCGAAGCGCTTCTGGGCCTGAGGCGAGAGCCGCTGAATGGGTGGGGTGTCGACGATGTTGCGGCGGCGGCCTCTGCGTGGGGATGTCGAGGTGATGCGGCCACTATGGGGCGTATGAAGACGCTGACGGCTGGCATGCCGCTGTTCGTCAGGAGTGCCGCGACGATTGCTCGCGAAGAGTACGGAGGGCGCATCGACCAGATGTGCGACGCAGTCGACGCGTTGACCAACCTGACCCAGACCGCGCAAGAGGTCATCCTGGCGAAGGTATTCGACGCGTTTCCCCACGCCGCGCAACAGACGATCGCGGTGCTGAGCCTGTCCGATATTGGCCTGCTACCAGCCGAGATCAACAAGCTGCTGGACGCGGCCCTTGAGATGGACGAGCGAGCGGTTGCTGGCGTGATCCGGGCATTGCGAGCCGCTGGGGTCGTGGAGGTCTACGGCAACAAGGAGATCCGACTGCATGACGCCATCCGTGTTGTCGGGAGTCAGCACCTGTCAGGCATGCCCGCAGAGGTCGCATCACGGGCTCGCGTTGCCCTCAAGGACCTGATGGTCGAGGCGTTCGAGCGTAATCGCAACACGGCGCGCTTATCGCTCTACACGCGGTTGCTGCTGGCGACAGGGGACGTCAAGACGCTGGTGGACCTCGTCGGGGAAGAGATGTTCCATGAGATGGGCATTGCCGTAGAGGTCTGGCACGACCTGGAGGCACTGATCGCCAAGGACGGGTCAGATCCGGAGCAGCGGTATTGGGCTCTCGATGGCCTTGTCTTCTCGGACATGAAGCTCGGGCGCATGGATCGTCTGGCTCCTAGGTTGGCGGCGATGGAGCAATTGATCGACAGCGGCGTGCTCGGTGAGGACGAAGTTCTGTCCTTCCTGATGAAGCGCATGCTCCATTTCTCGAATCAAGGTGACGAAGAGGGGGTTCGGCGCGCGATTCGCGAGCTGGACAGCCGATTGCCGGACAAGCCTGTCCACCGACGTGTCTTCCTCTACAACGCGGCAGCGGCGCTCTTTCGCCTTGAGTGCTACGAAAGCGCGATGAGGGTGGTCGAACAGGTGATCGACGAGACGTTCTCGGTTCTCGGCATTCGGCCCGAGCAGGTTCTCGGCGCGAAGCAAGCCGCGCTCTGGGCGCTTATCAACAAGCCGGGACGAGATCACGCGGACATCAAGCGACTCGCGGATGCGCTCGAACTCAAGGCCATGGTGGCGGGCAAGTTGCATGTGCTCGCGCCTTTCGCGCGAATCCATGCCATGAAGTTCTACGCCATCGCCGGCGCCATCGACTCGCTCATACGTGTCGGACAAGACCTCGCTGACGAGTTCGTCGCACGACATGATTTTCTGGGCGCGCGTGAGATTCTTGAGCAGCACGTCATGCCAGTGGTCGTGAACAACCAGCTGCTGAACCGGCACTTGGATGTCCGCGCGCAGTATGCGGTCGTTCTGGCCTACTGCGGCAACTACTCAGAGGCCGAGAGGGAGATGGAGCGGCTTCAGGCTTATGCGACCGGCCTGGCACCCGAGGCTCGCATGACCCTCGCGAACCAACGTCAGCTGATCGCGGAAATCAAGGCCAATCCGATACAGCCGTGGCGCTCGGGAGGGCATGCTCAGGCAATCAAAAGGAGCAAGCCGATTTCCGCCGGGGTCAAGATCGGGCGCAATGAACCCTGCCCTTGCGGTTCTGGCAAGAAATTTAAGAAGTGCGGCTGCGTGTTGGCGTCGACTTAAATTAGACCCACCGTGAGGGTCGACCCTAAATTGACTCAATTGTTTCACCTACCCCGCCCGAGATATCCACAAATGGGCGGCGGTTCGAGGTTGCCCTCGACTCCGTTAAGGACGCAAACCCGTCAGCTACCTAGATGTGGTGGCACACCAATCCTATGACTGCTTTTGGGCCATAAGTTCGGGAGTCTGTACTTCCACTTTGGGTCGACAACGGTCTTTTGACACGTCAATTCGGTTACAAATCAACTCGACGCGGGGGAATCGTAAAGTCGCAAAAGTAAAAGCGCCGTTCGAGAGACACCCTCCACACGGAGCAATGTTGTTTGCTTGTAAACAAAAGCCCAATGGTCAATTTGCCGATGCTACAAAAATTCGTGGGCACAGCACGGGCACAGCACGGGCACAACTTGGGCACGGAATGGGCACAAAGCAAAACGCCCACTTGAAGTGGGCGTTTGTTCAAGCTAAGTGCTTGATTTTATTGGTTGCGCGAGAAGGATTTGAACCTCCGACCTTTGGGTTATGAGCCCAACGAGCTACCAGACTGCTCCATCGCGCGGTATCTAGAGATTATAACCTATTCCGAAGCTGTTTCAGGCGCCTGCGCCGAAGTACCACGATCAACCAGTTCAACAAGGGCCATTGGCGCGTTGTCACCAACGCGATAGCCCATTTTCAAAATTCGTGTGTAACCGCCTGGACGGGCCTTGAAATGGGGACCAAGGTCGTTGAAAAGTTTAACCACGCTGTCACGATCACGCAGACGATCAAACGCCAAACGACGATTCGCAACGGTTGGCTCCTTGGCCAACGTAATCATGGGCTCTACCACTCGGCGGAGTTCCTTTGCCTTCGGCAAAGTTGTCTTGATAACCTCATGCTCAATGAGCGAGTTCATCATGTTGCGAAGCATCGCCAACCGATGAGAGGAAGTGCGGTTGAGTTTACGTAATCCAAGTCCGTGACGCATGGTAATTTCCTTAATTTATATATCAGACAGCCGTATCAGGTACTGCCTGGGGCGCGTTGAATCAACGCTTTTCGAGGGCAGCCGGAGGCCAGCTTTCCAACTTCATGCCAAGGGTCAGGCCTCTCGAAGCCAAAACTTCCTTGATCTCGTTCAGAGACTTGCGTCCCAGGTTCGGCGTCTTCAACAACTCGTTCTCAGTACGCTGGATCAGATCACCGATGTAATAAATGTTTTCTGCCTTGAGGCAGTTAGCCGACCGAACCGTTAACTCAAGCTCGTCAACCGGGCGCAACAAGACCGGATCAAACTGCGCATTACCACGCGATGATGGCGACACGATGGCATCAATGTCACCGCCTTCGAGTTGTGCAAAGACAGCCAGTTGTTCGACCAGAATCTTGGCAGATGCACGGACTGCGTCTTCAGCAGAAATAGCACCGTTGGTCTCGATATCAAGAATCAGCTTATCCAGATCGGTGCGCTGTTCCACGCGAGCGCTCTCGACCGTGTAACTCACCCGCCGAACTGGGGAAAACGACGCGTCGAGAACAATACGCCCAATCGACTTGGAGGACTCATCGCCGTGACGACGCACCGTGCCGGGTACGTAACCACGACCCTTTTCAACCTTGATCTGCATATCGAGCTTGCCGCCAGCAGCCAAATTTGCGATCACATGGTCCGGATTGACAATCTCCACGTCATGGGGCGTTTGGATGTCACCCGCAGAGACAACACCTTCAGCATCCTTACGAAGACTCAGTGTCACTTCATCACGGTTGTGCAACTTGAAAACAACGCCCTTCAGGTTGAGCAAAATGTTGACCACATCTTCATGCACGCCATCAATCGAAGAATACTCGTGCAGCACACCCGCAATCGTGACCTCTGTGGGCGCATAGCCCGGCATGGACGATAACAGCACACGACGCAAGGCATTACCGAGGGTGTGCCCATAGCCACGCTCGAACGGCTCCAAAACCACTTTTGCCCGATGCGCTGACAGCTGCTCGACCTGGACCGTCTTTGGCTTTAACAAACTACTTTGCATGAAATTTCCTCTCAATACCCCCGACTCGTTACATCGGTAAGGCTGACTAGACGAACAGAGGCCCCAAGGGGCCTGCATCTCAAACCCAAGAACCGGGTTAGCGCGAGTACAACTCGACGATCAACGACTCGTTCACATCAGCCGCAAACTGGTCCCGATCCGGAACCGCCTTGAAAACGCCTTGAGCTTTTTCAAGGTTGACATCAACCCAAGCGGGCATACCGACCTGCTGCGCCAACTGTAAAGCTTCAACCACGCGGTTTTGCTTCGCAGATTTTTCACGCACGGCGAGGACGTCTCCCACCTTGACCATATACGACGGGATATTGACCGGCTTACCATTCACCAGAATAGCCTTGTGGGAGACCAACTGACGCGCCTCTGCACGTGTTGAGCCAAATCCCATCCGATAAACGACGTTATCGAGCCGCGTTTCCAGCAAAGCCAACAGGTTCGAGCCCGTGTTGCCTTTGCGCCGATCGGCCTCTTCGAAATAGCGGCGGAACTGCTTTTCCAGCACGCCATACATGCGCTTGACTTTTTGTTTCTCACGCAGCTGCAAACCGAAATCGGACGTGCGGGCGCCAGAGGTGCGACCATGTTGGCCGGGCTTGGAGTCGAACTTGGCCTTGTCGGCGATAGAGCGACGTGCGCTCTTCAAAAACAGGTCAGTGCCTTCACGGCGAGAGAGTTTGGCCTTGGGGCCTAGGTAACGTGCCACTTGAATATCCTTTTAATCATCTTCCGCAAATGCGGGAGCCGCGGCATGACCGCGGCGGTGGGCTTGGGAGGGGAATTTTAGATACGACGACGCTTTTGAGGGCGGCAACCGTTGTGCGGTACGGGAGTCACATCAGCAATCATGTTGATCCGGATTCCCAATGCAGCCAGTGCGCGGACAGACGACTCGCGACCAGGCCCTGGACCTTTGATTTCAACATCAAGATTCTTGATGCCCTGCTCAATCGCAGCGCGACCAGCGACCTCTGACGCAACCTGTGCGGCAAATGGCGTCGACTTGCGTGAACCCTTGAAACCCTGTCCACCAGAAGACGCCCAAGACAACGAATTGCCCTGCCTGTCAGTGATCGTGATGATGGTGTTGTTAAACGATGCATGCACGTGCGCAATTCCGTCGGCAACGTTCTTACGAACTTTCTTGCGGACACGTTGCGCAGCGTTATTGGCGGG
>Ga0209066_10007417_pt1 | contig 10870 bp, 10 predicted proteins | sample All_14_2_FD_187198 | JGI IMG/M metagenome (GOLD analysis project Ga0209066, IMG submission 187198) | Freshwater microbial communities in response to fracking from Pennsylvania, USA - Allegheny Zone_MetaG_DW_15 (SPAdes) (version 2) ... | reverse complement strand
GCACGGGCTCGGGGACGTCCTCGTTGTCGATGTCCTCGTTGTAATGCGGCAGCTCACCGAGCCGATCGAATACCTGCAGGGTGACGCCCTCGGGGGCCGATTCGACGGCGAGTTCGGCCAGTTGCTTGTTGATCGACGCCGCGCGCAGGCTCCCGACGAGCACCAGCACGTTCGTTTCGGCGCTGTCCTGGTTGTGGGCCATGGTGATGTTGCCTTCCTGTTCCGGATGATCCTCACACAGCTTAACCGGACCACGGTCCGAATAATTCCGGCTGAGTTAAAGTTCAGGGGTGGGCGCCCCCGACCGGCTGAATGCACTGCCGCTGAGCACCGCTGCACCGGCCGAACGCGGCGATGCGGCGCGCAACCGTGCGCTGCTGCTCGACGCCGCCCGCAAACTCATCGCCGAACGCGGGGCCGACGCGGTCTCCATGGACGATGTGGCCGCCGAGGCCGGCGTCGGCAAGGGCACCCTGTTCCGCCGCTTCGGCAGCCGCTCCGGCCTGATGATCGTGCTGCTCGACGAGGACGAGGTGATCGAACAGCAGGCGTTCATGTTCGGCCCGCCACCGCTGGGACCGGGCGCGCCGCCGCTGGAACGGCTGCTGGCCTACGGACGCAGCCGGCTCAAATTCGTCCACGTCCACCGCGCGCTGCTCTCCGATGCCGCACGTGATCCGCACACCCGCTTCAACGCGCCGGCGACGTTGCACCACACCCACGTCCGAATCCTGCTCGAAACCGCAGGGACCACCGGCGATCTCGACGCACAGGCCGATGCGCTGACCGCCCTGCTCGACGCCGACCGGGTCGCACACGAGATGACCGAGCGCGGCCGGACGCTCGAGCAGCTCGGCGATGCCTGGGAGACGGTGGCCCGCAAGCTCTGCGGCACGTGAGCAACTGGATCCTGCACGTCGACCTGGACCAGTTCCTGGCCTCGGTCGAACTCCAGCGCCACCCCGAACTGGTCGGGCAGCCCGTCATCGTCGGCGGCAGCGGTGACCCCACCGAGGCGCGCAAGGTCGTCACCTGCGCCTCCTACGAGGCACGTGCATTCGGCGTACACGCCGGGATGCCCCTGCGCGTCGCGGCCCGCAAATGCCCGGATGCCACCTTTCTGCCGTCGGACCCAGACGCCTACGACGCGGCCTCCGAGCGGGTGATGGGCCTGTTGCGCGACCTCGGCCACCCGCTGGAGGTCTGGGGCTGGGACGAGGCCTACCTCGGGGCCGACGTCAGCGATCCCGTCGCCCTCGCCGAGCAGATCCGCGCTGTCATCGCCGCCGAGACCGGGTTGTCCTGCTCGGTCGGTATCAGCGACAACAAACAGCGCGCCAAGGTGGCCACCGGGTTCGGCAAACCGGCAGGGGTCTTCGTGCTGACGGTCGGGAACTGGATGGCACTGATGGGCGACCGACCCGTCGACGCACTCTGGGGCGTGGGCCCCAAGACCGCCAAACGGCTTGCCGCGATGGACATCCACACGGTTGCCGACCTCGCCGCCACCGACGCCGGCAGGCTGACGGAGACCTTCGGCCCCAGCACGGGGTTGGGGATTCTGTTGCTGGCCAAGGGCGGTGGCGATACCGAGGTCAGCTCACAGCCGTGGGTACCGCGATCGCGCAGCCATGTGGTGACCTTCCCGCACGACATCACCGATCCCGCCGAAATGGACAGCGCGGTAACTGATATGACTGCGCGCACACTCGCCGAGATCACCGCCGAGGGTCGCACCGTGAGCCGGGTGGCGGTAACGGTGCGTACCAGTACGTTCTTCACTCGGACCAAGATCCGCAAGCTGACTGCGCCCGGGACCGACCCGGCCACCATCACCGCGCAGGCGCTGGCCCTGCTGCACGATTTCGCCCTCGACCGTCCCGTCCGGTTGCTCGGGGTGCGCCTGGAACTGGAGATGCCGTGCTGAGCACCGTCGCCTTTCGCGGCTACCGTTCCTTGCGGGACCTCGTGCTGCCGTTGGGCCCGCTGACCGTCGTCACCGGCGCCAACGGCACCGGCAAGTCCTCGGTGTATCGCGCGCTGATGCTGCTCGCGGACTGCGGTCGCGGCGAGGTGATCGGCTCACTGGCCCGTGAGGGCGGGCTGCAGTCGGTGTTGTGGGCCGGCCCCGAACAGACGACGGGGGCACGTCGCACCGGTGTCACCGAGGGGACCACCCGCACTCGGCCGGTCTCCCTCGAACTCGGTTTCGCCTCAGACGATCTGGGCTATCTCGTGGACCTCGGGCTGCCGCAGTCCTCGGGGTTCCGCTCGATGTTCAGCCGCGATCCCGAGATCAAGCGGGAGGCGGTGTTCGCCGGTCCGCGGCTGCGCCCCTCCTCCGCCCTGGTCCGGCGCCAGGGTGACTATGCCGAGGTGGCCGATGACACCGGGCGCGGGTTCACCGAACTGACCCGGGCACTGCCCGCCCATCACAGTGTGCTCGCCGAGTACGCGGGTGCACTTCCGGAACTCAACGCGGTGCGGGATCGGCTGCGCGGCTGGCGGTTCTACGACGGATTCCGCGTCGACGCCGCGGCCCCGGCCCGCCAGCCCCGCGTGGGCACCCGCACCCCGGTGCTCTCCGACGACGGTGCTGACCTTGCCGCCGCGCTGCAAACCATCATCGAGGTGGGCCATGATGATCTCGCCCGTGCCGTCGCCGATGCGTTCGACGGCGCCACCATCTCCGTCACGGACAACGACGGACTGTTCGAGTTGCAGCTGCGCCAGCGCGGTATGTTGCGTGCGCTCAAGCCCGCCGAGCTCTCCGACGGCACCCTGCGGTTCTTGCTCTGGGGCGCAGCGCTGTTCAGCCCCCGACCGCCCTCGCTGATGGTGCTCAACGAGCCCGAGACCTCACTGCACCCCGACCTCATTCCGCCGCTGGCGGCGATGATCTGCGCAGCGGCGGCCAACACGCAGGTCGTCGTGGTCACCCATTCCGGCGGCATGCAGGAACGGCTGGCCGTCGCAGACGCCCTGACGGTGGAGCTGATCAAAGAATGGGGCGAGACCCGCGTCGCGGGTCAGACCATGCTGACCGCGCCGCCCTGGGACTGGGGGAAGCGCTGAACACCTACCATCGACACCCATGAAGATGCGCACCCTGGGCACCGTCGCCGTGGCTTTGGCACTGTCGGGCTGTTCGAACGGCGCGGAGCCGGCAGATACCTCCACGGTGGCGCCGGTCTCGACCACCACGACGACCACCACGACGACCACCACGACGACGAAGACCGGATCGCCGAGCGCCCCCGAATTCGCGCCGGCGCCCGGCGGCGATCTGGCTCCGGCCTAGCCGCGGGGCTTGGGGCGCAGCGCCCGGGTGAACACCACGTTCACCCGGCGCATGGCCACGCTGTAGGGCCACCACGCGGCGCGCTTGAATGCATACAGCGCGCGGATATCCGGTGAGGTGTAAACCATGAACCGGTTACGCCGCACGCCGGCAAGGATCTTCTCGGCGGCCTTCTCCGGGGACACCGCGTGCCCGGCGAACCGATCCACCCACTTGGCCACCCGGGGATCCTCACGATCCACGCCGGCGATGTGAACCGTTTGCACCAGTGGAGTTTTCACCGCGCCCGGCACCACCACCGACACCCCGATGCGGTGCCGCGCAAGATCGAACCGCAACACCTCGCTCAGCCCGCGCAGGCCGTACTTGCTGGCGCTGTAGGCGGCATGCCAAGGCAGCGCGACGATCCCGGCCGCCGAGGACACGTTGACCAGGTGACCTCCGCGCCGGGCCGCCACCATCGGCGGCACGAAGGTCTCGATCACGTGGATCGGCCCCATCAGGTTGACGTCGACCATCGACTTCCAGTGCTGATGGGTCAGTGTGGACACGGTTCCCCATGCCGAGATCCCGGCGATGTTCATCACGATGTCCATCGCGCCGTGCGCGGAATGAATGTCGGCACCGAAGGCGGAAACGGCATCGAAATCGGAGATGTCGAGCGCCCGGTGTGCGGGCACCTGAGCACCGAGCGCCTGGGCGTCGACCACGGTGGTGGCCAGGCCCTCGCCATCGCGGTCGGTGAGATAGAGCTCAGCACCCTGGCGCGCCAGATTCAGGGCGACAGCGCGGCCGATGCCGCTCGCCGCGCCGGTGAGCAGAACACGTTTCCCCGCAAAGCCTGTCTGCCCCATGAATCGACCCTACCGACTCAGTCCTCCCAGGACGCCGCGGTTCCCCACAGGGCGTTCAGCCACAGTCGTTCCAGCACATCGATCGCCCGTTCGGGGTCGGTACCGCGGCCGACGAACGCCGCGTCATGCGACAGGGTCATCGCGGTGGTCGCGGTCAGCATGCGGACCAACGCCGGGATGTCCTCGGAGATAGGCCGGGTGCCCTTGGCCACCTCGTCCTCGACGACACCGACGATCTTGGCGATCACCAGATCCTCGAAATCGTTCATGATGGCCGCGATCTGCTTGTCGGTGGCCTGCGCGGCGGTGCAGGCCGCCATGATCGGGTCATTGGTCGCGAAGACCGCCGCCGCACTGCCGACCATCCGTTTGGCGAACGCGGCGGGCGACTCACCCGGATCCCGCGGCGCGAAGTTGTGGGTCAGCACGTCGAGTTCGGCCAACGCCTCCTTGACGATGCACGCCAGCACCTCGTACTTGGAGTCGAAGTAGAAGTAGAAGCCCGATCGGGCCACGCCGGCGCGCTCGCTGATCATGCTGACCGACAGGTCGGCGAAGGGTTTGGTGCCCAGCAGCTCACGCACCGCCTTGACGATCGCATCGCGTTGGCGGTCCCCGCGACTGCGCCGAGTCTCGGATTCCGTTTCGGGCATGGCGCTCATGGCATTAAACCTTGGCACCGCGCCACGCCAGAACAAAACTTGACATGCGTCAAGTTTCACATACAGGATGGGTTTACAGAGTGAGATCCACCACAGTCGGCAGCCTTAACCCCGGCCTTTCCTCCAGGAGCGTTGACCGCGACATGTCCAAGACGACCATCAGCACCCCGGCCTACCTTCTCGACCAGGCCAAACGCCGCTTCACGCCCACCGTCAACACCATTCCCGGCATGGGATTGCTCGAGCAGCGCCTGTTGGAGCACGAGTGGAAACAGCACACGCTGGCCGAACCGCCACCGGGCAGCGACCTCAAGGCCATCACCGGCGACTCGGGACTGCCCCTGCTCGGTCACATCGTCGAGATGTTCCGGTCCGGTTCGGACTTCGCCGTGCACCTCTACAACACCCGCGGACCGGTGAGCTTCGCCGACTCGCCGATCCTGCCGTCGATCGTCGCACTCGGCCCCGACGCGACCCAGGCCATCTTCTCCAACCGCAACAAGGACTACTCCCAGAAGGGCTGGCATCCGGTCATCGGCCCGTTCTTCAACCGCGGCCTGATGATGCTCGACTTCGAGGAACACATGTTCCACCGCCGCATCATGCAGGAGGCCTTCACCCGCACCCGGCTGACCGGCTACGTCGAGCACATCGACCACGTCGCCACCAGCGTCGTCGCGGACTGGCCGACCGACGACGCGCGGTTCCTGTTCCACCCCGCCATGAAGGAACTGACCCTCGACATCGCCTCGGTGGTGTTCATGGGCCACGAGCATGCCGGCGAGGACCACGAACTGGTCACCAAGGTCAACGACGCCTTCGCCACCACCACCCGCTCCGGCGGCGCGATTCTGCGGTTCAGTGTGCCGCCGTTCAAGTGGTGGCAGGGGCTGCGCGCCCGCAAGGTGCTGGAGGACTACTTCGTCGAGCGCATCAAGGAACGCCGCAATTCGGGCGGCACCGACATGTTGTCGGTGCTGTGCCACACCACCGACGAGGACGGTAACTCGTTCTCCGACGAGGACATCGTCAACCACATGATCTTCCTGATGATGGCCGCGCACGACACCTCGACCTCCACGACGACCACCATCGCCTACCACCTGGCCGCGAACCCGGAGTGGCAGCAACGGTGCCGCGACGAGTCCGACCGCCTGGGCGACGGACCGCTGGACATCGAGGCCCTGGACAAGTTGGAAACCCTGGATCTGGTCATCAACGAGTCGCTCCGGATGGTCACCCCGCTGCCGTTCAACATGCGCCAAACGGTGCGCGATACCGACCTGCTCGGCTATTACGTGCCCGCCGGCACCAATGTGGTGACCTGGCCGGGGATGAACCACCGGCTGCCGGAGCTGTGGACCGAGCCGGACAAGTTCGACCCGGACCGGTTCGCCGAGCCCCGCAGCGAACACAAGAAACACCGCTACGCGTTCGCCCCGTTCGGCGGCGGCGCCCACAAGTGCATCGGCATGGTGTTCGGGCAGCTGGAGATCAAGACGATCGTGCACCGGATGCTGCGCAATTACCGACTGGAACTGGTCAAGCCCGGCTACACCCCGAAATGGGACAACGGCGGCATGCCGGTACCGATGGACGGTATGCCAATCATCTTGCGCCCCATCCGCTGAGCGCATCCGGCGCGATCCTGTATGGCCAACTTGACATGCGTCAAGTTGGCCATACAGGATGGACGCACACGTGACATCGACCACAGGTCTGTGTCCGCATATCAGTGTGAGGAGCCCCGACTGTGCCGACCACCAACACCATCAACACCCCGGCCTATCTGCTCGATCAGGCCAAGCGCCGGCTCACGCCCACGCTGAACAACATGCCGGGGCTCGGCACCGTCGAGAAGCGGCTGCGCCAGCACGATTTCAAGCAGTTCGTGCTGGCCGAGCCGCCGGCGGGCAGCGGCCTCAAGCCGGTGATGGGTGACTCCGGCGTGCCGATCCTGGGCCACATGATCGAGACGTTCCGCGCCGGACCCGAGTATCTGCTCGAGGTGTACCGCAAGTTCGGCCCGGTGCACTACGCCTACTCCCCCGCGCTGCCCAGCGTCGCCGCCCTCGGACCCGATGCCACCCAGGCGGTGTTCTCCAACCGCAACAAGGACTTCTCGCAGAAGGGCTGGGATCCGGTCATCGGCCCGTTCTTCAACCGCGGCCTGATGATGCTCGACTTCGACGAGCACATGTTCCACCGCCGCATCATGCAGGAGGCCTTCACCCGGTCCCGGCTGACCGGCTACGTCGGGCACATCGACCGGGTGGCTTCGGCCGTCATCGCCAACGACTGGGTGGAGAACGACGCCCGCTTCCTGTTCTATCCGGCGGTCAAGGAGCTGACGCTGGACATCGCGTCGGTGGTGTTCATGGGCCACGAGCCCGGCACCGACAAGGAACTGGTGACCAAGGTCAACGACGCGTTCACCATGACCACCCGGGCCGGTGGCGCCATCATCCGCACCGGCGTGCCGCCGTTCAAGTGGTGGCGCGGGCTGCAGGCCCGCAAGGTTCTCGACCAGTACTTCGAGGAGCGGGTCAAGGAGAAGCGCAATTCCGACAGCACCGACATGCTGACGGTGCTGTGCCACACCGCCGACGAAGACGGCAACACCTTCAGCGACCAGGACATCGTCAACCACATGATCTTCTTGATGATGGCCGCGCACGACACCTCGACCTCGACCCTGACGACCATGGCCTACCACCTGGCGGCCAATCCGGAATGGCAGGAACGCTGCCGCGAGGAGTCCGAGCGCATCGGCGACGGGCCGCTGGACATCGAGGCCCTGGACAAGCTGGAAACCTACGACCTGGTGATCAACGAATGCCTGCGCATGGTCACCCCGCTGCCGTTCAACGTGCGCTCCACCGTGCGCGACACCGATCTGCTCGGCCACTTCATCCCGGCCGGCACCAACGTGGTGACCTGGCCGTCGATCAACCATCACCTGCCGGAGCTGTGGACCGATCCGGAGAAGTTCGACCCGGCCCGCTTCGCCGAGCCCCGCAACGAGCACAAGCGCCACCGCTACGCGTTCGCCCCGTTCGGCGGCGGCGCCCACAAGTGCATCGGCATGGTCTTCGGGCAGCTGGAGATCAAGACCGTCATGCACCGTCTGCTGCGCAAGTACCGCCTCGAGCCGCCCTACCCGGGCTACCGGGCCAAGCTGGATTACGCCGGGATGCCGGTGCCGATGGACGGTATGCCGGTCATCCTGCGACCGCTCTGACCCTTACCGCCGAAACAGCATTCCGGACGGGCACCTCTCGTACTTTCCCGTCCGGAATGCTGTTTCGGCGCGGCTTTGTCGGCGCGCTCAGTCGGCCAGCAGCCGGTTCGCACAGGCGATCACGGCACGCAGCGCCGACTGGTTGGGGCACTCCGACCAGCCGATCGCCCACTCGGTGTGCACACCGTCGGTGCCGCGGATGAACGTCGCGGTCTGGCCGCCGGCCCGCAGCTGGTGGAAGTTCAGCATCTCGACGGCAATCCCGCGCTCGTAGAGCATCGCCGTCAGCGCGGCGAGCGGGCCCGACGCGGTGGCCGAGGACATGACGGCGCGATCGCCGATGGCGATGGCGGCCCGATAGGTGTGGGTATGCCCGCCGCTCGTGCGCTCACCCTTCTCCCAGGTGGCCAGGCGCACCGGCCCGGCGCTGGACCCGAAGGTGTCCGCGACGTCGTCCCAGGACATGTCGGCGGCCAGGTCACGCAACCCACGCGGCAGGGGTGCGTCGAAGAAGTCCGCGAACCGGGGGCTCGTGATGGTGGTGATCTGGGAGGTCATGTGCCGGTCTTCTCTGCTCAAAGGGAGCGACCGACGGGTAGTAGCTTCCGACCCACAGCGGGGGGTCGGTCTGGATCAGACCCCGCTGCGGGTGCTGGCTACTACGAGAAGGAGATGCACGATCGCCGAGGTTAGACCTGTTGGCCGGGTGCGCGCAACTCCTTTGAATAGTTAAGGATGTTCCCGGTGACGTGGTGGGAGATCGGGCTGCTGATCGCCGCCGGTGTCGGCGGTGGGCTGGCTGGCAGCATTGCCGGTCTGGCCTCGGTGTCGACCTACCCGGCGCTGTTGATGGTCGGGCTGCCGCCGGTGAGCGCGAACGTGACGAACACGGTGGCGCTGGTGTTCAACGCCTTCGGTTCGGTGCGCGGGTCGCTGCCCGAGCTCGCCGGGCAGGGGCCGACACTCAGACGTCTGGTCCCGATGGCCGTCCTCGGCGGGCTGGCCGGGGCGGTGCTGTTGCTCTCCATCCCCGCCGAGGGTTTCGAGAACATGGTCCCCGTCCTGCTGGCGGTCGCGGCGATCGCCATCGCGCTGCCGCGCGGCAAAGATGTCGGCGCCGCGCCCACGGCAGCGCGGCACATCGCCGAGGGCGTCACCGTCGGAGTCATCTGTGTCTACGGCGGATTCTTCGGCGCCGCAGCGGGTGTGCTGCTCCTGGCGTTGTTCCTACGCACCGGCGGCGTCACCCTGGCCCATGCGAATGCCACCAAGAACGTGGTGCTCGGCGCCGCCAATGGCGTTGCCGCCCTGGTCTTCGCGGTCGTGGCGCCGGTGCACTGGCCGGCGGTGACAGCGATGGGCGTCGGGTGCCTGATCGGATCCCGGTTGGGCCCCATCGTGGTGCGGCACGCACCGGCGACGCCGCTGCGCCTGCTGATCGCCGTCGCGGGCCTGGCGCTGGCTGTCAAGCTCGGCTTCGACACCTACCGCTGAGTGTCAGTTCTGGTAGTCCAGGCAGCTTTCCGCGCCGTTGATGACGCCCTCGCGGAACGCCCGCACCCGGTCGGTCCCGGCGCCCTGCCGTTCGGCATCGCCGTCCCCGCGGAACACCAGCAGCGCCTTGATCCCCTCGTCGAGGTCCCCCGGTGAGATCGACCAGGAACTGGTCTCGGCGCGGTTGTGCAGGATCACGCTGGCGGTGTATCCGCCGGCCAGGCAGTCCGCGCGCAGGGTGGACGTCTTCTCGTCGGACTCGTCGCCCAGGCGGGTCAGCGCGGCCAGCCCGTACTGGGTCGCCAGCAGAGTGGAGACGGCATAGTCCCCGCCCTGGCGGTACACCTCGGGCATGGTCTCGACGTTGTCCCACCCCACGTAATCGTCTGGGACACAATAGAACAGCGAGTATCCCTCGGCCGACTGGTCACCGCACATCGGCGGGTCGGCCGGGTCGAACGCGGCCAGCCCCGCGACGGGCGTCCAGGCTTGGCCGCCGGTGAGCTCCGGATACAGCTGAGTCCAGTAGTCCTCCAGGTCGTAGGGCACCCCGTTGACGATCGAGTCGTACGGCGCGTTGCCCTCGGCGGCGGCGTCGGCGATGTTGTTGAACGGCAACGCCAGCACCATCGGCTCGTCGTCGCGGTACTCCTTGCACCGGTCCAGCCCGTTGTCGAAGCCGTCCTGGAATGCTCCGACCCGGTCGAATCCGCTGCCGTGGGCGTCCGGATCGGTCTTGGCGGTGCCCGGGTTGTCCCGCAGGTCGAGCACACCGGCCAGAGCGGAGTCGAGCCCGGAGCTGGTGACCTCGAAGACGCCGTCGTCCTGGGCGTGCCGCGCCCACGCACCGGCAAAGCAGTCCGCCTGCAACTCCCGGGTCACGGTGCGCGCGGTGAAGTTCGACCGGGCCTGTACGGCGTGACCGAACTCGTGCGCCATCACCACCGGGATGACGAACTCGCCGAAGCGGGACTGCAGGTCGGGCAGCAGGTATTTGGCATCCCAGGCGACCACGTCTTCGCTTCCGCAGTAGAACGCGTTGCCGGCAACCTCTTCGGGTTCGGTGGTGCACGGTGGCGCCGCGCTGCCGTCGGCGATGGCGTAGTAGCCACCGGAGATCGGCTCGAAATCCTCGCCGTAGAGCTCCGGGAAGTTCTCGCCCCAGTACTGCTCCAGGTCGGCGATCGCCCGGATCGCGATCTGGTTGACGGGTTCGGACGCGTCACCCTCGATGGTGATGCTGCCGGCGTCGGGCGGGGAGCCCTTCTGCTGGGGCTGGGAGGGAATCTCCGGCTTGGGTGATCCGCATGCCGAGACC
>Ga0209066_10007416_pt1 | contig 10871 bp, 9 predicted proteins | sample All_14_2_FD_187198 | JGI IMG/M metagenome (GOLD analysis project Ga0209066, IMG submission 187198) | Freshwater microbial communities in response to fracking from Pennsylvania, USA - Allegheny Zone_MetaG_DW_15 (SPAdes) (version 2) ... | reverse complement strand
AGCCTGCCCCGTCATCATCGACACGCTGCGCGAGCACGGCCGCCTCATGGCCACGGTGGGCATCACCCACAGCTACCCGCACTGCTGGCGCCACAAGACGCCGGTGATCTACCGCGCTGCGGCCCAATGGTTCGTGCGCATGGACGAGGGCGACGGCGTCTTCACCCAGGACAAGGCGCCCAAGACGCTGCGTCAGCTCGCGCTGGACGCCATCGACCACACCCACTTTTACCCCGAGAACGGCAAGGCCCGCCTGCGCGACATGATCGCCAACCGGCCCGACTGGTGCATCTCGCGCCAGCGCAGCTGGGGCGTGCCGGTGCCCTTCTTTCTGCACAAAGACAGCGGCGAGCTGCACCCGCGCACCATGGACATCCTGGACCAGGCAGCCGACATCGTCGAAAAGGGCGGCATCGAAGCCTGGAGCCGCGTGACCGCTGAGGACATCCTGGGCACCGACGACGCGCCGCACTACACCAAGAGCACCGACATTCTGGAAGTGTGGTTCGACTCGGGCTCCACCTTCTGGCACGTGCTGCGCGGCAGCCACGCCCAGGCCTACCCCAACGGTGCCTTCCATGCGCAAGGCCCAGAGGCCGACCTGTACCTGGAAGGCCACGACCAGCACCGCGGCTGGTTCCACAGCTCGCTGCTGCTGGGCTGCGCCCTGTTCGACCGCGCGCCCTACAAAGGCCTGCTGACCCACGGCTTCGCCACCGACGGCCAGGGCCGAAAAATGAGCAAAAGCCTGGGCAACACGGTGGAGCCGCAAAGCGTCACGAGCAAACTGGGTGCCGAAATCGTGCGCCTGTGGGTGGCCAGCACCGATTACTCGGGCGACCTCAACATCGACGACAAGATCCTGGCCCGCGTGGTCGATGCCTACCGCCGCATTCGCAACACGCTGCGCTTCCTGATGGCCAACACGGTGGACTTCGACCCCGCCCTTGATGCCGTGCCGCTGGACCAGATGCTGGAAATCGACCGCTACGCGCTGGCCCGAGCGAGCGAATTGCAGGCCCAGATCCTGGCGCACTTTGACGTGTACGAATTCCACCCCGTGGTGAGCAAGCTGCAGGTGTACTGCTCGGAAGACCTGGGCGCGTTCTACCTCGACGTGTTGAAAGACCGCCTCTACACCACGGCACCCAAGAGCCTGGCACGCCGCTCAGCGCAAACCGCACTGCACCAGATCACCCACGCCATGCTGCGCTGGATGGCGCCGTTCCTGAGCTTCACCGCCGAAGAAGCCTGGCCTTTGGTGGCCGGCAAGGCCAACCAGGGCTCGATCTTTTTTGAGACCTTCTTGCCCCTGCCCGCCCCCAACGAAGCGCTGCTGGCCAAGTGGTCGCGCATCCGCGCCATTCGCGATGTGGCGAACAAAGACATCGAGGCCGTGCGCACCGCTGGGCAGGTGGGTGCTTCGCTGCAAGCCACGCTGACCATTGCCGCAGGTGCCGACGACGCCGCCTTGCTGCGCTCGCTGGGCGACGACCTGAAGTTCGTCACCATCACATCCACCGCCGTGGTGGTGGACGGCCCGGAACTGGCTGTGAGCGTGAGCCCCAGCGCAGCCACCAAGTGCGAGCGCTGCTGGCATTACAGCGACGACGTGGGCAGCCACGCCGAACACCCCACCCTGTGCGGGCGCTGCGTCAGCAACCTGACTGAGGCCAACGGCACGGGCGCGGGTGAAACCCGCAAGGTGGCCTGATGGCACGCAACCAAGGCACTTTCTGGCCCTGGCTCGGCCTGGCCGCAGGCATTCTGCTGCTCGACCAGCTCACCAAGGTGCTGATCCTGGGCTATTACCAACTGGGCGACAGCACCTATGTCACCAGCTTTTTCAACGTGGTTCGTGTGCACAACACCGGCGCGGCTTTTTCCTTTTTGGCCTCGGCCGGGGGTTGGCAGCGTTGGTTTTTCACGGCCATCGGGGTGGCGGCGGCGGCCTTTATTGTGTGGATGTTGCGTTCGCACCCTGGTCAGAAACTCTTTGCCTTTGCACTGGCCTGCATTCTGGGCGGCGCCATCGGCAACGTGATCGACCGCGTGCTGCACGGCTATGTGGTGGACTTCCTGGACTTCCACTGGTCGTTTTTGTCGGGCATTTTTCATGGTGGACACTTCCCCGCTTTCAACATCGCCGACGCGGGCATCACCATCGGCGCGGTGAGCCTGATACTCGACGAGATTTTGCGGGTTCGGCGCAGCAAGTAGACAAAGGCCCCCACGCTCCGCCGCTGCGCGGGTCGCTGCCCCCCGAGGGGGCTGTTTCGCCTTGGGGCGGCCCGGCGGCGAAACCCTCCGGACCCACGCTACAGCGCTGCGCGGGTTGTTTGCCCTGTGCTAATCTGACTGGCTGAACCAACAAGCCCTAGGAGACACCCATGCCCGGACTGCTGCCCCACATCGACCCCGACGGTCTGCTTGAATTTTCGGTGGTCTACACCGACCGCGCGCTCAACCACATGTCCAAGCGCTTTCAGGGCGTCATGACCGGCATATCGGCCATGCTCAAGCGCGTGTACGGCGCCCACTCGGCGGTGCTGGTGCCCGGCAGTGGCACGTTTGGCATGGAGTCGGTGGCGCGGCAGTTTGCCCACGGCAAGCATGTCATGGTGATCCGCAACGGCTGGTTCAGCTACCGTTGGACCCAGATTTTTGACATGGGCGCCATCCCCGCGAGCCACACCGTGCTGAAAGCCCGGCGCACCGGCGAAGGCCTGCAAGCCGCCTGGGCACCCGCAGCCATTGAAGAGGTGACCGCCGCCATCACGGCAGAGAAACCCGCCCTGGTGTTCGCGCCCCACGTGGAAACCGCCGCCGGCATGATGCTGCCTGACGGCTACCTGAGCGCCGTGGCCGACGCGGTGCACGCCGTGGGCGGTCTGTTTGTGCTGGACTGCATCGCCTCGGGCGCCATGTGGGTGGACATGCAGGCCACCGGCGTGGACATCCTCATTTCGGCGCCGCAAAAAGGCTGGAGCAGCTCGCCCTGCTGCGCCATGGTGATGCTGAGCGAGCGCGCCCGCCAAGCCATTGACAGCACCCAGAGCACCACCTTTGCGATGGACCTGAAAAAGTGGCTGCAGATCATGGAAACCTACGAAGGCGGTGGCCATGCGTACCACACCACACTGCCCACCGACGCCCTGGTGCGCCTGCACGAGACCATGAAAGAAACCGAAGCCTACGGCTATGAACGCGTGCGCCAGGAGCAAATCGCGCTGGGCCGTTCGGTGCGCGGTCTGCTGGAACAACATGGTTTCCCCAGCGTGTCGGCCCCAGGCTTCCAGGCGCCCGGCGTGGTGGTGAGCTACACCACCGACCCCGACATCCAGAGCAGCAAGAAGTTTCTGGCCGCTGGCCTACAAACCGCCGCCGGCGTGCCGCTGCAGTGCGACGAAGGCGCCGACTTCCGCACCTTCCGCATTGGCTTGTTTGGGCTGGACAAATGGCACGATGTGCCGGCCACGCTGGCGCACCTGGAAGCTGCGCTGGCCACCGTGGCACCGGTGCTGGAGGAGCGCGCAGCCTGAGAGGCTGCGCGGACGGCTCTTGGCATGGATCTTCGGCATTCAGGAGGCCACATGTTGACCCAATCCCTCGTTCGCCGCTTTGCTGTGGCGATCTCGGCCTTTCTGGTGACGGCCGTCGCCGTCGCCCAGCTGGCTCCACCACCCACCGAGGACCAGCTCAAGGCCGCTGGCGCGACACAGATCAAGGGCGATGACCTCGCCCAGATGCTGCGCAACCAGACTCTGGAGCACACCAACCTACAGTCGGGTCAGGCCATCTTCATCTTCTACCGCGAAGATGGTCGCCGCTTTGTCGGCTTGGGCAGCAGCGTGCGGGAAACCAAGTGGTGGATCAAGGACGACATGCGCTGCGAGGACAGCGTGGCCGGGCGCAGCTCGGTGTGCCAGAAAATCTACAGACACGGTGACACATTGCGCATCTGCACAGCCGGTGAGGCGCAGTGCCAATGGCTCGTCGAGGCGACGCCGGGAGACGTTCGGAAACTGGCCCAATGAGGCACCGGCGCCAGGTGCTGGGCGCACTGGTGGGCACCCTGCTTCTTTTCAGTGGTGCGGTGCAGGCTCAACAAGCGAGCCGCCTGCTCAGCCTCACGCTGCCCGCCGGGCCGGGGCCACACCCGGCCGTCATCCTGCTTCATGGATGCTCCGGCATTCTGGACAACCAGCCGATGTGGCAACAATTCCTGCGCGACCGTGGTTATGCGAGCGCCAACGTGGACAGTTTCACACTTCGCCGCGTGAGCGAGATATGCACCGACTTCACGCGCGTGCGCATGCCCGACCGGGTGCGCGATGCCTACGACGCGCTGGTGGAAATGGCGGACCGACCCGACATCGACGCCCAGCGCATTGCGGTGATGGGCTTTTCCAATGGGGGCGTGGCCACGCTGGCGGCATTGACCCGCGCGGTGGAGTCGCAGCTGATGCCGGGCAGTCCACGCTTTCGCGCTGGCGTGGCCGTGTATCCCGACTGTGCCCTGACCAGCCCACGCTTTTATGCGCCGATCCTCACCCTCATCGGCGAACTCGACGACTGGACGCCGGCCGCCGAGTGCGTGACGCTGGGACAAAAAATTGCACCGGGGCGCCCTGCGTTCACCACCAACGTCCTACCCAAGGCGCACCATGCGTTCGACAACCTGAACCAGCCATATCACTACGACGGCAACGCGCGCAACCTCCACAAGCACAACGGCTATGGTGCCACCGTGGAAGGCAATCGGCCCGCCACAGAGCTGGCACGCCAAGCGGTCGAAATTTTCCTGAAGCAGGCCTTGGTGCCAGCCGAGGGCCACTGATCCTCCGTGCCTGCAGCAGCGGGCAAGGCCAGGGCGCTTACCTTGTCGGTCGCCGAGGCAGCATCAGGGCAGCAGCACGGTACAGCCCGTCGTGGCCCGTGCTTCCAGGCTCTCATGGGCCTGGCGCACCTCGGTCAGCGCAAAGCGCTGGTCAATGCGAATCTTCACCGCACCGCTTTGCACCACAGCAAACAAATCGTCGGCCATGGCCTGCGTGCGTTCGCGGCTGGTGATGTGGCTGAACAGCGTCTGGCGGGTCACGTAAATGGAGCCCTTGGGGCCCAGAATGCCCGGCGCAAACGGCGCCACCGGGCCGCTGGCGTTGCCAAAGCTCACCATCAGGCCAAACGGCATCAGGCAGTCCAGCGACTTGTCAAACGTGTCTTTGCCCACCGAGTCGTACACCACTTTTACACCCTTGCCGCCGGTGATCTCTTTCACCCGGGCGGCAAAGTCTTCGGTGCGGTAGTTGATGGTGAACTCGGCGCCGTGCTCGCGGGCCAGCGCGCATTTTTCGTCCGACCCCGCCGTGCCGATCAAGCGCAAACCCAGCGCTTTCGCCCACTGGCAGGCAATCAGGCCCACGCCACCGGCGGCGGCATGAAACAGCACAAAGTCACCGGCCTCCAGGCCTTCCACCGGTTTACAACGCTTGAGCAAATACTGCGCCGTCAGGCCCTTGAGCATCATGGCCGCACCGGTTTCGAAGCCGATCGCGTCGGGCAGCTTGCACACGTTCATGGCCGGCATCACGCGCACATCGCAGTAGCTGCCGGGTGGGTTGGCGGCGTAGGCGGCGCGGTCGCCCGGGGCGAGGTGGCTCACGCCCTCACCCACCGCCTCCACCACGCCAGCGCCTTCCATGCCCAGCGCCAACGGCATGGGGTTGGGGTACAGGCCGGTGCGCTGGTACACGTCGATGAAGTTCAGGCCGATGGCGTGGTGGCGAATGCGCACCTGACCCGGGCCGGGTGCACCGACCTCCACGGTGTCGATCACAAGCTGCTCGGGGCCACCATGGGCGTGGATGCGCACGGCGCGGCTGGTCTGGGTCATGGGAATCTCCTCGTCGTTGTGGGAAAAACAAAAGCCTGAAGGCCTTTGCGGTGGAAGAAACCCGCCATGCTGCCACGAAACGCCGCCTGCACCTGCGCGACAGCACCGCAGCCCCTGACCACAGGGGGGCTTGGCGCGGTTGTTACAGTGCAGGCCATGCCGCACACCGCCTCCGCCCGCCTCACGCCCGCCACCGTCGCCCTGCTGGTGATTCCACCGCTCATGTGGGCCGGCAATGCCGTGGTGGGCCGGATGATGCAGGGCGTGTTGCCGCCCATCACCTTCAACCTGCTGCGCTGGTCGCTGGCGCTGCTGATCTTGCTGCCCGTGGCGGGCTGGGTGTTGCGCCCCGGCAGCCCGCTGTGGCCGCACTGGCGGCGCTTTGCGCTGCTCGGTCTGCTGGGCGTGGGGCTGTACAACGCGCTGCAATACATGGCTTTGAAAACCTCCACACCGCTCAACGTCACGCTGGTGGCCTCCAGCACACCGGTGTGGATGCTGTTGCTGGGGCGGCTGTTTTACGGCGTGTCCGTTTCCCGCCGTGCCGCGCTGGGTGCAGCGCTGTCGCTCGCGGGCGTGGCCACGGTGCTGTCGCGTGGCGAACTGGCGCAGCTGCAGGCGGTGCAACTGGTGCCCGGCGACGGCTGGATGCTGCTGGCCGCACTGGTCTGGGCATGGTACAGCTGGCTGCTGGCCAAACCCAAACCAGGCAGCGAGCCCGCCGCCATCAAGGCCGACTGGGCCGCTTTTTTGCTGGCACAAATGGCCATGGGCGTGGTGTGGTCCAGCACCATGGTGGCGGTCGAATGGAGCCTGTTGCCCACCCTGCCGGCTGGGCAACACCACATCCAGTGGGGCTGGCCGCTGGCTGGCGCCCTCTTGTTTGTGGCCATCGGCCCGTCGCTGCTGGCCTACCGCTGCTGGGGCGCCGGTGTGGGCCGCGTCGGGCCGTCCATTGCCAGCTTTTTCACCAACCTCACGCCGCTGTTTGCTGCGCTCATGTCGGCCACGCTGCTGGGTGACATGCCCCGGCTGTACCACGCGGCGGGGTTTGCGCTGATTGTGGGCGGGATTGTGGTGTCGTCCAGACGGTAGGGCCCCTTTGACGCCGCAGGCGGCTCAATACGTCCCCGCGTACGCCCCGCCATCGGCCAGCACGTTTTGCCCCGTCATGTAACTGGCGTGCACGCTGCACAAAAACGCACAAATCGCGCCGAACTCTTGCGGGTTGCCGAAACGGCCGGCCGGAATCTGTGCCTGTTGGGCGCGCCGGATGTCGTCCACGCTTTTGCCGGTTTTCTCAGCCGCACCCTGGATGACGGTGGCAATGCGGTCGGTGTCGAACTTGCCGGGCAGCAGGTTGTTGATGGTCACCCCTTGTGCCGCGATGCCGCTGCGCGCCACACCGGCCACGAAGCCCGTCAAACCGCTGCGCGCGCCGTTGCTCAGACCCAAAATGTCGATGGGTGCCTTCACCGCACTGCTGGTGATGTTGACGATGCGGCCAAAGCCGCGTGCCGCCATGCCGTCCACCATGGCCTTGATGAGTTCGATGGGGGTGAGCATGTTGGCGTCCAGCGCTTGGATCCAGGTGTCGCGGTCCCAGCTGCGAAAGTCGCCGGGGAGCGGGCCACCGGCGTTGGTGACGACGATGTCGAACGCGGTGCCAGGGCCGCCCGGGGCGGCGAATGCAGCGGCGCGCCCTTCGGCGGTGGTGATGTCTGCGGCCACAGCCAGCACCTGCACACCGGGTGACGCCTTGCGCAGGGCGTCTGCCGAAGCGGTTAGCACGTCGGCGCGGCGGGCCACCATGACCACGTGCACCCCCTCAGCCGCCAGCGCCTGCGCGCAGCCCAGGCCCAGCCCTTTGCTGGCGCCGCACACCAGCGCCCATTTGCCTGCAATGCCCATGTCCATGTGGAAGTCTCCTGTGAAAAGTTATTTGCCTGCGCTGGCCGAACCAAAGCGCGTCACCAAAAACACGCCCGTGACCACCAGCACCGTGCCGGCCACGATCCAGCCGTTGAACGGCTCGTCCAAAATCAGCACGCCCATGGCGATGGTGGACATGGGGCCGATCATGCCGGTCTGCGCGGCCAGGCTGGCGCCAATGCGTTCAATGCCCATCATCACCATGATGACGGGCGCAAAGGTGCACAGCGTGGCGTTGAGCACCGACAACCAGATGACCTCGGGTGCCACCACCGTGGCGGCCTCCAGCGGGCGCAGCAACACGAATTGCAGCAGGCACAGCACACAGGCCACGCTGGTGGCCAGCCCCACCAACCGCATGGAGCCCAGGCGCTTGACCAGCTCACCGCTGTACACAAGGTAGATGGCGTAGCTGATGGCGCTGCCAAACACCAGCGCCGCGCCCAGCACCGCGTTGGGGCCGGCAAAGTCGGCCTCGTGGCCAAACACCAGCAGCACGCCGGCGTAGCTCACTGCCATGGCCAACGCCTGCAGGTGGGTGATGCGGCGCTTGTAGACCACCCAACCGAGCACCAGCACCAGCGTGGGGTTGAGGTACAAAATGAGCCGCTCCAGGCTGGCACTGATGTATTGCAAACCCCAGAAGTCCAGGAAGCTCGCCAGGTAATAGCCGGTGAACCCCAGGCCCAGGATGCCCAGCCAGTCTTGCCGGGTGAGCGCCGCCTTGCCCCGGCTGGCCCACCAGGCCAGCGCGAGAAACAGCGGCAGCGCAAACAGCATGCGGTACATGATGAGCGTGACTGCGTCCACCCCATGGCGGTAGGCCAGCTTGACGATGATGGCCTTGCCCGAAAAAGCGATGGAGCCGGCGCTGGCAAGCAGCAAGCCAGTGGCGAGGTGGGGCACGGGGCGCGAGGGCGTTGAGGGCATGGCGCCGATTATCGGCACAGGCGGTCTGGCCGGCTGTCACCTGGCCCCTCAGCCTCTCAGGCCTTGGGGGCAGACAGGCGCTCGGCGTCCACCACGCGGTACACCCTGCCCTGCTTGTCAAGCGGCTCAATGAGGCCTTCGCGCTCAAAGGCTGAGAGCGTGCGGCTCACGGTTTCGAGCTTCAGGTCGAGCATGGCACCCATGTCTTCGCGCGAAAACAGGTGGCACACATCGGCATCGTTTTCTGTGCGCATTTTCAAAATGAGCCCGGCCACGCGCTGGCGGGCGTTGCCAAAGTTCAGGTCGGCCAGCCAGTCGTCGGCCTCTTTCAGGCTGCGGTGCCATTTTTCCAGCAGGCGCTGGTGCAGGCGCGGGGTTTCACGGTTCAGGCGTTGAATCACTTGCAGCGGCAGGCGGCACACCTTGATGGGCGTGAGGGCGATGGCGTCGGAGTCGTAGGTGGGGCCCATGAGCGCTTCCAGACCCACCACGTCGCCCGAGCGCAGCACCCGCACGATGCGCTGGCGCCCGTCCACCGTGTTGCGCACCAGCTTGATCACGCCCACGCGCAACGTGTAGAGCGAGGTGGCGGTTTCACCCATGCGCACCAGAGGCTGCCCAACGGCAAATTCCAGATCATCGATGGGCGCATGGATCAAGGCGAAGTCTTCTTCGCGCAGGTCGGCGAACAGCACCATGTCGCGGATGCCGCAGTGGCGGCAGTCGGCGGTGCCGCGCCAGGCGGACTCGGTTTTGATGGGGATCATGCAGGCTCGGGTTGCGACAACGGAGAAACAGCGAATATAAGCGTTTGATGAATCTCAAGCCATCCCAGGGCTACCCCGCCCAGCGGTTCGATGCCGCGCCATGCACTCAATTCACCGGCGGTGTGCAGGCCAGCACCTCGTCCAGCGTGGTCAGGCCTTCGGCCACACGGACCGCACCGGCCAGGCGCAACGGGCGCATACCATCGGTGATGGCCTGTTTGTGCAGGCTCTCCAACTGGGGCTCGCGGCTGACTTTTTCCTTGAAAGCCTCGGTCACCACCAGCAACTCGTACAACCCCATGCGACCCCGAAAACCGGTCATGCGGCAGTCCACGCAGCCCACAGGCTGGTACGGCCGGTAGCTTCCGCTCACTTTCCAGGGCTTCACCAAGTCGCTCAGTGTTTGGCGCGAGGCGGTGGCTGTGGCCTCGTCTTCGCGCGTGCGGCACGCCGGACACAGGGTGCGCACCAGGCGCTGCGCCAGCACACCCAGCACGGTAGCGTTGATCAAATACGGCGGTATGCCCAGCTCCATCAGCCGCATGATCGCGGCGGGCGCGTCGTTCGTGTGCAGCGTGGTGAACACCAAGTGGCCTGTCAGCGCAGCCTGCACCGCCATTTCGGCGGTGGGCAGGTCGCGGATTTCGCCCACCATGATGATGTCCGGGTCTTGCCGCATCAGGGCGCGCAGGCCCTGGGCAAAGTCCAGGTCCAGGTGTGGCTGCACCTGAACCTGGTTGAAGGCGGGTTCGATCATCTCAATCGGGTCTTCCACCGTGCTCACGTTCACCTCTTCGGTGGCCAGGCGCTTGAGCGTGGCGTAGAGCGTGGTGGTTTTGCCCGAGCCGGTGGGGCCGGTCACCAGCACGATGCCGTGCGGCCGTTTGGTCAGACCTTCCCAGCGCTGCGCGTCGTGTGGCGCAAAGCCCAGTGCGCTCAGGTCTTTCACCGTGACTTCCGGGTCAAAAATGCGCATCACCAGCTTTTCGCCAAAAGCGGTGGGCAGGGTGGACAAGCGCATTTCCACCTCGTCGCCGCGCGCGGCACCGATACCGGGGCGCAGCGTCTTGATGCGGCCGTCTTGCGGCCGACGCTTTTCCACCACGTCCATGCGGCCCAGCAGCTTGATGCGCGCGATCATCGCGTTCATCACGCCCATGGGCATCTGGTAGACCGGGTGCAATACGCCGTCGATGCGAAAGCGGATCACGCCCTGCTCGCGCCTGGGCTCCAGGTGGATGTCGCTGGCGCGCTGGTCGAAGGCGTACTGCCAGAGCCAGTCCACCACCTGCACCACGCCCTGGTCGTTGGCGTCGAGCTGTTTGTTGGCCTTGCCCAGTTCGACC
>Ga0209066_10007414_pt1 | contig 10872 bp, 16 predicted proteins | sample All_14_2_FD_187198 | JGI IMG/M metagenome (GOLD analysis project Ga0209066, IMG submission 187198) | Freshwater microbial communities in response to fracking from Pennsylvania, USA - Allegheny Zone_MetaG_DW_15 (SPAdes) (version 2) ... | reverse complement strand
GCGGCCCACTGCGGGTTGAAGGCGATGGTGTCTTTGGGCCAGAGCAGCACCACGGTGGAGCCGAGCAAAAAGGTGCCCATGTGTTCGCCGCGTTGCAGGTGCAGCGGCGCGTCGTCGTAGGTCCATTCGCGCACCTGGCCGGGGCGCGACGGGTTGACCACGCCGTGCCACGGGGTGGCCATGCTGCCCACGATGGTGGCGCCCACCAGCACCTGCACGAACGGGCGCAGGTCGCCCTGCGGGCCGCAGGGCATGTCAAACACGCACACCACGCGCTCGTTGCGCGCAAACAGGCCGGGCACACCGCGTGCCGTGGCGGGGTTGACTGAAAACAGTTCGCCGGGCACATGGATCATGCGGCGCAGCCGGGCGGCGGCGGGCATGTGGATGCGGTGGTAGTCCTTGGGGCTGAGGTAGATGGTGGCAAAGGCGCCGTCGTCAAACTGGGCCGCCAGCGCCGCGTCGCCACCCACCAGCGCCTGCGTGCTGTAGTGGTGACCTTTGGCCTGAAAAATCTGGTCTTTTTGAATGGCGCCGTGCTGGCTGATGGCGCCGTCCACCGGGCACACAAAGTCGGCCTGCGCCAGCGGGCGGGCGCCGGGCTTGAGCGCACGGGTGAAGAAGGCGTTGAAGCTGGGGTAGCTGCGCGGGTCGGGGTTGGCCGCCTCGGCCATGTTGACGCCGTAGCGCCGGATGAACCACGGAATGACGTTGTGTACCCACCAGGTGGCTTTTGAGTTGGCGCACCAGCCCGCGAACTCGGTGAGGGCGCGTTTGGGCAGCAGGTATTGGAGAAAAACAGCGAAGGACATGGGCGGGGGCCGGGGCCAAAAACCGAAGTGCCCGCATTATCCCCGCCAGCGGCGGCGGTGGTGGCTGAGCACGCCCACAACAGAAATACCGCTCAAGGCGGCATTTCTGTGGATATCAGGTCTGCAATTTACAGCGCAGACCACATGTAAAACTGGGTGTCATCCCGTGCGTTGTCGCCAGCCAGATACAGGTCGGCGGAAAAGCCCGTACTGAACATGGACGAATCCACCCGGTTGCCCCGACCGTCTTCAATGCGCAGCATTCCCATGTCGGGGTACATCAATCCCATGCGCATCGCTGCAGGCGTGGACAAGGTGTAGGTACTCCCATTGATGCTGTACAGACCTGTCACGGTGATCCCATTGGTCGCGCTGTCTCTGAATGTGTAGTTCTGACTCAGGGTTTGCCCTTCGTAGCTGGTCGACAGGTTTCTGTAACCAATGACGAATTCCGAATTGTTGATGGCCACGTCGGCGCTACCGTTCAACACCAGCCCAGCGCTGGTGAAATTGGTGAAGGACATTTCAAACGCGCCCGCCACAAAGTAACCCAGCGCGTCGTAACGCAAGTCGGTGATACGGTAACCCAGGCTGCCATTCACCGCAGGCTCACCCGCTTCCACCACGCACTGGTTGGCTGTCACGGTGATGCTGTCGCCCACAGACTCGTAGCCGTCGTTGTCTGCGTCGTTGATGCGAATGGACAAGTAACCGCTCAGGGTGCAAGGCTCAATCTCCGTCCAGGCAACCGCTGGCCGTTCTAACCCTTGTTGACGCACCGCCAGGCGGTTGAACGAAAAGCGGGCAATGTTGGCCACACGCCCGCTGTTCAAAGCACGGACTTGGGCCGTGGTTGAACTTGCCAAGTCAGCAGACGCTGTATCTTCAAAGGCGTCAGAAATGATATTTCCCGACCCCACCACGCTGGCAGCCACTGTCAGCGCAACCGTTTCGTAATTGGCGACCGACAAAGGCACCGTGGCCACGGCCTCAGCGTCACCGCCACCACCACCGCAACCCGCCAGCAGCCCTGCTGCCAGCACGCACACACCTACCTTGGTCTTCAACATATAACAACTCCCTGTACGGATAAACGCCCCAATTGGGCAAAGTATTCTAAGAGACTGTGCTGGCCATAATCTGATCACCCAAACCCACCCAACCCACCGTGACAGCTCCCCTCTTCTCCTGCCAAAACCTCGTCAAACGCTACGGCAGCGCCACCGTGGTGGACGACCTGTCTTTCACCATTGAGCCCGGCGAATGCCTGGGCGTGATTGGCCCCAACGGCGCGGGCAAGACCACCACCATCCGCATGTGTCTGGGCCTGACCGCGCCAGACGCTGGGCAGATCACCGCTTTTGGGCTGAACATGCCACGCGATGCGCTGGCCATCAAGGCGAAGCTGGGTGTGGTGAGCCAGATGGACACGCTGGACCCAGACTTTTCTTGTGCTGAAAACCTGCTGGTGTATGGCCGCTACTTTGGCCTGAAGGCGGCGGACATTCGGGCGCGCATTCCGCAGTTGCTGGACTTTGCCGCGCTGGCACACAAGGCCGATGCGAAGCCGGGCGAACTGTCGGGCGGCATGAAACGGCGGCTGAGCCTGGCGCGGGCGCTGGTGAACGACCCGCAGTTGCTGATGCTGGACGAACCCACCACCGGGCTGGACCCACAGGCGCGCCACCTGATGTGGGAGCGGCTGCAACGGCTGCTGCAACAGGGCAAAAGCATTTTGCTCACCACCCACTTCATGGACGAGGCCGAGCGCCTGTGTTCGCGCCTGCTGGTGTTGGACCATGGCCGCAAGATTGCCGAGGGCCGCCCGCGTGAGCTGATTGCGCAGCACCTGGAGCCCGATGTGGTGGAGGTGTACGGCCAGGGCGCGCTGGCGCTGGCGCAAGACGAGGCCCATGCCAGCCTGCGCGCACTGGCCGCGCGGGTGGAGGTGAGCGGCGAGACGGTGTTTTTCTACACCGCGCAAGCCCTGCCGCTGCTGGCCGCGCTGAGCGCACAGCCGCAACTGCGCACGCTGCACCGGCCCGCCAACCTGGAAGACCTGTTTTTAAAACTGACCGGACGGCAGATCAGGGAGGAAGGTTGACATGACAAGCTCACAGAATCCACAGCCGACCGACGGCAAGGACAGCAAAGCCCAGGGCACCCACGGAACCGGCTCCGCCGGGCCGCAGGGTGCGCCCCCCTCCAGGGGGGTCGCGCGCAGCGCGGCGGGGGGTTCTCATTTCTCTCCGCCCAATTTGTCCATGCGCTGGTGGCCGGTGTTTCTGCGCAACCTGCTGGTCTGGAAAAAGCTGGCGGTGCCCAGCTTGGTGGGCAACATTGCCGAGCCGCTGATGTGGCTGGTGGCGTTTGGTTACGGCATGGGCGCACTGGTGGGGCAAGTCACCATCAACACGCCGCGAGGCGCGGTGGCGGTGCCTTACATCCTGTTTTTGGCCAGCGGCAGCATTTGCATGAGCGCCATGAACGCGGCGAGTTTTGAGGCGCTGTATTCCGCGTTTTCGCGCATGCATGTGCAAAAAACATGGGACGGCATCATGAACGCGCCGGTGGGTTTGGACGATGTGGTGCTGGCCGAAATGCTGTGGGCCGGTTTCAAGGCGCTGTTTTCGGTCACCGCCATCATGCTGGTGATGCTGGCGCTGGGCATCAGCCACAGCCCCAAGCTGTTGCTGGCCTGGCCGGTGCTGCTGGGCGTGGGCATCACGTTTTCGTGCATCGCCCTGGTGTTCAACGCGCTGGCCAAGGGCTACGACTTTTTCACCTATTACTTCACGCTGTTCCTCACGCCCATGATGTTCCTCTCGGGCGTTTTCTTTCCGCGCGAGCAACTGCCGGGCGTGGTGCAAAGCATTTCGGACTGGCTGCCGCTGACCAACGCGGTGGAACTGGTGCGCCCCTTGTTCATGGACCAGTGGCCCGAACACGCCTGGCTGCACGCCGGGGTGCTGCTGGTGTACACCGTGGCCGCGTTCTGGCTGGCGCTGGGGCTGACGCGCAAGCGGTTTGCGCGCTGAGGGTTTGGGTGGGCCCCTCAGCGTGGGCGGGCTTGGCGGGGTCAAGCTGGTTGGCTGCGCTGTCAGCGCCTATGCAGGGGCAACGATTTGCTGGCCGGTGATGCGAGTGAATACACCACAAGGGTGGGATAGGACAATCCGGCAGAACGCCTGGAGTTCATTGGTGTCAATGGCAAGTCCATACCCATCACTCAATCGAAGCTGGATCTGGTGCAGCGCATCTCCAGCAATTTGAACAAAGGAATCCAACCATGATCAGGGCTCCGTTGGGCGACAAAGCCTATTGGAATGAGCGTGTTGCAAATCGCTGGAACTCCATCACGATGGCCGAAGAGCAGCTCAAGACGCCAGCAGTTTGGAAGCAATATGAGGCCGAATATTTGTGGGGCTACACCCAGGACCACCCCCGCCAAACGCTCACGCAGTACTCGCGCGGCGACCCCATTGCCCAGCTCTACAACCCATTCCCCAAAGTGTTGGACGCCTGGGAGCAGTCCAACCGCGAGGCCGAACACATTGAGCGCGAATACAAGCCCGAACACGTACGGGCCTGGGAGTTCCGTCTGGACTATCTGGAGCACTACAACTGGTGCTTCTGGTTGGTTGGTCTGGCGCTGGTCTTCAATATTCCAAACGACCAATGGGATCGCCTGGTTGCCTTGATCGGTGGTGAGGGTGAAGACCAACTGCTCGACCGGGTGATCGCCACACGGCAGAAAGAGCGTCCCATCGGAGGCAAGCTGCTGCACAAGAAGCCCTACGCCCGCTTGCTCAAAGCGGTCGAGTCAGCACCAGACCAACAAGCGCCCCTGCTTCGGGATTTTGTTGACCATTGGTATGCGGAACTCAAGCGCCCCTACAACAAAACCATCTGGTGGTACGACTACGGCGACCCCGAGGTCAACCCTCTGGAAAAAGGCAGCTACTTCGGGCGCTGGTGCGTTGAAGCTGTTGCAGTAGTCAAAGCATTTGGGCTGGACGATTCGCTCTGCCTGGGGCATGAACACTACCCGGGCGACTTGCTGCGCCCTCAAGGCCCGAGCACACATCCGCGAGCGTCGTCCGGGTTGGGATGGCTCAAGAGCTTGTTCAGGAAAGGCCGCGCAGCATGACCCAAAAGATGCTGGGGATCGCCCACGCCGTGCTGGCTTTCCTCTCGGTCTAAGCGCTGTTTCCCAACTTGTGGCTGGTCTGGCAGCGCCAGCTGGGCTCGGGCAGCACGGTCGAGACGATGACGCTGCCCAGCTTCACCGGCCCCAAGCTGCCGGTGTTCAGCGCCCCGGGCGGCATCAGTGTGCAGATCCCCGAAGGCAGCGAGATCAAAACCCAGATCCAGACGCTGAGCCAGCGCAAGGACGTGAACTGGCAATCGGTCAAACTGGCCTTTGACCAGTGGAGCTACAAGCAGGAGGGCCTGGCGCCAGCCACCGCCGAAGTGGCGGTGCAAAGCGACTACCTGAGCAAGCCGCAGCTGGCCGCGCTGCACAACACGGGTGCACAGTGCGCCATTTGGGAAAATCGCTCAAAAGCATCGTTCACTGGCAGCCGCTTCGCAACGGGTACGGCGCAGCGCAGAACACCTCGTGCAAATACCCTGTTGTGGGTTTCGTACGTCGGCGCACGCTTTGAAGCAACGGCTGAATTTCCTCAAATTCCTGCCAGCTGGTATCTCTGGCGTGATGTTGCTGTGTCGACCGGTGTTCAGTTGCGGTCTTGCTTGGGTGGCCGTGGTGGCGTGACGTGGATTTTCTGCGGCACTTTAACCGGCACGATCACGGACGGCTGCTCTTCCACGGGAGCGGGAACCACCGGGACGGGTGGCAGCAGCGTCAGCAACTCGGGCGGCATCGGGACGATCACCACCACGGGAACCTCTGCCCCTGGCACAACCAACGGCCATTCCTCCAGCGGCGGCTGTTGCGGATAGACCGGCAGTGGATACACCGGCACCGGAGGAACCACCGCAGGCCCTGGCGCACCTGTGGAACCCGTTGGACCCGTTGGACCCTTTGGGCCTGCGACACCCGTGGCGCCTGTATTGCCTGTGGCTCCGGTTGCGCCTGTTGCTCCTGTGGCCCCATCAGTGCCTGCCGCTCCTGTTGCACCGACTGCACCATCAGTTCCTGCTGATCCCGTGGCTCCCGTGGCACCAGCCGCACCATCAGTTCCTGCAGCTCCGGTAGCACCTGTGGAACCCGTTGGCCCTGCTGGACCTGCGACACCCGTGGCGCCTGTATTGCCTGTGGCTCCGGTTTCACCTGTAGCGCCTGTTGCACCCGTTGCGCCGATTGCGCCATCAGTTCCTGCCATTCCCGTTGCACCTACCGCACCATCGGTACCAGCAGCGCCTGTAGCACCAGTTGCTCCATCAGCTCCTGGTGCCCCTGCCGTTCCCGTTGCGCCTGTTGCACCCACTGCTCCATCGGTTCCTGCTGCACCCGTGGCACCAGCTGCTCCAGCAGCACCTGTAGCCCCATCGGCTCCCGGCGTACCAGCCGTTCCCGTGGCACCCGTTGCGCCGATTGCGCCATCGGTACCGGCTGTACCTGTTGCGCCTGTTGCCCCATCGGTACCAGCAGCGCCTGTGGCACCCGTGGTACCAGTCGCTCCCGTTGCGCCGACTGCTCCATCAATTCCTGCCGCACCTGTTGCACCCGTTGCGCCTGTTTCACCGACTGCGCCATCAGTTCCTGCCACGCCCGTTGCACCTACCGCACCATCGGTACCAGCAACGCCTGTGGCACCTGTTGCTCCATCGGCTCCCGGCGTACCTGCCGTTCCTGTGGCGCCTGTTGCACCAACTGCACCATCAGTTCCTGCTGCACCCGTTGCACCCGTTGCACCCGTTGCACCGACTGCACCATCGGTACCTGTAGCACCTGTAGCACCTGTTGCACCGACTGCACCGTCAGTTCCTGCTGCTCCGGTAGCACCCGTGGCACCAGCAGCTCCAGCAGCACCTGTAGCTCCATCGGCTCCCGGCGTCCCAGCCGCTCCCGTTGCACCGACTGCACCGTCAGTTCCTGCTGCGCCTGTGGCTCCAGTTGCTCCATCAGTTCCTGCCGCTCCCGTGGCACCAGCAGCTCCCGGCGTACCTGCCGCACCTGTGGCACCCGTTGCACCGACTGCTCCATCAATACCGGCCGTTCCTGTGGCGCCAACTGCACCATCAGTTCCTGCCGCTCCTGTGGCTCCCGTGGCACCAGCTGCTCCAGCAGCCCCATCGGCTCCTGCCGCCCCGGTGGCACCTGTAGCTCCAGCAGCTCCCGGCGTACCAGCCATTCCCGTGGCGCCTGTTGCGCCGACTGCTCCATCAGTTCCTGCCACGCCCGTTGCACCTACCGCACCATCGGTACCAGCAGCGCCTGTAGCTCCTGTGGCTCCAGCGGCTCCGGACGCACCAGCCGCACCAGCAGAACCCGTTGCACCTATGGCACCTATGGCGCCCGTTGCTCCGACTGCGCCATCGGTACCGGCCGCACCTGTGGCTCCCGTGGCTCCATCAGTTCCTGCTGCTCCGGTGGCACCAGCTGCTCCAGCAGCACCAGTTGCTCCAGCAGCACCAGTAGCTCCCGTTGCGCCGACTGTTCCATCAGTACCGGCCGCACCAGTGGCTCCTGTTGCGCCCGTTGCACCATCAGTTCCTGCTGCACCTGTGGCGCCCGTTGTTCCTACTGCTCCATCAATACCGGCCGTTCCTGTGGCGCCAACTGCACCATCAGTTCCAGCCTTTCCCGTTGCACCAGTTGCGCCTGTTGCACCTACCGCTCCATCGGTACCGGCCGTTCCAGCAGCACCAGTAGCTCCCGTTGCGCCGACTGTTCCATCAGTACCGGCCGCACCTGTGGCTCCCGTGGCTCCATCAGTTCCTGCTGCTCCTGTGGCACCTGTAGCTCCAGCTGCGCCAGCAGCACCCGTTGCTCCCGTTGCGCCTACCGCTCCATCGGTACCGGCCGCACCTGTGGCTCCCGTGGCTCCATCAGTTCCTGCTGCTCCGGTGGCACCAGCAGCGCCTGCAGCCCCATCGGTTCCCGGCGTACCAGCTGTTCCCGTGGCACCTACCGCACCATCGGTTCCTGCCGCTCCAGCAGCACCAGTAGCTCCCGTTGCGCCGACTGTTCCATCAGTACCGGCCGCACCTGTGGCTCCTGTTGCGCCCGTTGCACCATCAGTTCCTGCTGCACCTGTAGCTCCAGCAGCACCCGTTGCACCTACCGCACCATCGGTACCAGCTGCGCCTGTGGCACCCGTGGTACCAGTCGCTCCCGTTGCGCCTGTTGCGCCGACTGCGCCATCAGTTCCTGCTGCACCTGTGGTACCCGTTGCACCTACCGCACCAGTGGCTCCCGTTGCTCCCGTTGCGCCTACCGCTCCATCGGTACCGGCCGCACCTGTGGCTCCCGTGGCTCCATCAGTTCCTGCTGCTCCGGTGGCACCAGCAGCGCCTGCAGCACCATCGGCTCCCGGCGTACCAGCTGTTCCCGTAGCACCCGTTGCACCGACTGCTCCATCAATACCGGCCGTTCCTGTGGCGCCAACTGCACCATCAGTTCCTGCCACGCCTGTTGCACCTACCGCACCATCGGTACCAGCAGCACCTGTGACACCCGTTGCGCCTGTTGCACCGACTGCGCCATCAGTTCCTGCCACGCCTGTTGCACCTACCGCACCATCGGTTCCAGCAGCTCCTGTGGCTCCAGCGGCTCCGGACGCACCAGCCGCACCCGTTGCACCTATGGCACCTGTTGCGCCGACTGTTCCATCGATGCCAGCGGCTCCTGTTGCGCCTGTGGCCCCATCGGCTCCCGGCGTACCAGCCGCACCTGTAGCACCTGTAGCCCCATCGGTTCCTGCTGCACCCGAAGCACCTGTTGCCCCATCGGCTCCCGGCATACCATCCGTTCCCGGTGTACCTGCCGTTCCTGTGGCACCTGTTGCACCCACTGCTCCGTCGGTACCAGCCGCTCCCGTGGTACCGACTGCACCGTCAGTTCCTGCCGCTCCGGTAGCACCCGTTGCGCCTACCGCACCATCGGTTCCTGCTGCACCTGTAGCACCCGTGGCACCAGCAGCTCCCGCTGCTCCAGCAGCGCCTGTAGCTCCATCGGATCCCGGCGTACCTGCCGCTCCCGTGGCACCCGTTGCACCTACCGCTCCATCGGTTCCTGCTGCGCCTGTGGCTCCCGTGGCACCCGCTGCTCCAGCAGCGCCTATAGCCCCGTCAGTTCCTGCCGCTCCGGTAGCACCCGTTGCGCCTACTGCACCGTCAGTTCCTGCCGCGCCTGTGGCTCCCGTGGCACCTGTAGCTCCATCGGCTCCCGGCGTACCTGCCGCACCTGTTGCGCCGACTGCTCCATCAGTTCCTGCCACACCTGTTGCTCCCGTTGCGCCTATCGCTCCATCGGTTCCTGCTGCGCCTGTGGCACCTGTTGCACCAACTGCACCATCAGTTCCTGCTGCACCCGTTGCACCCGTTGCACCCGTTGCACCCGTTGCACCCGTTGCACCGACTGCACCATCGGTACCGGCCGCACCTGTGGCACCAGCAGCTCCCGGCGTACCAGCCGCACCTGTGGCACCTGTTGCACCCACCGCACCGTCAGTTCCTGCCGCACCTGTTGCACCCGTTGCGCCTATCGCTCCATCGGTCCCTGCTGCGCCTGTGGCACCAGCGGCACCTGTAGCTCCATCGGCTCCCGGCGTACCTGCCGCTCCGGTGGCTCCCGTGGCTCCCGTGGCACCCGCTGCTCCATCGGCTCCTGCCGCACCTGTTGCTCCCGTTGCACCAGCAGTGCCTGTAGCCCCATCAGTTCCTGCCGCTCCGGTAGCACCTGTTGCACCCGCTGCTCCATCGGTGCCAGCGGCTCCTGTTGCGCCTGCGGCTCCATCTGCTCCCGGCGTACCGGCCGCACCTGTGGCACCCGTGGCACCAGCTGCACCATCCGTTCCTGCCGCTCCCGTCGCTCCCGTCGCTCCCGTCATCGCCGGCATAAAGACACCTGACGTCAGCGTGGCACCCGAGCTCAAAGTGAAGTTCCCTGAATAATCGGTTGGCACTGTGCCGATCGGGTTGTAAATCAACACCGCTGCATTGGGGCCGGTGACGGCGGCCACAGGCGTGCCCGGCGTGAAAACGACGCTGCCATTGGAGGCGCCATCCGTTCCAGCCACCAGAATCAGGTTGCCCCGGGTCGTCGTCAGGGCAACGTTGTCCACATTCACAAAGCCCCCGGCGTTCGCTCTGAAACTGCCATCGGTGGTCGTGATGGCGGTCAAGGGGTTCGCCAGGTCCTTCACGAGGTTGACGTCGCGTCCGGCGTTGGCCGTGAAGCTGCCGTTGGTGGTGGTGACGGGCGCATAAAGCACCACATCGCGCCCCGCCGTGGTCACCAGACTGCCCCAGGTGGCTGTGATGGCTTCGTTCACCACCACGTCCCGAACCGCGTTCAGGGTCAGGGTAGACACGGGCGGGCTGCCCGGTGCTTTGGTCCACGAGATAGCGGTATCCACGGTGATGTCGCCGTTGCCCGTGCCACCGGTGTTGGCGGTGATGATGGTGACGTTGTTGCCCGCTGTCAGCGCGGACACGATGTCGGCCACGTTCACATTGGCCGTGTTGGCGCTGGGGTTTGGGGTGAAGACGTTGCCGCTGAGGCTGCCGCCGCTGGTGGCCGCGCCGGTGATGGTCACGTCGGCGGGGTCGAGCAGCCACAGGCCCGCCGCGCCTTGGGCCGCCGAGGCGTTAACTTGGATACCCGCCACGTCCAGCCAATGGCCCGAGGTTTCAATCAGGCCGCCGTTGCCGCCTTGCGCGCCGCCGCGTGCGCTGATGCGGCCATGGGCGCGGGTAGTTTCGTTGGCCCACAGCACCACGGTGCCGCCCCGGCCCGTGCTGATGGCATCGGCGTTGATGCGGGCGTCGGGGCTCATATAGGTGGCTGTGGCGTTGGGCACCGCCGGGTTGTTGCCTTGGTAGCCGCCGCCCACCAGCACGGTGCCGCCGCCCGCGTCACCAGCGGCCA
>Ga0209066_10007413_pt1 | contig 10872 bp, 9 predicted proteins | sample All_14_2_FD_187198 | JGI IMG/M metagenome (GOLD analysis project Ga0209066, IMG submission 187198) | Freshwater microbial communities in response to fracking from Pennsylvania, USA - Allegheny Zone_MetaG_DW_15 (SPAdes) (version 2) ... | reverse complement strand
GTGCGCGGAATGTAGCGGTGGCGCACCTGCTGGCTCAGGAAACAGCGCAGCATGAGTTCGTAGTCGGCCGCGATGCGGTAGCGGGTGTTGAAGGGGCCGATCTGCCGGTACAGGCTGGCACGCATGAACACCGTGGGGTGCGGCGGCATCCAGCCGGTTCGAAGGCGCCGCGGCGCGTATTCGCCGGCCCGCCAGTGCCGGAACACCCGGTCCAGGTTGTCTTTGGCCACGTAGACCAGATCGCCATAGACGAAGTTGACCTGCGGATCGGCGAACTGCCGTGCCACGTCGGCCAGCACGGCCTCGTCGGCGAACACGTCGTCCGAGTGCAGCAGGCCGATCACGTCCCCGCTGGCCAGGCCCACGCCTTTGTTCAGTGCGTCGTAGATGCCGTTGTCCTTTTCCGACCGCAGCACCGGGTTGCGTGGCCCGGCTGCTTCAATGGCCTGCACCGAGCCGTCGGTGGAAGCACCATCCACGAAGACGTGTTCTACATCGGGGTGCGACTGCGCGTTGACGGAGCGCACCGCGTCGCCCACCACGGCGGCGCGGTTGTAGACGGCGGTGACGATGGAGATCTTCATGGCGCAAGGCACTGTGTCATCCCTGAGTGGGCGGTGACTTCAAGCACTGGGCGCGCAGGGCGCTGCCACTGATGATGTTTGGTCTCATGACTGTTCCACGATATCGATGAATCGGTCCGCGACGGCATTCCAGTTGGGAGGAATCCGGGACAACTGGGCGCTCCAGTTGGGGCGCCAGCCATTTGTCAGCCTTATCTTGAGCTCACAAATCGCCGCATGAATGGACTGGATGCCGTCTGGGTCGAAGTAGATGGCGCTGTCTCCACAAAGTGCGCGTGCGTACGGCCGGTCTGCGCAGAGTATCGGTAGCCCAAGGTACATGGCCTCGATCAGCGGGAATCCGTAGCTTTCAGCCGATGAAAGAAACAGCAGGGCATCGGCGCTGCAATAGGCTGCAGTCATCGCCTCGGGTTGCAGGATGCCGGCGCACTTGATCCAAGGCACCTTGGGTGCCGGGTTCTTTTCGGGTGGAATTGTCAACAGCAGTTCTTCGACCGGCCACTCAGCTTGAGAGTCTGTGCAGATGGCCTGCAGCACTCGATGGTTCTTGTGTGGATAGTCCGCCGCCGGGTAGATCAGATGAAGGCGGTCGCTTTTTGTGAAGGTTCTTGGCTGTTTCCGCAACCCGGCATTCAGAAGCCAGGTGGGCGGCGGTTGTGAAACGGTGTGGACCTTTCCTGCCAACGTCGGATAGCTGGAGACCAGGGCGCGTTCCATGGCCGATGTTTGAACAATGAAGGCCTGCACGTATCGGCTGTTGTGTCGGAAAACCCACCTCATCAGCCGGGTCTTGAGCGATGACAGGGAAATGGAACTGTGCTGCGTCTTCAGCAGGTGTGGTGTCTGGACGAAGACCACCTGTCTTGCCTTGCAGCGAAGTGGGATATCGCCCAGCACGAGCAATGGGTCCTTGCCGTCAAAGTAACCTGAAAAGATGGTGCACTCCAGGAGTCTAGAGACCGCGTTGGGCAGCAGCCTCTTGTAGCGATGGATGCGACCCGCCGGCCGGCACAAGTCTGAAAACGCAGGGCTGTTGGCTTCGGAAAGATACACGTCGCTGACCGTCACCCGTTGCGAGGCCAAGAGCGCTGGCAGCAAGGATCCAAGCAGTTGCATAGCGCCCAGCCCGGTGACATTGGTTAGGTGGATTCGCACGCGTCTCGTTCGGGTAGCTATTGAAGTCAATGGGGGCTAGGCAGTTGTTGTCTGTCGCTCGCTACCTTCTGATTGCTCGAGAAAGGAATTCCTTTATGAAAGATTTTGCAATATAGGTTATTCGCAGAAGCGGAGGGATCCTATAGCCGCATTCTTTTTCGAGGCGCAAGAACTCTTTCATGACAAGTTTGGCATGCCTTGGATTTGAACTGATGCCACCGGGTTCCATGTGGCATATGTCGAAATCCAAATAGTGCAACATGCCGGCACGAGATGCGAGCAACATGAACTTGCTGTCTGAGATGACCCTGTAGTTGGTGTCAAACTTGAATTCAAGAAGCAGCCGGGTTCGCTGAAAGACACCTTGATGGGCCGGCAGCTTGGGACGATAGATTTCCCACTTTGAAACGTCTACCTTGCCGTACCGGTACATCTCGGTGCCGGTTGCTGGATTGATTTGGACCACGTTGCCATAAACAAGTGCCATTCGATCATCAATGTCCATGAGAGCATTCTGAGCCCTTTCAAGCGTGTCTGCCGTGGCGAAGACGTCTCCTGCGCCGAGGAAGATAGTCCATTCTGATCGAATCAGGTTGATTGCCTTGTTCCAAGCATCGTAAATACCTTTGTCGGGCTCAGAGATCCAGTCGGTAACCACATCCGAATATTGTGAAAACACGTCTTGACTATGGTCGCTTGACCCACCGTCAATGATGATCCATTGGAAACCCTCTGCAGTTTGCGATCTTATGGAGTTCGCTGTGTGTATAAGTCCCGATCGAGCATTCAGAACGGAGGTGACGATAGCAATGCTAGGTCTTTTGTGCGCCTTCATCTACGTCTCTACCTGTGTACCTGGGTGTAGACCGCTTGATACGCGTGTGCCACCGCCATCGGGCGGTGTCTACTGAGCGCTGCTTGCCTGACGGCATCACGACTCGGCGGCTCTTGGAGCATGCGGTAGATAGCCTCGGATAGCAGGGGAATTTCGAACGGTGGCACAAGAAGACCAGTAACGCCGTGGTCAATCATGTCCGTCATGCCGCCGATCGAAAATGCCACACAAGGAGTTCCCGAAGCCATTGCCTCTGCCACCGTATTTGGCAAGTTGTCTTGCATTGAAGGCGCGACGAACAAGTCGGCCGCTGCATAGAGCACTGCGAGGCTAACGTCATCGTTCAGGTGTCCCATGTAGTGCGTGGGTAAACCGGTTTCAATCGTGGATGTGGGTTCGTTCGCGCCGAACACAATGAGTTCTGTATTCTGGGAAATACAAGGATATTGGGCCAGCTGTTGCAATGCGGGGTGTAATAGATGAAAGCCTTTTCGCCTATCGTTTGTGCTCGCGATTGCGCCAAAAAGGATGTATTGTTTTTCCGGGCTAAGATTTAATATGTACCTTGCGAGGCGTCTGTCTATCGGCTTAAATATTTCGGTGTCTATACAATTGGGTATGACTGCGCATGGATGCCTTGCCATCAATGTACTGCTGCGTGCGCACTCGGCCAGCCACTGACTGGGGCTTATTAGCTGGAAGTTGCTGTCTTTCCATGCTGAGCGCTTTCGGCGCCAGACCCAAGCATCGATGTCTAAGCCGAGGTGTCCTTCAGGACGGGTTGCCGACGTGTAGCCGGTTCTGTAGCGGCCTGGATAGTCGATATCGTCATAGTGTTCGGCGCCACTGAACGGCCACATGTCATGCATTGTCCAAACCACCGGTTGACGTATACAACCAATCTCCTCGATGGACAATGTTTCCAAGCCTAACCAATGTAGGTTGACAATGTCGAAATCACTGTCATTGATCCAGCTACTCAGGTGGCTGCGAAAGTAGTTGATTGAATGGAGTGTCGGGTTCGTCGGGGAGTATTGCTTGGTGAGTAACTTTTCAGCGCCAGCAAGTTTTAAACGTTGAATCAGTTGCGCAGGTCTGCTTAGTGGGGCGTGAATTCTGGTTGCTGGTTCGTTGCGACGAAGTACCAGCATGTGGCTGTCCATTCCTGCTCGGACTTGTGCCATATGAATTCGATGTGCTGCTCGTGCAGCGCCACCAATTATATCGCTCGCGTTGACGTGAAGAATTTTCATTCTTGCTGGCGGGGCGTACAATTTTTGAGAATAAAAATGATTTACTCTGGAGTTTGGAGGGGTTTTATCCCCGCAGGAACCTGCGAAAATGCCGAAGTCCAGTAACGAGATAATTTTTTACAATACGTAGAAAAGAGTACGGAAACCTGAGTCGGTTTCCGCCAAAAGCATGATCAAAAGCATATCGATCTGCCGCAAAGTCCTGAGCGACACTCATTGGGTGTCGCAGTTCCAGCAATTCCTTGGTGGGAACTGCCGCTAGCGGGCTTGACTCCCATGTGGTATGAGTGGCATCCACGCCGAAGCCGATATTGCTGACCAAGTTGACATTTGGGGTGGCGGTTAGTCCACCATGGAACCAGACCGACGCCGTCCATGGATAGGCCCAAGAATCGATCTTTCCAGCACAGACTGTATCGAATATCTGTTCCCAGTAGCGACGCTCAACACGATCGGGCACCTGAATTTTCCAAGCAGGCGATTTGCACCACTGGGGCCAAAAGGGCAGTTCGCCATGATAGTTTTTCCAAGCACGTCGCCAAGTAGCCCAACCCCAGCAGTGGTTGTACTTCGAGAAGTAATAGGATGCGTCACCACGAAGTCTGCCTTTTTGGAAGTTGTTGCCAGTCACCACTGCAACGCGCGCGTCGTCTGCGTAGCGTACAAGAAGTTCATCGCAGAATCGGAAGAAGTCTGGGTGAGCGAGACAGTCATCCTCTAGAATGATTGCACACTCTTCTTGGGAAAACACCCAGTCCAGACCGCTGCTGACGCGCCGTTTAAGGCCAAGATTGCTCTCCGCGTAGTTTCGGTGCACTTCGCAGGGCCAATCGACTTGGGCGACGATCTCTCTGACCCTCGTGCAGCGCTCGACGTCAGTAGGGTGCCCTGGTCGTGGGCCATCTGCAATGACATAGAGTTTTGCGGGACGCTGCTGCCTCAGCACCTCGAATGTCTTTTCGGTGTACTGTGGCCGGTTGAAAACGATGTAGGCGACTGCCGTATGAACCATATCTTCAGGCGGATATCTCATTCGGTTTCCGAATGAAGCTGTATTCTTCTTTGGAAGAAGAGACGGAAAAGAGCCCATAGCCCATGGATCGAATTCGGCTGATCGCCTGCTTGGTCATGCCGACACCAACGCCAGGAAAGCGATGGTGAAACTCGACCAGAATTTGCGCAGGACGGATGCCTGAATCATAAATGTCACGGATGACATCGTATTCCGCGCCTTCGATGTCCATTTTTAGTATATCGATGTGCTGGTGGCCCAATTCGCTCATAATGGTCTTCAGCCGCTTGACAGGAACTTTGATGGACTTCTCTTGCGTTGACGGTCTGTCCAGCAGGGTGTGGGACACGTGATCGGGATTCACCGGCGGATTGAACGAGACGGTCCCATCAAATGCAGCCAGTCCATATTCATGGAGAACAAAATTCCTGGGGAATCCTTGTTTCCTGACCCACGAGATGGACTTGGGCGTCGGATCGAAGGCATGAATGGTCAAGTGGTAGTGCTCGATCAAAGCGGTATCGAACGACGCGTCTTCCCCGACACCAAAGGAGTAGACAACCGTTTGCGGGGTGAGGGAATCTGTGGCCACCTCCCAGCCACCGTATTCGGATCCGAATCTCTTCCTCTCGCAGTCCAGGTCTGGCTTGATCCACAGATCAGATCCCACAATGGCCAGGATCATTGATTTGATCACTCGTGCGATTTTTCTCATCTTGGTCGTGCCGTCAGCCGCCTTCCCGCGGGAAAAAATAGCCTATCGCTCGTTGCGGAAAAATACCGTGTTCATGCACTTTGCATAGATGGCATAGCCTGCTTCCGTCATCAGCGATCCGATGCGGCTGCCTTCGATTTCATGGAGGCTGCTTTCCAGAATTTCAACCAGAACAAACTGTGGTCGGTGGCGGTCCCAGTCATTTGACTGGAGCACTTCAAGATCCAGGCCTTCGACATCAATGCTCATGAAGTCGATGGTCTGGCCGGTCGGCAGGTGGCCCTCCAGTACGCTGGACAAGGGGCGCACGGCCAGTTTGACCACTCTCTCGATGTGATAGGGGGACTTTGCCTGGTCCCTGGCACGGGAGATCTCCTTGGAGAAGCCGTTGAGCGCTGGCTCATTGAAGATGTAGTAGTCCACCTCTTTGTCCTCGAGGCCGATGCCCACTTCGAGGTTGATGTCGCGAGGTCTTTTCTTGTTGAACGAGACCATGGACCCGGGCATGGCGTCGATGTTGATGCCGCGCCACCCGCGCCGGTAGAACAGATAGGTGTTGGAGAAGCGCATGGGGTGGTGGGCCCCCACGTCGACATAAAAACCGTGTGGCTTCTGCTCAAATATCCGTCGGAGAATTTGATCCTCTCCTTCTTGCGACCAGCTCCGGGACGACCACTCATCCCACGAAAAATGGTCGGCGAGTCTTCTTCGCAAGTATCGGACGGATGTGGAAATCGGGTTCATGACGGATGGCGTTGAGTCTGTGCGCGGATGCTTCTCTTTATCGATCCGAATACGTTCAGTGCCTGCAGCTTCATTCTGAATGCTGGTCTCGTCCGCGCTTGCAGGACGTCGGCAAAGAGGGCTGCAATGGCGTAGGAAATGACCGTCGCTGCCGCAGCACCCGCCGGTCCATGATCGGGAATCAGAATGTAGTTCAAGGCAATGTTGGTGACGGCACCCAGCGCTGTTCTTTGCAGGCTCAGCAGCTGGAGGTTTTCTGCCACCAGCCATCGGCTGCTGGCGACACCGAGAAAGACGAACACCGATGCCCAGATATGGATGGCAAGGATCAGCCCGGCGTCCGCGAAGGCCTCTCCATACAGCAGAGTTACGAAGAACGGCGACAGAAAAGTCATGGGTACCGCGATGAGCAGGGAAAGCCAGACCATGACGTCATACAGGCGCTGCAGGCGCGCATGGTATTTGGCGGGATCTCGGTCCCTGAGTTCGATGATCGAAGGAAAGAGCGACGCAACGATGGACAGGGGAATGAAGTACCAGACTTCACTGATGCGTGTGGCGGCGCCGTAGACACCCACCGCCTCGTTCCCGATCATTTCACCCAGCATGATCTGGTCGATTTTCATATACAGAGTCACGGCGATGCCCGCAAGCATCAGGGGCCAGCTGTCTTTCAGAAGCTCCCTTGCGCGCTCAACCTGAAAGCGCAAGGGCCAGAGCCGCTGCTCGCGCAGACCAACCATCGACGCGAGAAGCAGGGCAACCACAAGTGCCTCTGCCATGGTGATCCAGGCAAACGCAATGAGGGGAGCCCGTTGGACGATCATGACCACCTTGATGGCTGCCACGGTCAGAAACACGCCGTTCTGAATCCAGACCGCGTACTTCGACTGAACCTGGGCCTCGAGCCAGTAGATGACCACCTCGCTTGCCTTGAACAGCATCACGGAGCCGAGAATGGCCACGATCCCGATGGAGAGGCTGTCATCGGGTCGAAGGAACCAGATGCTGACCATCAGCAGTCCGTAGGACAGCACCCCTCCAGCGAAGAGCAGCGCGGCGGTGCTGCCCAGGGTTTCGGCGGCCTCATGAGGGGAACGCACGAGTTCTCTGACGACAATGCCCTGCAGGCCCAGGCCGGCCAGGGCTGCGAACATGCTCGCGAAAGCGGCGGCAAAGTCAAGCAGACCGAGTTGCTGCGGGCCGAGATACCGGGCCACCCAGACCCCGACGATCAGCCCGACGCCCATGCGAAGCATCTTGTCGACGAACAGCCAGCCGATGTTGTCGACGATCCTGAGCAGATTGGGGCGGTGCGCGACGCGCTGGCGGATGAATCCGGGAATCAGGTTCAAGGTGGGGCACTTCGTGGGGTGTCAGCTTCAGCAGGGATACAGTTGGTGATTCGTCGGCGGCGTTCGGATGTTTTGGGTCACGCAATGGGCGAGGCAGGTGCAGGCTTCATTCGGCACTGACATTCACCAAGTAGCCATTGGCCTTGAGCATGGCATGGCGCCTGGCTTCGGCCAGATCGGCCTGTACCATCTCGCTGCACATCGCCCGGGCTGTGAGGGTGGGCTCCCAGCCCAAGCGCTCCTTGGCTTTGCCCGGATCGCCCAGCAGGGTGTCCACTTCGGTGGGGCGGTAATACCTGGGGTCGACTTGGACAATCACGTCACCCGGTTTGAGTGCTGGGGCCTTGTCACCGGCGACAGCCGCCACAACGGCGCGCTCGCTCGCGCCCTGTCCTTCAAACCTAAGTGTGATGCCCAATTCCTGCGCACTCCACTCGATGAACTGGCGCACGCTGTGCTGGACGCCCGTGGCGATCACGAAGTCCTCGGGTTGAGCCTGCTGCAGCATCAGCCACTGCATGCGCACATAGTCTTTGGCGTGGCCCCAGTCACGCAGGGCATCTAGGTTGCCCATATAGAGGCAGCTTTCCAGGCCCTGTGCAATGTTGGCCAGCCCCCGCGTGATCTTGCGCGTGACAAAGGTCTCGCCCCGGCGCGGGCTTTCGTGGTTGAACAGGATGCCGTTGCAGGCGTACATGCCGTAGGCCTCGCGGTAGTTCACCACGATCCAGTACGCATACAGCTTGGCCACCGCGTAGGGGCTGCGCGGGTAGAAGGGCGTGGTTTCCTTCTGCGGGGTCTCCTGCACCAGGCCGTACAGCTCGGAGGTGGATGCCTGGTAGAAGCGGGTCTTCTTTTCCAGCCCGAGAATGCGGATGGCTTCGAGCAGGCGCAGCGTGCCCAGGCCGTCCACGTCGGCGGTGTATTCGGGGCTTTCGAAGCTGACCGCCACATGGCTTTGCGCCCCCAGGTTGTAGACCTCGTCGGGTTGCGTTTCCTGCACGATGCGGATCAGGTTGCTGGTGTCGCTCAGGTCGCCATAGTGCAGCTTGAAGCGCGCGTTCTGGATGTGCGGGTCCTGGTAGATGTGATCCACACGCTGGGTATTGAACAGCGAGGCGCGGCGCTTGATGCCGTGCACGATGTAGCCCTTTTCGAGCAGCATCTCGGCCAGGTAGGAACCGTCCTGCCCGGTGATGCCGGTGATGAGGGCGACCTTCGGCTCGGTTGCAGCGGTGGCGTCGGTCTTGGGGGCGGCGGTGTCGCTCATGCGTGGTGCTTCAGGAAGTCGGCATAGGCCTGTTGCAGGCCAGTGGTCAGGGCAATGCTCGCACGCCAGCCCAGGCTGGCCAGGCGCTGGCTGTCCATGAGCTTGCGCGGGGCGCCGTCGGGCTTGGTGGTGTCCTGCACCAGTTGCCCGGTGTAGCCGACCGCCAGGGCCACCCTGCGCGCCAGTTCGGCAATGGTGATGTCCTCGCCGCAACCCACGTTGATGTGGCTCTGCATGGGCTGGGTGTGGGCCTCGTAGACGGATTGGGGCAGGTTCATCACATGCACGCTGGCGGCGGCCATGTCGTCCACGTGCAGGAACTCGCGCCGCGGCGTGCCGGTGCCCCACAGGGCCACGCTGGGCGCGCCCCGGACCTTGGCTTCGTGGAAGCGGCGGATGAGGGCCGGGATGACGTGGCTGTTGTCCGGGTGGTAGTTGTCGCCCGGACCGTAGAGGTTGGTCGGCATGACGCTGCGGTAGTCCAGCCCGTGGCTGGCGCCGTACTGGCGGTTGTAGCTCTCGCAGAGCTTGATGCCGGCGATCTTGGCGATGGCGTACGGCTCGTTGGTCGGCTCCAGCGGGCCGGTCAGCAGCGCGTCTTCGGCCATGGGCTGGGGCGCCAGCTTCGGGTAGATGCAGCTGCTGCCCAGGAACAGCAGCCGGCGCACGCCGTGTCGGAAGGCCGCGTCAATGACGTTGGCCTCGATCATCAGGTTCTGGTAGATGAACTCGGCCGGGTAGCTTTGGTTGGCGTGGATGCCGCCGACCTTGGCCGCGGCCAGATAGACCTGGTCCGGCCGCTCCAGTGCGAAGAAGGCACGAACAGCGGCCTGGTCGGTCAGGTCCAGTTCGGCGTGGCTGCGGGTGACGATGGCGTCCACCGGGTGTCCCAGGGCCTGCAGGCGGCGCACGATGGCGCTGCCGACCATGCCGCGGTGTCCGGCCACATAGATCTTCGGGGTGTCGCTCATCGTCCTCCGTGGTGTTCAGCGGCCGTAGTTGTCTTCCAGACGCACGATGTCGTCCTCACCCAGGTAGCTGCCTGACTGCACCTCGATCATTTCCAGTTCCAGCTTGCCGGGGTTGTGCAGGCGGTGCACCTCGCCGATGGGGATGTAGGTCGACTGGTTTTCCGACAGCAGGTAACGCTCCGTGCCCCGGGTGACCTCGGCCGTGCCCTTGACCACGATCCAGTGCTCTGCGCGGTGGTGGTGCTTCTGAAGACTCAGGCTGGCGCCGGGCTTGACGCCGATGCGCTTGACCTGGAAGCGTTCGCCCATGTCGATGCTGTCGTACCAGCCCCAGGGGCGCGCCACGCGGCGGTGCAGGGTGGCCTGCGGCGCCTGCAGCTTCTCCAGGTGGGCCACCACGTCCTTGACCTGTTCGGCGTGGTCGCGCTGGGCCACCAGCAGGGCGTCGGGCGTGTCGATGATGAGCAGGTCCTGCGTGCCCAGCGCCACCACGGTGCGTTCGGGGGCGTGGATGAAGGTGTTGCGCGCGTGCAGGGCATGGCCTTCTCCGGCGATGCGGTTGCCGGCTTCGTCGGCGGGGGTCAGGTCGGCCACCGCGTTCCAGCTGCCGACGTCGCTCCACTGACCCTCGAACGGCACCACGGCCACGTTGTCGTGCGGCTCCATGACGGCGTAGTCGATGCTTTGCGAACGGCAGGCCAGAAAAGCCGACGCCTCGGGTCGCACGAAGCGGGTGGCGCTGCGCGCCGGACCGGCGGTGTTGGCCTGGGGCAGGGCCTCGGTGCGGGCGCTGGCCATGGCCGATTCGCAGGCGTGCAGGATGTCGCTGGCGTGCTGCTTGAGCGCCGCCAGCAGGGTGCTGGCGCGGGTCAGGAAGATGCCGGCGTTCCAGAGCACGCCGCCTTGCAGCAGCAGGTCCTGGGCGGCCGCCGGCGCGGGCTTTTCGATGAAACGCGCCACCCGGCGGCCGCCCAGGAC
>Ga0209066_10007412_pt1 | contig 10872 bp, 7 predicted proteins | sample All_14_2_FD_187198 | JGI IMG/M metagenome (GOLD analysis project Ga0209066, IMG submission 187198) | Freshwater microbial communities in response to fracking from Pennsylvania, USA - Allegheny Zone_MetaG_DW_15 (SPAdes) (version 2) ... | reverse complement strand
GCCGACCAGACGTCCTTCACATTGCCGAAGAAGTTGGTCACACCGGTGCGCACCGGCTGGGGAATGTTGTCCTGGTAAGCGGTGGCCACCGGCTTGAGCACGGCGCGGTCGACAGCATCGTTGAAGGCAAACACCTTGCGGTTCACCGGCTCCAGCGGGTCGGGCTTCTGCGGCGTTGCGCAGCCCGCCACGATGCAGGCCACGGCCAGCGTCGCGGCAAGACGCTTCACTTGGCAGCCCCTGAGGCCGCTCCCGCTGCGGCCGGTGCTGCCTCGGTAGACGACTTGCCGCTGAACATGAACTGGCTGATCAACGATTCCAGCACGATGGCCGACTGGGTGAGCTGCACCGTGTCGCCATTGGTCAGGTTGGCCTCGTCAGCCCCTGGCTCCATGCCGATGTACTGGTCGCCCAACAGGCCCGACGTCAGGATCTTGGCCGACGAATCCTTGGGGAACTGCACGTTGCTGTCGATGTCGAGCTGCACCACGCCCTGGTACGTCTTGGTGTCGAAGTTGATGGCCTTCACCCGGCCCACCACCACACCGGCGCTGCGCACCGGGGCACGCACCTTCAGGCCGCCGATGTTGTCGAAGCGGGCCTGCAGCATGTAGCCGCTCTGGGTGGAGAAGCTGCCCAGGTTGGCTGCCTTCAACGACAGGAACAGAAAGGCCAGGATGCCGGCCAGTACGAACAGGCCCACGAGGGTTTCGATCTTTTTGCTGGTCATATCAACTCGTCGAAAACATCAAGGCGGTCAGCATGAAATCCATGGCCAACACCGCGAGAGATGAAGTCACCACCGTGCGGGTGGTTGCGTAGGCCACGCCTTCCGGCGTGGGCTTGGTTTCATAGCCCTGGTACAGCGCCACGGCGGTGCAGATGATGCCGAAGACGAAGCTCTTGACGACGCCGTTGCCCACATCGCGCCACACATCCACCCCGTTCTGCATGATCGACCAGAAGTTGCCGGCGTCCACCCCGATCAGCAGCACCGCCACCACGTAGGCACCCAGGATACCCACCGCCGAGAACAGCGCCGCCAGGATGGGCATCGAGATCATGCCGCCGATGAAACGCGGCGCCAGCACGCGGCTGCGCGGATCGACCGCCATCAACTCCATGGCCGCCAGTTGCTCGCCAGCCTTCATCAGGCCGATCTCGGCCGTGAGCGACGTGCCGGCCCGGCCCGCAAACAGCAGCGCCGTGACCACCGGGCCCAGCTCACGCACCAGCGACAGGTTGACCACCAGGCCCAGTGACTCGGTCGCACCAAAGGTGTTGAGCGTGTTGTACAGCTGCAGCCCCAGCACGAAGCCCACCGCCACACCAGACGCCACGATGATCACCAGCGAGCGGTTGCCGATGGCATGCACCTGGCTCAGGATCAGGCCAAAGCGGCGCCAGCTGCCCGGCAGGAAGCGCAGCAGATCGACAAAGAACAGGCCCGCATGCCCCAGCGTTCGCAGCATGCCCAGCACCGTGCGCCCCACCGCGGAGGGCAAGTTCAGCAGGCCGTTCATGCGGTGATCCCCAGGTCTTGTGCGATCGGCACCGCGGGGTAATGGAAGCGCACCGGCCCGTCGGGCTCACCGCGAATGAACTGCAGCACTTCGGGATCGGTCGATTCGTTGAGCTGCGCCGGCGTGCCATGCGCCACCACCTTGCCCTGCGACGACAGCAGGTAGGCGTAGTCGCAGATCGTGAAGCACTCCTGCACGTCGTGCGAGACGATCAGTGCAGTGGAGCCGGTGGCGTTGTTGAGCTGGCGAATCAGGTTGGCGGTGACGCCCATCGAGATCGGGTCGAGACCGGCAAAGGGCTCGTCGTACATGATCAGCTCGGGGTCGAGCGCGATGGCACGCGCCAGCGCGATGCGCCGCGCCATGCCGCCCGAGACCTCGGAGATGCGCAGCTTCGCCGCGCCCCGCAGGCCCACGGCATTGAGCTTCATCAGCACGATGTCCCGAATCATCGATTCGGTGAGATCGGTGTGCTCGCGCAGCGGGAACGCCACGTTGTCGAACACCGAGAGGTCGGTGAACAACGCGCCGAACTGGAACAGCATGCTCAGGCGGCGGCGCAGGCGAAACAGCTGCGTCTTGTCCTGCACATTGACCACTTCGCCATCGAACACCACACGGCCCTTGGTGGCCGCATGCACGCCGCCGATGAGGCGCAGCAAGGTGGTCTTGCCGCAGCCCGAGCCGCCCAGGATGGCCGTGACCTTGCCGCGTGCAAAGCTCAACGACACATCGTTGAGGATGGTGCGGGCAGCGTCATAACCAAAGGTGACGTGGTCGATCTCGATCAGGTTGTCGACTTGCACAGAGTGATGGCCTATTCGTGACGAAGCGGCATGGGGTCATGCCGCTTCGGGAATTCACCAACATTCTGACATGAGCCACGTCATGCACCTGAAGGGTCAGTCAGGCCGCTGTTGTGTACGGCCAACCGAAGAGGCGACGCACATTTTTGTGCACGCCACCTCAAGACTGGCTTAACGCGGCAGTGCTGTCGCGCCCATCAGGAACTCGTCCACCGCCCGTGCTGCCTGGCGGCCTTCGCGGATGGCCCACACCACCAGCGATTGACCACGGCGCACATCACCGGCCGCAAACACCTTCTCGACGTTGGTCTTGTAGCCACCGACCTCATCGGTCGTGGCGCGGGCGTTGCCACGCGCATCCTTGTCGACGCCGAAGGCTTCCAGCACCGTGGCCACCGGGTTGGTGAAGCCCATTGCCAACAGCACCAGATCGGCCTTGTAGGTTTTCTCGGTACCGGCGATCTCGACCAGCTTGCCGTCCTTGAACTCGACATTGACGGTGGTCAGGCCGGTGACCTTGCCCTTCTCGCCCGTGAACTCCTTGGTGGAGATCGCAAACTCGCGCACGCAGCCCTCTTCGTGGCTGGAGGAGGTGCGCAGCTTCAGCGGCCAGTACGGCCAGGTCAGCGGGCGGTTCTCTTCCACTGGCGGCTGGGGCATCACCTCGAACTGGGTAACGCTCACGGCGCCATGACGATTGCTGGTGCCCACGCAGTCACTGCCGGTGTCACCGCCGCCGATCACGATGACATGCTTGCCATCGGCGCGCAGCTGGTTCTTCAGCTTGTCGCCAGCATTGACCTTGTTCTGCTGCGGCAGGAACTCCATCGCAAAGTGGATGCCGTCCAGGTCACGCCCCGGCACCGGCAGATCACGGCTTTGCTCGGAGCCGCCAGTCAGCAGCACGGCGTCGAACTCGGCCTTGAGCTGCTCGGGGCTCACAGTGTCCTTGGCCCAGTTGGTCACCTTGGAGGCCGCACCGGTCTTTGGCAGTTCACCCACCATCGTGCTGGTGCGGAACACCACGCCTTCGGCTTCCATCTGCTTGACGCGGCGATCGATGTGCGACTTCTCCATCTTGAAATCGGGGATGCCGTAGCGCAGCAGGCCGCCCACGCGATCGTTCTTCTCGAAGACGGTCACGTCATGGCCTACGCGGGCCAGTTGCTGGGCCGCGGCCAGGCCGGCGGGGCCACCACCGATGATGGCCACCTTCTTGCCGGTCTTGACCTTGGGCGGCTGCGGCAGCACCCAGCCCTCTTCCCAGGCGCGGTCGATGATGGCGTGCTCAATCGACTTGATGCCCACGGCATCGTCATTCACATTCAGCGTGCAGGCCGCCTCGCAGGGTGCGGGGCAGATGCGGCCGGTGAATTCGGGGAAGTTGTTGGTCGAATGCAGAACGGTGATCGCATTCTTCCAGTCGCCCCGGTACACCAGGTCGTTGAAGTCCGGAATGATGTTGTTGACCGGGCAGCCGCTGTTGCAGAACGGCGTGCCGCAGTCCATGCAGCGCGCCGCCTGGATCTTGGAGTCATCGGCCTTCAGGCCAATGACGAATTCCTTGTAGTTCTTCAGGCGCTTCTCGACGGGCTCGTAGCCCTCTTCGAGGCGCTCGTATTCCATGAAGCCGGTGACCTTACCCATGGTTCTCTTCCTTCAATGTGCAGCGTGATGTTCAGCGTTGTCGGATGGGTTCTGCCGGACTACTTGGCCGGAACGGTCTTGGACGCTTTGGCATCGCTGCCCTTGGCTTTGGCAATCGTCTGATCGGCTTGCTGCGTGGCATGCAGTTCGCCCAGCGCGCGCTTGTACTCGTTCGGGAACACCTTGACGAACTTGTCTCGGGCGGTGGCCCAGTTGTCGAGGATCTCGCGGGCGCGCAGCGAGCCGGTCCAGCTGTGGTGGTCTTCGATCAGCTTCTTCAGCAGGGCTTCGTCGGTCTGCGCCTCGCCACCGGCAATGCGGTGCCAGATGGCGCGTTCGATCGACTTCTCCTGCTCGGCCGCCGGCAGCACCTTGTCGAGCGACACCTGCGCGGTGTTGCAACGGCCGGCGAACTGACCGTCTTCGTCGTACACGTAGGCGATGCCGCCGGACATGCCCGCCGCGAAGTTGCGGCCGGTTTTGCCCAGCACCACCACGGTACCGCCGGTCATGTATTCACAGCCGTGGTCGCCGGTGCCTTCCACCACCGCGGTGGCGCCGGACAGGCGCACTGCAAAGCGCTCGCCGCCCACGCCACGGAAGAACGCTTCGCCGCGGGTGGCACCGTAGAGCACGGTGTTGCCGACGATGATGTTCTTGGTGGCGTCGCCGCGGAAGTCGATGCTCGGGCGCACCACCACGCGGCCACCTGAGAGGCCCTTACCGGTGTAGTCGTTGGCTTCGCCGATCAGGTACAGGGTGATGCCCTGGGCCAGGAACGCGGCGAACGATTGGCCGCCGGTGCCTTCCATCTGGATGAAGATGGATTGATCCGGCAAACCTTCGGGGCGCACGCGGATCAGCTCGCTGGAGAGCATGGCGCCCACCGAGCGGTTGACATTGCGCGCCTCTTCCATGAACTGCACCTTCTCGCCCTTGTCGATGGCGGCGCGGCACTTCTCGATCAGGCGCTGGTCAAGCGCCTTGTCCAGGCCGTGGTCCTGCACATCCACGTGGCGGCGCGGCACGTCGGCCGGCACGTCGGGGGTGTGGAAAACGCGGCTGAAATCGAGGCCCTTGGCCTTCCAGTGCGCGATGCCCTTCTTGGTGTCGAGCAGGTCAGAGCGGCCCACCAGGTCATCGAACTTGCGGATGCCCAGCTGCGCCATGATCTGGCGCGCTTCTTCAGCGACGAAGAAGAAGTAGTTCACCACATGCTCAGGCTTGCCGGTGAACTTGGCGCGCAGCACCGGGTCTTGCGTGGCCACGCCCACCGGGCAGGTGTTCAGGTGGCACTTGCGCATCATGATGCAGCCTTCCACCACCAGCGGCGCGGTGGCGAAGCCGAATTCATCCGCACCCAGCAGCGCGCCGATCACCACGTCGCGGCCGGTCTTCATCTGGCCGTCGGCCTGCACGCGGATGCGGCCGCGCAGGCGGTTGAGTACCAGGGTTTGCTGCGTCTCGGCCAGGCCCAGCTCCCACGGCGTGCCGGCGTGCTTGATCGACGACCAGGGCGAGGCGCCCGTGCCGCCGTCGAAGCCCGCGATCACCACGTGATCCGCCTTCGACTTGGCCACACCCGCCGCCACCGTGCCCACGCCCACTTCCGACACCAGCTTCACGCTGATGGAAGCACGCTGGTTGGCGTTCTTCAGGTCGTGGATCAGCTGGGCCAGGTCTTCGATCGAGTAGATGTCATGGTGCGGCGGCGGGCTGATGAGGCCCACGCCCGGCACCGAGTAGCGCAGCATGCCGATGTAGTCAGACACCTTGCCGCCCGGCAACTGGCCGCCCTCGCCCGGCTTCGCGCCCTGGGCCATCTTGATCTGGATCTGATCGGCCGACACCAGGTACTCAGTGGTCACGCCAAAGCGGCCCGAGGCCACCTGCTTGATCTTCGAGCGCAGGCTGTCGCCCGCCTTCATGGTGTAGTCGGCTTCGATGACCTTGGTGCCCAGCACGTCAGACACCTTGGTGCCGTCGGCGATGGGGATGCCCTTCAGCTCGTTGCGGTAACGCGCCGGGTCTTCGCCGCCTTCGCCGGTGTTGCTCTTGCCGCCGATGCGGTTCATCGCAATGGCCAGCGTGGAGTGGGCTTCGGTGGAGATCGAACCCAACGACATGGCGCCGGTGGCGAAGCGCTTGACGATGTCGGCCGCCGATTCCACTTCTTCAACCGGGATGGCTTTGCTCGGATCCAGCTTGAACTCGAACAGGCCGCGCAGCGTGAGGTGGCGCTTGCTCTGGTCGTTGATGATCTGGGCGTATTCCTTGTACGTGTCGAACTTGCCCGAGCGGGTGCTGTGCTGCAGCTTGGCGATGGCGTCGGGCGACCACATGTGCTCTTCGCCGCGGGTACGCCAGGCGTATTCGCCGCCGGCGTCCAGCATGCTGGCCAGCACCGGGTCATCCCCAAAGGCGGCGCGGTGCATGCGCAGCGCCTCCTCGGCGATCTCGAACACGCCGATGCCTTCCACCTGCGTGGGCGTGCCGCGGAAGTACTTGCTCACCAGCGGGCGGTTCAGGCCGATGGCCTCGAACAGCTGCGAGCCGCAGTACGACATGTAGGTGCTCACGCCCATCTTGGACATGATCTTCGACAGGCCCTTGCCGATGGCCTTGACGTAGTTGTAGATGGCCTTCTCGGCCGACAGCGCACCGGGCAGCTCGGCGTGCATCGACGCCAGCGTTTCCATCGCCAGGTACGGGTGCACGGCTTCGGCACCGTAGCCGGCCAGCACGGCGAAGTGGTGCACCTCGCGGGCACAGGCGGTTTCCACCACCAGGCCAGCGGTGGTGCGCAGGCCTTCGCGCACCAGGTGATGGTGCACGGCCGACAGCGCCAGCAGCGCGGGGATCGCGATGTGGCCGCGGTCCATCGACCGGTCGGTGATGATGAGGATGTTGTGGCCGCCCTTGATGGCGTCCACCGCTTCGGCGCACAGCGAGGCCAGCTTGGCTTCCACCCCTTCATGGCCCCAGTCCACCGGGTAGACGATGTTCAGCTCGTAGGGCTTGAACTTGCCGCCGGTGTGGGCCTCGATGGCGCGCAGGCGGGCCATGTCGGCGAAGTCGAGGATGGGCTGCGCCACTTCCAGCCGCATCGGCGGGTTGACGGCGTTGATGTCCAGCGGATCGGGCTTGGGGCCGATGAACGACACCAGCGACATCACGATGGCTTCGCGGATCGGATCGATCGGCGGGTTCGTGACCTGGGCGAACAGCTGCTTGAAGTAGCTGAACAGCGACTTGTCCTTGTTGGACAGCACGGCCAGGGGCGAGTCATTGCCCATCGAGCCGATGCCTTCTTCGCCGTTGGTGGCCATCGGCGCCATCAGGAACTTGATGTCTTCCTGGGTGTAGCCGAAGGCTTGCTGGCGGTCGAGCATCGATTCGGTGAACGTCGCTGCCGCGGCAGCCGGCGCGGGCACCGAGTCGAGCTTGATGCGCACGTTCTCGATCCACTGGCGGTACGGCTTGGCCGAGGCGAACTGGTTCTTCAGCTCTTCGTCGTCAATGATGCGGCCCTGCTCGAAGTCGATCAGGAACATCTTGCCGGGCTGCAGGCGCCACTTCTTGACGATCTTGTTCTCGGGGATCATCGGCAGCACGCCGGCTTCCGAGGCCATCACCACCAGGTCGTCTTCGGTGACGATGTAGCGTGCCGGGCGCAGGCCGTTGCGGTCGAGCGTGGCGCCGATCTGCTTGCCGTCGGTGAACACCATGGCGGCGGGGCCGTCCCACGGCTCCATCATCGAGGCGTGGTACTCGTAGAACGCGCGGCGGCGCTCGTCCATCAGCGTGTGCTGTTCCCAGGCTTCCGGGATCATCATCATCGCGGCGTGGGCCAGCGAGTAGCCGCTCATGGTGAGCAGCTCCAGCGCGTTGTCGAAGGTGGCGGTGTCGCTCTGGCCTTCGAAGCTGATGGGGTAGAGCTTCTTCAGGTCAGCGCCCAGCACGGGCGACTTCATCACGCCTTCGCGGGCGCGCATCCAGTTGAAGTTGCCCTTGACGGTGTTGATTTCACCGTTGTGCGCCACCATCCGGTACGGGTGGGCCAGCGGCCACTCGGGGAAGGTGTTGGTGGAGAAGCGCTGGTGCACCAGGGCCAGGGCCGAGGTGGTGCGAGCGTCTTGCAGATCGAGGTAGTACTTGCCCACCTGGTCGGCCAGCAGCAGGCCCTTGTAGATGATGGTGCGGCAGCTCATGCTGGGCACGTAGTACTCGTGGCTGTGGGTGAGCTGCAGCTTCTGGATCGCAGCCGAGGCGGTCTTGCGGATCACATACAGCTTGCGCTCCAGCGCATCGGGCACGATGACATCGGCGCCACGGCCGATGAACACCTGCTTCATCACCGGCTCTTTTTCGCGCACGGTGGGCGACATGGGCATGTCGCGGTCGATGGGCACATCACGCCAGCCCAGCAGCACCTGGCCTTCGGCTTTGATGGCGCGCTCCAGCTCCTGCACGCAGGCCAGGCGCGAGGCGTGTTCCTTGGGCAAGAAGATCATGCCCACGCCGTACTCGCCCAGCGGCGGCAGAGTGACGCCCTGCTTGGCCATCTCCTGGCGGTAGAACTCGTCGGGGATCTGGATCAGGATGCCGGCCCCGTCGCCCATCAGCGCGTCAGCGCCCACGGCGCCGCGGTGGTCGAGGTTCTCCAGGATCTTGAGCCCTTGCTCGACGATGCTGTGCGCCTTCTGCCCCTTGATGTGGGCCACGAAGCCCACGCCGCAGGCGTCATGCTCGTTGGCAGCGTTGTACAGACCCTCAGCAGCGAGGGCTTCGATTTCTTGACGGGATGCGGGTCCCGAGGCGGCCTGGCTCATGGCGCTCTCCTGAAGACAATGGGAGCAAGGATAGGGGCACGCAATTTACTGCGGCCGTTGTTCACACTCAAGCCCAATTAAATGGGGTCAGACTCATTAAATTTCCGGCACCAGTTCGGCCTCGCGATAATTGGGGACAGATCAACATCGATCTTGCTGCATTGCGGTGCGCCCGAGCGCCCCGCCGCCCAAAGGCGGTGCATCAAGCGCGTGGCGGACGCCCGCGCGGGCGAGCCTGCAGCGGTCGAGCGGTTTGCGCACCGATTTCTGCAAGAAATGCACCCGAGCCCAAAGCCCAGCCTTTGAGGACGCTGTCGGTGTATTGATCGACCTCGCGGCGGGTCATCGGCTCGTCCAGCTGGCGGCGCCAGGCGTGCTCGCGGTCAAACGGCGTGTTGCCCAGCACCCACCAGGGCGAGGGCTCGGTGATCACCGGGTCGCGCCGACGCCCCAAGTGATGCATTGCGCTGGACCAGGGCCAGTCAGCCGCCCCGCTGGCGAGGCCGGTGCGCACCGGGTTCTGTTCGATGTAGCGCAGACAGCCCAGCACATGGGGCACGGGCTCGATGACGGTGGCGCGGAAACGGCCCTCCCACAGGCTGCCGCTGCGGCCATGGCGGCGGTTGAAGGCGGCCACATAGCGCCGGCCGATGGCCTGCATCAAACGGCTCACGGCCTCGGCCTGCGGTGGCGTGATCAGCAGGTGCACATGGTCGTCCATCAGCACATAGCCGTGCACGCTGACACGCAGGTTGGCGGCTGCCTCGCGCAGGGCGTCCACATAGGCTTGGCGATCGGCATCGTCCAGGAAGATGGGCTGCCGGCTGTGCCCGCTTTGCAGCACGTGATGGGCATGGCCACCAAGGGCCAGTCTCGGAAGGCGCGCCATGGATGCAATGGATCAATCGGAGGTGGGATGCGAGTTTCCCACCTCCCTGTTTGGGCAGCCGCATGCGACAGAATCAGCCCACCTTGAATCGATCCCAACTGCTGGAGGAAGCCCCATGAAAGCCGACAACGTCCTGGCCACGATTGGCAACACACCGCACATCCGCATCAACCGCCTGTTTGGCGCCGGTGCCAATGTGTGGGTCAAGTCCGAGCGCAGCAACCCGGGCGGCTCCATCAAGGACCGCATCGCCCTGGCCATGATCGAGGCCGCTGAAGCCTCAGGCGCGCTCAAGCCCGGCGGCACCATCGTCGAGCCCACTTCCGGCAACACCGGCATCGGCCTGGCCATGGTGGCGGCGGTGAAGGGCTACAAGCTGGTGCTGGTGATGCCCGAGAGCATGAGCATCGAGCGCCGCCGCCTGATGCTGGCCTACGGCGCCGAGTTCGTGCTGACGCCGCGCGAGAAGGGCATGAAGGGCGCCATTGAAAAGGCCACCGAGGTGACGGCCGCCACGCCCGGCGCCTGGATGCCGCAGCAGTTTGAGAACCCGGCCAACATCGATGTGCATGTGCGCACCACGGCGGCGGAGATCGCGGCCGATTTCCCCGATGGCCTGGACGCCCTCATCACTGGCGTGGGCACCGGCGGCCACATCACCGGCTGCGCGCAGGTGCTCAAGGCCAAGTGGCCGCAGCTGAAGGTGTTTGCAGTGGAGCCAGCCGCGTCGCCGGTGATCAGCGGCGGCAAGCCGTCGCCGCACCCCATCCAGGGCATCGGCGCTGGCTTCATTCCCGCCAACCTGCACACCGCACTGCTGGATGGGGTGATCCAGGTGGAAGCCGAAGCGGCCAAGGACTACGCCCGACGCAGCGCGCGTGAAGAAGGCCTGCTGGTGGGCATTTCCAGCGGTGCCACCTTGGCGGCCATTGCGCAGAAGCTGCCCGAGCTGCCGGCCGGTGCCAAGGTGCTGGGTTTCAACTACGACACCGGCGAGCGCTACCTGTCGATTGAGGGGTTCCTGCCCACAGAGGGCTGACTCGGTTAAGGCCCTGAGCCAGATCTCCCTCGCCCCTTTGGGGAGAGGGCAGGGGTGAGGGGCGCGCAGACAGCGAGCCCCTCATGCAACGACCCCGCCCTCACCCCAACCCTCTCCCAGAGGGAGAGGGTTGGGG
>Ga0209066_10007411_pt1 | contig 10873 bp, 10 predicted proteins | sample All_14_2_FD_187198 | JGI IMG/M metagenome (GOLD analysis project Ga0209066, IMG submission 187198) | Freshwater microbial communities in response to fracking from Pennsylvania, USA - Allegheny Zone_MetaG_DW_15 (SPAdes) (version 2) ... | reverse complement strand
CCTGCGTGAATACGCCGGTGAGCCGCACCGGGTCGAATACCTGCGCAACGTGGGCGCGGTGGAAGCGTATGACGACAGCAAGGGCACCAACGTGGGCGCCACGGTGGCCGCGTTGACGGGCCTCGGCGCGGACAAGCTGCCGTCGAAGCTGGTGGTGATCCTGGGTGGCGACGGCAAGGGGCAGGACTTCGCGCCGTTGGCCGGGCCGGTGGCGCGCCACGTGCGTGCCGCAGCGCTGATCGGCCGCGATGCCCTGGCCATCCAGCAGGCGCTGGCCGATGCCGGCGTGCCGATGGCCCTGCACGAGACGCTGGAAGCCGCCACCCGCTGGTGCTTCGCGCAGGCCCAGCCCGGTGATGCCGTGCTGCTGTCGCCCGCTTGTGCGAGCTTGGACATGTTCCGCAACTACGCGCACCGCGCGCAGGTGTTTGCCGACACGGTGACGGCGTTGGCAGAAGAGCAAGGGGAGGTGCCGCTGTGAGCGATGCCAAATCCACCAGCACCAGCGCCACCACCGCCAGCGGGTTGGGCCGGCTGTTCGCGCCGCTGATGGCCCTGGCCTCGCGGCTGGGCCTCGGCGCCACGCGCGTGCCGGTGCGCGACTCGATCAACCTGTCGTCCACCCAGCAGGTGCGCTGGTCCAGCTTCGATGCCGGGCTCACCTGGGTGATCGTGGGCTTGCTCGCCTTTGGCCTGGTGATGGTGTATTCGGCCTCGATCCAGTTGCCCGACAACCCGCGCTTCGCCAACTACACGCCCACACACTTCTTCAGCCGCCACCTGCTTTCGATCGCCATCGCCGGCATTGCGGCGGGCGTGGTGCTCACCATCCCGATCCAGACCTGGGAGAAGTGGGCGCCGTGGATCTTCGTCATCGCGCTGGTGCTGCTGATCGCCGTGTTGATGCCCTTCATCGGCAAGGTGGTGAACAAGAGCCGCCGCTGGATCCCGCTGGGCTTCATGAACTTCCAGCCGAGTGAATTGGCCAAGTTCGCCATGGCCCTCTATGCCGCCAACTACATGGTGCGCAAGATGGAGATGAAGGAGCAGTTCCTGAAGGCCGTGGCGCCGATGGCCATCGCGCTGGGTGTCACCGGCCTGCTGTTGCTGGCCGAGCCCGACATGGGTGCCTTCATCGTGATCGCCATCATCGCCATGGGCATCCTGTTCCTGGGCGGGGTGAACGGGCGCATGTTCTTCCTCTCCACCGCGGTGCTGCTGGGCGCGTTCGCGCTGATCATCACCTTCAGTGAAGTGCGGCGCGAGCGCATCTTTGCCTACCTGAACCCGTGGGACGAGAAGTACGCGCAGGGCAAGGGCTACCAGCTCACCCATTCGCTCATTGCCTTCGGGCGCGGTGAATGGTTTGGCCAGGGCCTGGGCTCGTCGGTCGAGAAGCTGCACTACCTGCCCGAGGCGCACACCGACTTCCTGATGGCCGTGATCGGCGAAGAGCTGGGCCTGGTGGCCGTGCTGGCGGTGATCTTCGCCTTCGGCTGGATGGTGCGCCGCATTTTCATGATTGGCCGCCAGGCCATCGCGCTGGACCGCGTGTTTGCCGGCCTGGCCGCACAGGGCATCGGCCTGTGGATGGGCGGCCAGGCCTTCATCAACATGGGCGTGAACCTGGGCGTGCTGCCCACCAAGGGCCTGACGCTGCCGCTGATGAGCTACGGCGGCTCGGCCATCGTCATCACCTGCATGGCGTTGGCCTTTGTGCTGCGCATCGACCTGGAAAACAGGCAACTCATGCGAGGAGGCCGCGCATGACCCGTCACCTCGTCATCATGGCGGCGGGCACCGGCGGGCACATCATGCCGGGTCTGGCCGTGGCGCGTGAGATGCGCTCCCGTGGCTGGAGCGTCAGCTGGCTGGGCACGCGCGCCGGTATGGAGAACAAGCTGGTGCCGCCGAGTGGCATTCCGCTCGATGTGATCGGCTTCCGCGGCCTGCGCGGCAAGGGCGCCTTGGGCCTGCTGCGCGGCAGCGTGCAGTTGCTCAAGGGCTTTGGCGAGTGCCTGGGCATCCTGCGCAAGCGCGGCGCCGATGTCGTGCTGGGCATGGGTGGCTACGTGTGCTTCCCGGGTGGGCTGATGGCCAAGCTGCTGGGCCGCCCGTTGATGCTGGTGAATGCCGATGCGGCGCTGCTGTTGTCGAACCGCTCGTTGCTGCGCTTCACTGATCGCGTGGCCTTCGGCTTCGATGGTGTGGCGGCGCGCCAGGTGAAGCAGTCGGTGGTCACCGGCAACCCGGTGCGCGCCGAGATCGAATCGCTGCCCGTGCCCGCCGAGCGCTTTGCTGGCCGCACCGGCCCGCTGCGCCTGCTGGTAGTCGGTGGCAGCCTGGGCGCCCAGGTGCTGAACCAGACGCTGCCCGCCGCCGTGGCCCACTTGCCGCCGGAAGCCCGCCCGCGTGTCGTGCACCAGACCGGCGAGCGCGACGCCGACAGTGTGCGCGCGGCCTACGACGCGCAGGACATCGACGCCCAGGTGCTGCCCTTCATCGACGACATGAACCAGCGCCTGGCTGAGTGCGACGTGATCGTCTGCCGCGCCGGCGCCATCACGGTGAGTGAACTGTGTGCCGCGGGCGTGGCCAGCGTGCTGGTGCCGCTGGTGATCAGTACCACCAGCCACCAACGCGACAACGCACAGTGGATGGCGCAGCAGGGCGCGGCCATCCACCTGCCACAGGCTGAACTCAACTCCGATCGCCTGGCCGCCGTGCTGGCCGATCTGACCCGCGACAAGCTGCTGGCCATGGCCGAGCGCGCGCGTGCCGCGGCGCTGCCGCATGCGGCGCAGCGCGTGGCCGATGAGCTGGAACGGCTCGCCGCAACAAGACATGCAAAGGAGGCCGCATGAAACACGCGGTCAAGCACATTCACTTTGTGGGCGTCGGTGGCGCGGGTATGAGCGGCATCGCCGAGATCCTGCACAACCTGGGCTATGTGGTGTCGGGCTCGGATCAATCCGATGGCGCCGTCACCAAACGCCTGGCCGCACTGGGCATTCGCGTGCACATCGGCCATGCGGCCGAGCACATTTCCGGCGCGCAGGCGGTGGTCACGTCCACCGCCGTGAAGGGCGACAACCCCGAGGTGATCGCCGCACGCGCGCAGCGCATCCCGGTGGTGCCGCGCGCGGTGATGCTGGCCGAGCTGATGCGCCTGAAGCAGGGCATCGCCATTGCCGGCACGCATGGCAAGACCACCACCACGTCGCTCGTCACCAGCGTGCTGGCCGAAGCGGGCGTGGACCCCACCTTCGTGATCGGTGGCAAGCTCAACAGCGCGGGTGCCAACTCGCGCCTGGGCTCGGGTGATTACATCGTGGTGGAGGCTGATGAAAGCGATGCCAGCTTCCTGAACCTGCTGCCCATCCTGGCCGTCGTCACCAACATCGACGCCGACCACATGGACACCTACGGGCACGACTTTGCCCGCCTGAAGGCAGCCTTCGTCGACTTCCTGCACAAGATGCCGTTCTACGGCGCGGCCGTGCTGTGCAGCGATGATCCCGGCGTGCGCTCGATCATGCCGATGATCTCGCGCCCGGTGATCACCTACGGCATGGGTGACGATGCCCAGGTGCGTGCGGTGGACGTGCAACACCTGGCCGGTGGCCAGATGCGCTTCACTTGCCAACGCCGCAATGGTGTGGCCATGCCCGACATCGAGATCACGCTGAACCTGCCCGGCGAACACAACGTGCGCAACGCGCTGGCCGCCATCGCCATTGCCACCGAGCTGGAGCTGCCCGATGCGCCCATCGTCAAGGCGCTGGCGGCCTTCAGCGGCGTGGGCCGGCGCTTCCAGCGCTATGGCGAGCTGCCGGTGGCGGCGGCCAACGGCGGCGGCCAATTCACGTTGATCGATGACTACGGCCATCACCCGGTGGAGATGGCCGCCGTGGTGGCCGCGGCGCGCGGCGCCTTTCCGGGCCGCCGGCTGGTGCTGGCCTTCCAGCCGCACCGCTACACCCGCACGCGCGACTGCTTTGAAGACTTCGTCAAGGTGATGGGCTCGGCCGATGCGGTGTGGCTCACCGAGGTGTATGCCGCAGGCGAAGCGCCCATCGTGGCGGCCGATGGCCGCTCGCTGGCGCGGGCGCTGCGGGTGGCGGGCAAGGTGGATCCGTTGTTTGTCGATGAGATCGGCGACTTGCCGGGCGTGATCGCAGAGCAGGCGCGTGATGGTGACGTGGTCATTGCCATGGGTGCAGGCTCCATTGGGGCCGTGCCTGCGCAGGTGGTGCAAATGGTGGGGGCGAAGGCATGAGCATCGATCCCAAATCCGCGGGCCGAGCGCCGGGCCGCTCCCAAGCCGGCCCGCATCCCCTCGGGGGATCGGGCGACGTACTCGTCGCACGAGGGGCGCATGAGTTCGGCAAGGTGGCTGTGCTGTTTGGCGGCACCAGCGCCGAGCGGCCGATCTCGATGATGTCGGGCGCCGGTGTGCTGGAAGCGTTGCGCAGCCAGGGCGTGGACGCGCAGGCGTTCGACCCGGCCGAGCGCTCGCTGGATGAACTCAAGCGTGACGGCTTTGTGCGCGCTTTCATTGCGCTGCATGGCCGCCACGGCGAAGACGGCTGCGTGCAGGGCGCGCTCGAACTGCTGGGCATCCCCTACACCGGCTCGGGCGTGATGGCCAGCGCCATTGCCATGGACAAGGTGATGACCAAGCGGGTGTGGATCGCCGAAGGGCTGAGCACACCGCGCTACGTGCGCCTGGCCCCGGATGAGCGCAGCGACGCGGCCATCGCCACCATCCCCGGTCGCCTGGGCCTGCCGTTGATCGTGAAGCCGCCGCGCGAGGGCTCGTCCATCGGCGTCACCAAGGTGACCCACGCCGAAGAACTGGCGGCGGCGGTGCAGTTGTCCCTCCAATACGACCCTGACGTGCTGTGTGAGGAGTTCATCGACGGTGAAGAGCTCACCTGCCCGGTGCTGGGCGATGGCGTGCATGCCTACGCGCTGCCGGTGGTGCGCATCCGCCCGCCCGAGGCTGGCTACGACTACCAGAACAAGTACTTCACCGACGACGTGCAGTACCTCTGCCCGAGTGGCCTGCCCGAAGCCGAAGAGCGCGCCGTGCAGGCGCTGGCGGTGGCGGCCTACCGCGCGCTGGGTTGCCGCGGCTGGGGGCGGGCTGACCTCATGCTGCGCGCCAGCGACCGCCAGCCCTACCTGCTGGAGATGAACACCTCGCCCGGCATGACGGGCCATTCGCTGGTGCCGATGTCGGCCCGCGCGGCGGGCATGTCGTATGAGCAGTTGTGCCTGCACCTGCTGTCGCAGGCGCGTCTGGATGCGGAGGCACCGCAGCCGTGAACTCAGCCGCCAAGCCGATGGACGTGCGCCTGATGCGCCTGGGAGCGAACCTGCTGTTCGCCCTGGCCGCGCTCGCGCTCGTCGCTGCCGGCCTGGTGAAGCTGGTGCGTGCGCCGTGGTTCGACTTCCGCCAGATCCGCGTGGTGGGTGACGTGGCGCACAACACGGCGGCCACGTTGCGGGCCAATGCATTGGCCCGGCTGAACGGCAGTTACCTGACGTTGGACCTGGCCCAGGCACGCGACGCCTTTGAGCAAGTGCCCTGGGTGCGCCACGCGCAGGTGCAGCGCGTGTGGCCGCACACCCTGGTGGTGCAGCTGGAAGAGCATCGGCCGGCCGCGTATTGGGAGCGCGAGAGTGGTGATGACCAATTGGTGAACGTGCAAGGCGAGGTGTTCGACGTGAACCTGGGTGACGTCGAAGACGAAGAGCTGCCCAAGCTGCGAGGCCCTCAAGGTACCGCGGCGCAGGTGCTGTCGATGTACCGCCGGCTTGGGCCGGTGCTGGGCGCCCTGCAGCAGCCGCGGGCACTGCCTCCAAGCGTGAAGGATGCGCCCGAGCAGGCCGAGGCACAGCAGATCGTCAAGCTGGGGCTGAGCGACCGCGGCTCATGGCGGGTGCGCCTGTCAGGGGGCGCGGTGATCGAGCTGGGCCGGGGCGATGAAAACGAAGTGGCCGAGCGGGCCGGGCGCTTTGTGCGCACGGTGGGCGAGGTGAGTGCAAGGTTTGGAACGCGCGCGGTCGAGTACGCCGACCTGCGCCACAACGAGGGTTATGCGCTGCGGTTGGCGGGCATGGGCACGGTCGAGGGGAAACCCAAGCCCGGGCAAGCCATGTTGGCGCCGGCCCAGCGTGATCAAGGCAACGCGGCTTTGCCGCTGGCCTTGAACCCCCCGGGGGGCGACCGCCGCGACGCGGCGGTCTCGGGGCGATAGGACACGAGCGAGGAACAAAAGACATGGCTAAGGAATACAAGGATCTCGTGGTCGGCCTCGACATTGGCACCGCCAAGGTGATGGCGGTGGTGGCCGAGGTGCTGCCCGATGGTGAGCTGCGGCTTGCCGGCTTGGGCGTGGCACCTTCGCACGGGCTCAAGCGCGGCGTGGTCGTGAACATCGATGCCACCGTGCAGTCGATCCAGCAGGCGCTGAAAGAGGCCGAGATGATGGCCGACTGCAAGATCACACGCGTCTACACCGGCATCACCGGCAGCCACATCCGTGGCCAGAACAGCACCGGCATGGTGATCGTGCGCGACAAGGAAGTGACGCCCGTGGACGTGGCCCGCGTGGTGGAGACGGCCAAGGCCATCGTGATCCCCAACGACCAACGCCTGCTGCTGGTGGAGCCGCAGGAGTTTGTGATCGACGGGCATGAGGTGAAAGAGCCCATCGGCATGAGCGGTGGCCGCCTGGAAGTGAAGGTGCACATCGTCACCGGCGCGCAGAGCGCGGCCGAGAACATCGTCAAGTGCGTGCGCCGCTGCGGGCTGGAAGTGGAGCAGCTGGTGCTCAACCCCAGTGCCTCCAGCGCTTCGGTGTTGACCAATGACGAGAAGGACCTGGGCGTGGTGCTGGTGGACATCGGCGCCGGCACCACCGACGTGGCCATCTTCACCGATGGGGCGATCCGCCACACGGCCGTGATCCCCATCGCCGGTGACCTGATCACCAGCGACATTGCGATGGCGCTGCGCACGCCCACCAAGGATGCTGAAGAGATCAAGGTGGAGCACGGCGTGGCCAAGCAGCTGATGGCCGACCCGGCCGATCAACTGGAAGTGCCCGGGCTGGGCGACCGCGCGCCGCGCATGCTCAGCCGCCAGGCGCTGGCCGGTGTGATCGAGCCGCGCATCGAAGAGATCTACTCGCTGGTGCACCAGGTCATCCGCGAAAGCGGGTTCGAGGAGCTGGTGTCCAGCGGCATCGTGCTCACCGGTGGCGCGGCGGTGATGCCGGGCATGGTGGAGCTGGCAGAAGACATCTTCCTGAAGCCGGTGCGCAAGGGCCTGCCCACGTACCACGGCGCGCTGTACGACATGGTGGCCAGCCCGCGCTCGGCCACCGCGATGGGCTTGCTGGAAGAAGCCCGGCTGGCACGCAGCCGCGGCCTGAAGGCGGCGCAACAGACAGGTTCGGTGGGCGGCTTCTTTGGCCGCGCACGCGATTGGTTCCTCAAGAGTTTCTGACGACGACGTTCAACGACGGGAAGCGCCCCTCAAGAGGCTCACTCAAGACGGCCGGCACAGAACGGCCACCACTTTCAAATCAACGGCAACTGCGACACACACAGCAAGGAGAGCGGCCATGGGCATCGAAATGATCGAAGAATTCAACCAGGGTACCCAGATCAAGGTGATCGGGGTGGGCGGCGGCGGCGGCAACGCGGTCGAGCACATGATGAGTCAGGGCGTGCAAGGCGTGGAGTTCATCTGCGCCAACACCGATGCCCAGGCGCTGAATCGCTCGTCGGCCGATTTCCTGCTGCAGCTGGGCACCACTGGCCTGGGCGCCGGTTCGCGTCCTGATCAGGGCAAGGCCTCGGCTGAAGAGGCGGTGGACCGTATCCGTGACGCCATGACCGGCGCGCACATGGTGTTCATCACCGCCGGCATGGGCGGCGGCACCGGCACGGGCGCCGCACCTGTGATCGCTCGCGTGGCCAAGGAGATGGGCATCCTGACGGTGGGCGTGGTGACCAAGCCTTTTGAGTTTGAAGGCAACCGCCGCATGAAGCAGGCTGATGCCGGCCTGGCCGAGCTGGAAGCCAATGTTGACAGCCTGATCGTGGTGCTCAACGAGAAGCTGCTGGAAGTGATGGGCGATGACGTCACCCAGGAACAGGCCTTCGCCGAAGCCAATGATGTGCTGAAAAACGCCGTGGGCGGCATCAGCGACATCATCCACATCCCTGGCCTGGTGAACGTCGACTTCGAAGACGTGAAGACGGTGATGAGCGAGCCTGGCAAGGCGATGATGGGTACGGCCGTGGCCAGTGGCCCGGACCGCGCCACCAAGGCGGCGGACGCGGCGGTGGCCTGCCCGCTGCTGGAAGGCATCGACCTCTCCGGCGCGCGGGGTGTGCTGGTGCTGATCGCGGCCAGCAAGGCCACCTTCAAGCTGGCCGAAAGCCGCAATGCCATGACCACCATCCGCCGCTACGCTGCAGATGATGCGCATGTGATCTTCGGCACCGCCTATGATGAATCGCTGGGCGATGCCCTGCGTGTCACCGTGATCGCCACCGGCCTGGCGCCGGCGAAGAAGATGGCCGCGCCGATGACCGTGGTGCACAACCAGACGATGCAGCGCACTGGCACCGACAACATCCCGGTGCTGACCGCGCAAGTGGGCCAGCCCGGTGGCGCGTCGGCTGGCGGTGGCCTGGGCGTGTCGCAAGAGTACGCGGTGCCCAGCGTGTGGCGCACCAACCGCACTCAGGCTGCTGCCAAGGTGGAATCGCTGGTGTCGAACGGCATGGAAGAGATCGAGATCCCGGCGTTCCTGCGCAAGCAAGCTGATTGAACGAGGCCCCCTAGCTCACTGGCGTTCGCGACCCCCCGAGGGGGCGCACGCGGCGGACCGGCGGAGCCGGATCCACGCGTGGGCTCCAAGGGCGCTGGCCGCTTTGCGGCGTCGCTGATGCTGTGGATTGGGGATCTTTGATCGCTTCTTGCCTTGCTGAAAGTTTCCCCGGCGGTGTGTCCACCGCCGGGGCTTTTGGGCCGTTGGCAGTCCTGAAACATTCACGATCCTAGAATCCGGACATGCTGCAACAACGTACCTTGAAGTCGCTCACCCGCGCCGTTGGCGTCGGCCTGCACAGCGGGCAGAAGGTGGAGCTGACTCTGCGTCCTGCGGCACCGGATACCGGCATCCTGTTTCGTCGCATCGACCTACCGAGCCCCGTGGATATTCCGGTGCGGCCCGAGGCGGTGTGCGACACCCGGATGGCCTCCACCATCTCGCCCGGCGGTGACCCCGGTGCGCCGAAGGTGCAGACCATCGAACACATCCTCTCCGCTTGCTGCGGCCTGGGGGTGGACAACCTGATCATCGACATCACCGCGGACGAGGTGCCCATCCTTGATGGCTCGGCGGCGAGCTTCGTCTTTCTGCTGCAATCAGCCGGCATCGAGCTGCAGAACGCGCCCAAGCGCTTTCTGCGCATCAAGAAGCCGGTGGAAGTACGCGAGGGCGAAGGCCGCTCGTTGAAGTGGGCCAAGCTGGAGCCCTTCCACGGCTACAAGTTCGCCTTCGAGATCGACTTTGACCACCCGGCGGTGGACGCCACCGGCCAGCGCGTGGTCTTTGATTTCGCCTCCGGTCGCTACCGGCAGGACATCGCCCGCGCCCGCACCTTCGGCTTCACCAAAGATGTGGAGATGATGCGCTCGCGCGGCCTGAGCCTGGGCGGCAGCATGGACAACGCCATCGTGGTGGACGACTACCGCGTGCTCAATGCCGAAGGCCTGCGCTACGACGACGAGTTCGTGAAGCACAAGATCCTCGATGCCATCGGCGATCTCTACATTGCCGGCCATCCCATCCTGGGTTCGTATACCGCGTTCAAGAGCGGTCATGCCCTCAACAACGTGCTGCTGCGCGCCGTGCTGGCCGACGAAATGGCCTGGGAGCTGGTGACGTTCGAGAACGAGAAGCAGGCGCCCGAAGGCTTTGCCGAGCTGGCACCGGCCTGGTGATCGAGCCCCCGATGACGCGCGGCTGAGGCGCCATGTTTCTCTTCCGCGCCATCGTCCTTCTGCTGCTGATCGCCGCTGCTTTGTGCTTTGGCATGTACCTGGCCACGAAAGACCGCCGCTGGTCGCAGCGCACCGCGCTGATCCTCAAGTGGACGGTGATCGCCGGCCTGGGTTTTTTTGCGGTGCTGCTGCTGGAGCGCATCGCGATGGTGGTCTGAGCGCCGCCCTGTGCCGCTGATCGCCCACAAAAAAGGCCACCCGAGGGGGTGGCCTTTGAGCTTCTGCATCGTGGCACCGCGGGCGGTGCCACAGCGTCAGATCACTGCAGCTTGATTTCGACGTCCACGCCGGCCGGCAGGTCGAGCTTCATCAGCGCGTCCACGGTTTTGTCGGTGGGATCGACGATGTCCATCAGGCGTTGATGGGTGCGGATCTCAAACTGGTCGCGGCTGGTCTTGTTGACGTGCGGCGAACGCAGGATGTTGTAGCGCTGCATGCGGGTCGGCAGGGGCACGGGGCCCTTGACGATGGCGCCGGTGCGCTTGGCGGTGTCGACGATTTCCAGGGCCGATTGGTCGATCAGCTTGTAATCGAACGCCTTCAGACGGATGCGGATCTTTTGCTTGGACATGGTGATTCCTTAAAGAGCGTAGATGGCCTCGCGGCCACCAATACTGGGAGCCGGCAGGCCGCGTGCGGCCTGCCGAATACCAAGCACAAGCTTAGTCAAAGATCTTGGCAACGACGCCGGCGCCGACGGTGCGACCGCCTTCACGGATGGCGAAGCGCAGGCCTTCTTCCATGGCGATCGGGGCGATCAGCTTCACGGTGATCGACACG
>Ga0209066_10007409_pt1 | contig 10875 bp, 11 predicted proteins | sample All_14_2_FD_187198 | JGI IMG/M metagenome (GOLD analysis project Ga0209066, IMG submission 187198) | Freshwater microbial communities in response to fracking from Pennsylvania, USA - Allegheny Zone_MetaG_DW_15 (SPAdes) (version 2) ... | reverse complement strand
TGAGGACGACGAGCCGGAGCACGTAGCCCACCCTATCGGCGCGCGACCGACTCCCTCTCGCGAGAGGGAAGGCGGGAGGCGGCGGCGAGCCCGATCCCGACGGCGACCGCGACTTCGGCGGCGGCCACGAGGGCGACGACGACCGGGTCGGGTCCGACGACCGCGAGTCGCCCGGGGCCGGCGGATCCGCCCGACGCCGCGGCGAGGAAGCCGAGGAGCGCCCCGGCGACGACTCCCGCGCCGAGCGCGACACCGGCGACGACGAGCGGTCCGACCCCTCCGAGGGCACGCGCGAGGGCGGGCCGCACCGCCACGCCGGCGAGGAACGCCGCGACGACGGGCACGAGCACCCCCGCGAACCCGAACGCCGAGTCGCCCGTCGGCAGCGCGCCGAAGACCGGCAGCGCCGGGATCGGCCCGAGTGCCGTGCCGACCGGCGAGACGTACGAACCGACGCCGAGCGCGAACCCCGGCCCGACGAGCCAGGCGACCGCCCAGACGACGAGGTTCGGCAGGATGCTCAGCTGCCCCGCCGTGAGCGCGAGACCCCCGACGACCTCGGTGTGCAGCGCCTCGTAGAGCCCGATCATGTCGGCGAAGCCGGTGACGAAGAGCCCCGCGACGAGCACCGACGCGACGGCGACCGTGAGCGCGACCGCCCCCGTTCCCGCACGGAACGCCGCGGCGATCCCCGCCCGCACCTCGAGCGGTCGATCGTCGAGCCAGTCGCGCAGCCGTCGCGCCGCCGGATCGGGCGTTCCCGAGCGGGCGACGCGCGCCATCCCGATCACGAGACCCGCCCCGAACACCGCGGCGGGCAGGATGACGGCCTGCGTGAGCGACGGACGTGCCGCCGCGTGCAGCGCGGTCGCGGCGATCCCGAGCGAGGCCGCGGCGAACACGACGACCGCCGTCGCGCCGCCGAGCACGCGGTGCCCCGCGTCGGCGATGCGCCGACCCGCGCGCACGCCGAGCAGCACCGTCAGCAGCGAGAAGCCGAGCAGCGCGACCGTGACCCACACCGGCTCGGCCGCCCCCGGCATCCCGAGCGCCTCGGCGAGCAGCGGGTCGAGCGTGAAGGTCACGTCGACCCCGTGACCGAGCAGCCAGACGTCGACCGAGGCGCGCCAGAACACGAGCCAGTCGATGCCGAAACCGAAATGCGCGGCCCAGACGATCGTGAGCGGAACGAGCGGGATCGCGACTCCGATCGCGAGCACGAGCAGCGCCTCGAGGCCCGCGAGGAGCATCGTCAGTCGCCGCGTCACGCGCCGACCCTACCCCGCGCGTCGAAGCGGATCGGGCAAGATGGCGGCATGGCCGGATCGGGGGGCGCGATCTACGTCGCGATCCGCATCGCGGCGCCGATCGAGACGGTCTGGGCGCTCACTCAGGACCCGCAGAACCATGCGCGCTGGGATGCCCGCTTCAGTCGCATCGAGCCCCTCGACGATCTCCCGGGCGGCGGGTCACGCTTCCGCTACGAGCGCGCGCTGCCCGGCTACCTGATCCACGGCCTGGGAACCGCGATCGGCGAGCGCCGTCGACCGGATGGCTCGCGCACGTCGGCGCTGCGATTCGAGACCGCCGACCGTCTGTCGCCGCTGCGTTCGGGGAGGGGCTACTGGCGCTACCTGCCCGACGGCGACGGCACGCTCTTCATCACCGGGTACGACTACCTGCCCGGATGGGGTCGCGTCCTCGACGCTCTCGGCATCCGCCGACTCGTGGGCTGGTTGACGGCGTGGAGCTTCGATCGGCTGCGCATCTGGGCGGAGACCGGGGAGCCGCCCGAGCGCTGGCCGCTGCGCTCGGTGCTGCTCGTGTGGCGCCGCAATCGGCCCCGCGCGGCGCGCTGCGCCCGCCGATCGCCCGACCGCGACGTGTTCGCGGCCGCCCCCGCGACTCTCGCGACGCTGGAGCACCCGTGACGTCGATCTTCCGGGCGGCGATGGGCGACGACTTCGCGCGGCTGCACCCGATGCTGCAGCGCCGCTTCGGGGTGGGGTTGCAGGCCGGTTACGCGTGCGTCGGACGTGGCACGATGACGCGCATCAGCCGAGGCCCGTGGTGGACCGTGCCCTTCCTGCAGATCGGGCGGTTGCGCAACATCCTCGTGCCCGACGTCGGCGAGAACGTCCCCTTCACCGTCGAGAACTACCCGTACCGCGACGCCCTCGGCCGCGAGACGGTGACCTTCGTGCGCGAATACGACATCCGCGGCCGGTCCCGACGCTTCGACGCGACGATGATCCTCGTCGCGGGGCGCATCGTCGACTATCTCGGGACGCACCAGCACCTCGCCGTCGACCTCGACCTCGCGGCGGAGCCCGACGGTTCGCTGCATCTCACGTCGCACGCGCAGCGGTTCTATGCGGGACCCGTGGGGTTTCGGTTCCCGATGCTGTTCAGCGGTCGGGCCGACCTGCGCGAGAGCTTCGACGACGCGGCAGGGGTGTTCCGCATCCGGCTCGAGGTGCGCAACCGGGTGTTCGGGTTCCTGTTCGGCTACGACGGCGAGTTCACGTGCGACTTCCCGTCGGCGACCGACGCCCCCGCACGACTCAAGCCCAGGCGTACGGAGTACCGCACCTGAGGATCGCCGCGATCGTCAGCACATCGGGTCGGCACTCGGCACCTCGCCGCGCAGGAAGTACGCGTCGACCGTGTCGTCGACGCACGCCACCCCGTGCGCGTAGATCGTGTGCCCCTCCCCCTCGTAGGTCACGAGCACGCCGCTCGAGAGCTGCGTCGCGAGCGACACGGCTTGCGCGTAGGGCGTCGCGGGGTCGTTGGTCGTGCCGACGACGAGGATCGGGGGCGCTCCCTCGGCCGCGTACGACGTCGGCATCTCGGCGACGGGGTACGGCCAGTTCGAGCACGTCACGTCGAGCGCGGCGTAGTCGTCGAGCGCGGTCACGAAGCCGAGGTACGGGGCGCGCTCGGCGATGATCCCGAGTCCGTCGAGCGGGGTGACCCCGTCGGTACCGAGCGTGCCCTCGTTGCACGTGACGGCGGTGTAGATGTCGTACCCGTTGCCGTCGTAGTAGCCGTTGTAGCGGCCGTTGTAGTCGTCGGCGCTCGAGAACGCGAGCTCGCCGTCGCCCGCCTCGAGGTCGGCGAGCATCTGCACGAGACGCGGCCAGTACGACTGGGTGTAGAGGTTCTGGATGAGGCCCGTGCCGATCGTCGCGAGATCGAGCACGCGCCCGTCGTCCGAGACGTAGCCCTCCTCCGCGGCGGCGTGCATCAAGTCCTCTGTCTGCTGCATCGCGGCGTCGACGCTCCCGCTGAACGGGCAGGCCTCCTGACCGAAGCAGTACGCGAGGAAGGCCCGATACGCGCTCTCGAATCCCGCCATCTGGGTCGCGAGGGCGTCGAGGTCGCCGACGAGCGGGTCGACGGCACCGTCGAGCACCATGCGTCCCACCTTCCCGGGGAACAGCTCCGCGTAGACCGCCCCGAGGTAGGTGCCGTAGGAATAGCCGAGGTAGTTGAGCGTCTCATCGCCGAGCACCGCGCGGATGACGTCCATGTCGCGCGCGACGCTCGCGGCGTCGAGGTGGCCGAGCAGGTCGCCGGTGTTGGCCGCGCACGCGTCGACCCAGTCGGTCTGGCGTTCGGTGAGTTCGTCGATCCACGCCTGGCTGCCGTAGGCGGCGTCGAACGTGCCGTAGAGCAGCTCGTCCTTGTCGGCGGCGTCGGTGTAGCACGTGATGCCCGTCGAGCGACCCACTCCGCGCGGGTCGAAGCCGATGATGTCGAAGTTCGCGAGCACGTCGCTCGTCACGATGTAGGCCGCCGAGTTGGCGACGAAGTCGTAGCCCGACCCTCCCGGTCCCCCGGGGTTCATGAGCATCGACCCCCTCGCGTCGCGGGCCCGATGCCGCGCGACGGCGATCTCGATCGTCTCGCCCGCCGGCTCGTCCCAGTCGAGCGGCACCGTGACCGTCGTCTCGTCGACGGCCCCGCCGAGACCGCTCCAGGTGAGGTCCTGCTTGTAGAACCGCTCGAGGCCGGCATCCACGGCTTCGTCGGTGTGCGACGTCACCGTCTCGCTGCCGCCCCCGCCCGTGGGGAAGGGGAAGAGGAACGGGAAGCACCCGGAGAGCAGGATCGCGCTCGCCGCGAGCACGGCGGCGAGCGGAAGGATGCGGCGTGCAGACAACGTGAACCCCCTCGACAGACTGGGGTCAGCCTACCGAGGGGGTTCGCGTGACGGTCGAGAGCGCGACGACCCTTACAGCGCGGCGATGATCTCGCGCATGAGCGCGGCGGTCTCGCTCGGCGTCTTGCCGACCTTGACTCCCGCGGCCTCGAGCGCGACCTTCTTGCCCTCGGCGTTGCCGGCTCCCGCGGAGACGATCGCGCCGGCGTGGCCCATCGTCTTGCCCTCGGGGGCGGTGAAGCCCGCGACGTAGCCGACGACGGGCTTGGTGACGTTCGCCTTGATGAAGTCGGCCGCGCGCTCCTCGGCGTCGCCGCCGATCTCGCCGATCATGACGATCGCCTTCGTCTCGGGGTCGGCCTCGAACGCGGCGAGCGCGTCGATGTGGGTCGTGCCGACGATCGGGTCGCCGCCGATGCCGATCGCGGTCGAGAAGCCCAGATCCCGCAGTTCGTACATCATCTGGTAGGTCAGGGTGCCCGACTTCGACACGAGGCCGATCGGACCCTTGCCGGTGATGTTGTTGGGCGTGATGCCGACGAGCGACTCGCCGGGCGTGATGATGCCGGGGCAGTTCGGGCCGATGATGCGCGTCGCGTTGCCCTTGCTCTTGGCGTAGGCCCACGCCTCGGCGGTGTCCTGTACGGGGATGCCCTCGGTGATGACGACGAGCAGCGGGATGCCGGCGTCGATGGCCTCGATCATCGCGTCCTTCGCGAAGGCCGGCGGCACGAACGCGATCGACACGTCGGCGCCCGTGGACTCCATCGCCTCCGCGACGGTGCCGAACACCGGGAGGCTCACGCCCCCGTCGTGCTCGACGGTCGTGCCGGCCTTGCGCGCGTTGACGCCGCCGACGACCTGGGTGCCGGCCTTGAGCATGAGCGCGGTGTGCTTGGTGCCCTCGCCGCCCGTGATGCCCTGGACGATGACCTTGGAGTCCTTGGTGAGGAAGATCGACATCTCTTCGTCCTTTACTTCGAAGCCAGCGCGGCGGCCTTGTCGGCGCCGTCGTCCATGGTGGTCGCGAGGGTCACGAGGGGGTGGTTGGCGCCCGCGAGGATCGCCCGGCCCTCCTCGACCTGGTTGCCGTCGAGGCGCACGACGAGCGGCTTGGTCGCCGTGTCGCCGAGGATCTCGAGCGCCTTGACGATGCCGTCGGCGACGGCGACGCACGACGTGATGCCGCCGAAGACGTTGACGAAGACGCTCTTGACCTGCGGGTCGCCGAGGATGACGTCGAGGCCGGCGGCCATCGTCGTCGCCGAGGCGCCGCCGCCGATGTCGAGGAAGTTGGCGGGCTTGACGCCACCGTGCTTCTCGCCCGCGTAGGCGACGACATCCAGGGTGCTCATGACGAGGCCCGCGCCGTTGCCGATGATGCCGACCTCGCCGTCGAGCTTCACGTAGTTGAGGTCGTGGGCCTTCGCCTTCGCCTCGAGCGGATCGGCCGCGTCCTTGTCCTCGAGCGCCTCGTGCTCGGGGTGGCGGAAGCCGGCGTTCTCGTCGAGCGTGACCTTGCCGTCGAGCGCGACGATGTCGCCGCCGCCGGTGAGCACGAGCGGGTTGACCTCGACGAGCGTCGCGTCCTCGGCGGTGTAGACGCCGTAGAGCTTGACGATGACGGGCGCGACCTTGTCGACGATCTCCGCGGGGAACTTCGCGGCGATCGCGATCTCGGTCGCCTTCGCGAGGTCGATGCCGTCGATCGGGTCGACCTCGATGCGCGCGAGGGCCTCGGGGCGCTCCTCGGCGAGCTGCTCGATCTCCATGCCGCCCTCGTAGGACGAGAGGGAGAGGTAGGAGCGGTTGGCCCGGTCGAGCAGCACGGAGAAGTAGTACTCCTCCTTGATGTCGGCGCCCGCGGCGACCATGACCTTCTTGACGACGTGGCCCTTGATGTCGAGGCCGATGATCGCCTTCGCGGCCTCTTCGGCATCCGCGGGGGTCTTGGCGACCTTCACGCCGCCGGCCTTGCCGCGACCGCCGGTCTTCACCTGCGCCTTGACGACGGTGACCCCGCCGAGCTTCTCGGCCGCGGCGCGCACCTCCTCGGGCGTCTCGGCGACGATGCCCGCGAGCACGGGAACACCATGCTTCTCGAACAGATCACGGGCCTGGTACTCGTACAGATCCACGCTGACTTCTTCCGTTGCGCTGGGGTGGGATCGAGGAAAAGGTGGCGGAGCCGGATCTCTCGATACCGAGATAACTCGATATCGAGATACTTCAGCCCGGGACACTCTACCCCGGTCGTCTGGCCGCTTTCGAACGCGTGGGTTTAGCTGACGGGATGCAGCCGACCGCCCGCAGCGCCGCCTACCGCCGGTACGCGGCGGACTCGTCGCTCGTGCTCGGGGGGCTCGCCGCGATCCTGCTGCAGCTCGCGCATCCGGTCGTCGCGCGCGGCGTCGCGGCGCACAGCGCGTTCGCCCGCGACCCGCTCCGCCGGCTGCGGCACACGCTCAGCTACGTCTACGCGATCGGGCTCGGCACCCCCGGGCAGAAGGCGGCGGCCGCGCGGTTCGTCGACCGCGCCCATGAGAGCGTGCCGGGAGCCCGGGATGTCGGCCCGCAACTGTGGGTCGCCGCGACGCTCGCGCACACCGGCGTGTGCGTGCACGAGCTGCTGCACGGCCCCCTCGAGCCCGCGCTCGCCGACGAGATCCACTCCGCGAGCGCCGAGCTCGGGATGTCGCTGCAGCTTCCCGAGGACGCGTGGCCCGCCGACCGCGCGGCCTTCGCCCGCTACTGGGAGACGACGCTGCCGGCGCTCCAGGTCGGCGACGACGCTCGGGCGGTCGCTGCGGAGCTGCTCGCCGCCCGCGCGGCGCCACTCTGGGTCCGCCTCGTGATGCCCGCCGTGCGGGAGTTCTCGGTCGCGCTGCTGCCGGCGGAGCTGTCCCGCGCCTACGGACTGCCGGATCATCCGCGCCGGCGTCGCCTCGTCGTCGCGATCGCCCGGACCGTCGTCCGGATCGTGCCCCGGCGGTGGCGCGAAGCCCCGTCGCGAAAGCTGCTGAGGTCGCTCGGCCACTGAGCAATTCCTACCCATTGCCGCAGCCGTGGGCCGGTCGGGAGACTCGCCGCAGACTCTCCCGAAAGGACACCTCATGCCCCGCCTCCTCCCCGCCGCGGCCGCCGCGACGCTCGTCGGCCTCCTGCTCACCGGTTGCGTGAACCCGCTCGAACAGCTCGTCCAGGGCGGAGCCGAAAGCATCGTCGAAGGGGCGATCGAAGGCGCCACCGGGGGCGACATCGACGTCAACGTCGGCGGATCGGCGAGTATCCCCGACGGCTTCCCGTCGGAGGTGCCCCTTCCCCCGGGATCCCCGACGGCGTCGTTCAGCATCGACAACGTGTTCCAGCTCACCTACGAGGTCGACGATCCGTCGATCGCCGAAGGTCTCGTCGCCGAGCTCGTCGCCGACGGATACACCGAGATCGCGGCGTCCGACCTCGGTGAGCTGAAGACCTGGATCTACGAGAGCGACGCCAACACCGTGTCGCTCAGCGTCCTCGACGACGGCGAGGGCAACTTCCAGATCATCGTGAGCGTCACCGTCAAAGAGTGAGCGCGGGATCCCCGGGGGCGTCACGGAGCCCTCGGGGATGCGTAGGGTCGGAGGATGCAGATCCGCACCCTCGGCCGCACCGGCCGGCCCGTCTCGGTCATCGGCCTCGGCACTTGGCAGCTCGGCGCCGACTGGGGTGATGTCGACGACGACGCCGCACGCGCGGTGCTCGACGCGTCGTACGCCGCCGGCGTCACGATGTACGACACCGCCGACGTGTACGGCAACGGGCGCAGCGAGCAGCGCATCGCCTCCTGGCTCGACGATCGCGGGGTGCGCGGCGAGGTGTTCGTCGCGACGAAGATGGGTCGCCGGATGGCGCAAGAGCCCGAGAACTACTCGGCCGCGAACTTCCGCACCTGGACCGACCGGTCGCGCGCCAACCTGAGGGTCGACACCCTCGACCTCGTGCAACTGCACTGCCCGCCCGACGCGGTGTACGCCTCCGACGCGGTCTTCGACTCGCTCGACGCCCTCGTCGCCGACGGCACGATCGCCGCCTACGGCGTGAGCGTCGAGACCGTCGCGCAGGCCCTCGCCGCGATCGCCCGACCGAACGTCGCGACGGTGCAGATCATCCTCAACGCCTTCCGGCTCAAGCCGCTCGACGCCGTCCTGCCTGCGGCGCACGCGGCCGGCGTCGGCATCATCGCGCGCGTTCCGCTCGCGAGCGGCCTGCTCTCGGGCCGGTACGACCACGACACGACCTTCGCCGCCGACGATCACCGCACGTACAACCGGCAGGGTGACGCGTTCGACGTCGGTGAGACCTTCTCGGGCGTCGACTACGACGAGGGCGTCGAGGCGGCGCGCGAGTTCTCGACGCTCGCGCGCGCCCATGGCCTCGAGCCGGCAGCGGCCGCGCTCGCCTGGGTGGCGCAACTGCCGGGAGTGAGCACCGTCATCCCGGGGGCCCGTAGCGTCGGGCAAGCCGAGGGGAACGCCGCCGCGGGATCGGTCGCCGACCTCGGGCCCGAGTTCACCGCCGCCGTGCGCGACCTCTACGACCGGCGCATCCGAGCGGGCGTCCACGACCGCTGGTGAGCGCGGTCGGCCCGAACCCGCACCCGGACGCGGGCGACCCGGCGTGCCGAGCCGCCCGCGCACGGGGTGAGGTCAGCGCCCGCGCGTGCTCTGCTTCCGAGCGAACAGCACGCCCGTGACGATCAGGCCGACGCCGAGCACGATCCCCAGCACGGTGCCGAAGACCGCGAGGTCGACGGCCGCGACGGAGGCCAGCAGGAGGATCGCCGCGACGATCGCCGTCACGATGAAGGCGAGCGCCGACTGGTTGGTGACCTCCCGTCCGGCGTAGAGGGCGATCGCCGCGACGACGGTTCCCACCGCCGCCACGACGGCCGCGACAGAGCCGAGCGGAGCCGGCAGGGCGATCACGAGACCGAGAGCCAACAGCAGCCAGCCCACGGCGCCGACGACAAGCGCGATGCGGAGGATCGTGCCGCGGAACGACGCGATCGCCAGGATGAGGAACGCGATGGCGATCGCGAGGTAGGCGACGAACGCGAGCCACGGGTTGAGCGCCGTGACCGCGGCGAGTCGAAGCACGATGTCGAGCAGCACGAGCGCTCCCGCGACGACGAGCACGATGCCGGCGATCGACCGGCGCGAGGTGGATACAGCAGCCATCTGGTTGTTCTCCTTTGAACGAGTCCCAGCTGAATCGAGCCCCGGCGGCGCCGGGCGGCCCCAGCCTAGGGGTCGGGGGCTTCGGGAGGGGGAGCCGCGCCCCCTAGGCTTCCGGCATGGCCGACATCCGACGCATCGCGTTCGCCCGCCACCTACGAGCGACCCCCACGAGTCACATCGTCCATTCGCGTCGCGGTCGCATCGTGCACAGCGGACCGGGCATCGCGTTCTACTTCCGCGCGCTCAACGCCGCGATCAGCGAGGTGCCGATCGCCGAGAACGAGCTCTCGATGCTCTTCGGCGCCCGCACGCTCGACTTCCAAGAGGTGTCGGTGCAGGCGACCGTCACCTATCGCTTCGCCGACCCGGTCGTCGCGGCGGGCCGCATCGACTTCTCGATCGACCCCTACCACGGGCGCTGGATCGGCAAACCGCTCGAGCAGGTCGGCACGCGGATCACCGAGCTCGCCCAGCAGTACGCCGTCGAGCACATCTCGTCGCTCAACCTCGCCGACGTGCTCGGCGCGGGCATCCCGCGCGTGCGCGCCGTGACGTCCGAGGGGCTCGCGGGCGATGAGCGGCTCGCCGAGACGAGTGTCGTCGTCGTCGCGGTGCGCATCGTGTCGATCCGCCCGCAGGCCGACCTCGAGCGGGCCCTCGAGACGCCGGTGCGCGAGCGCGTGCAGCAGGATGCCGACGCCGCGACCTACGAACGGCGGGCGCAGGCCGTCGAACGCGAACGCACGATCGCCGAGAACGAACTGCAGAGCAAGATCGAGCTCGCGACGCGGGAGCAGCAACTCGTGCAGCAGGAGGGTGCGAACGCGCAGCGGCGCGCGACCGAGGAGGCCGCGACCCAGTTGATCGCGGCGAAGGCGTCGTCGGATCGGGCGAAGCTCGAGGCGGCGGCCCGCGCCGACAGCACGCGCGTCGTCGGAGCCGCCCATGCGGAGACCGAAGCTGCGCGCCTCGCCGCGTACTCGGGCGTCGACCCGTCGATCCTCACGGCGCTCGCGCTGCAGGAGCTCGCGAAGCACCTCCCGGAGATCGGAACCCTCAACCTCACCCCCGACGTGCTCACCCAGGCGCTCAGCCGGATCGCGGCATCCCCGCACCCCGTCCCCGCCGCGACGCCCCCGGCATCCGCGCCCGAGGGGTGAGGTGGTGCTGCCCGCCCGTGTCGTCTTCGTGCACCGACGCTCGGAGTACGAAGAGCTGCTCGACCGGCACGCCACGTTCGGGCAGGCCGAGTTCTTCCTGCGTTCCCGCGGACGGGCGATTGAGGATGTCGTGGCCCGCCACGAGGCGATCGAGGCCGCGCTGCACCTCGTGTCGACGTCGCTGCCCGCGGATGTGCGCCAGGCCCGGGTCGAGCGCAGCGACCTCGACCGCTACCTCTTCGCCCCCGAGGACATCGTCGTCGCGGTCGGCCAGGACGGGCTCGTCGCCAACGTCGCCAAGTACCTCGCCGGCCAGCCGATCATC
>Ga0209066_10007408_pt1 | contig 10875 bp, 11 predicted proteins | sample All_14_2_FD_187198 | JGI IMG/M metagenome (GOLD analysis project Ga0209066, IMG submission 187198) | Freshwater microbial communities in response to fracking from Pennsylvania, USA - Allegheny Zone_MetaG_DW_15 (SPAdes) (version 2) ... | reverse complement strand
GCTTGATATAGGAGAACAATGCAACCAAATCTTGTTATGGTGCGTCAATGAGAAGCAGTTGATTCATCTGTATTAATTATATTAAAACCACCTCTACTATTATGAAAAGTACTTTTCAATTTCTCCTATCAACTTTGTTGTTAATAGGCCTTACCACATTTTCGTCTTTTGGACAAGTTGCAGAATGGTCCGTTGCGAATCCAGGTATCGGAACAAGCACTTGTATGGACCAATTCAATAATTCATTTACGTGTGGTCAATACATTGGGCCAGCAACAATTGGTTCAACAACTTTCCCAGGTTATGGAGTACAAGATGTTGTAGTACAAAAATACGATCCAACTGGAAACCTGCTTTGGGCAACTGATTTTGGTGGTACTCAAAGTGATTATTCTCAAAAGATGACCTATGATGGATTCGGAAATGTTTGGGTAACTGGGCAATTTAGTGGAACAATGATAGCTGGAACTTTTACTTTAAATTCAGCAGGTGGATCAGACGTGTATGTTGTAAAAATAGACGCAGCTTCAGGTGATATAGTATCTGCTCAACGTGCAGGAAATAGTGGAAATGACGTTGGAATGGCAATTGCGGCAGATCAATTGGGTGACATCTATTTGGCGGGAACATTCAATTCTAATTTTACGTTTGGATCTGTGTCCATTGCAGGCTTAGGTACCTATGAAGTTTTCTTAGTAAAATTGACGAATGCTGGTGTGCCAATTTGGGGCAGCGGCATTACTGGAACTTCCATTGAAACGATGTGGAGCATGACGGTAGATAATATGGGAAATAGTTACATTGGTGGGTTCTCAAGTTCGGCTACGGCGAATTTCAATGGAACCAATCAAAACTTTACAGGTCAAACACATTTTATCGCCAAGTTTGACAATGTTGGTGCATTTGACTGGATTTCTACTTCAAGTTTTTCTGGTGAAATTGATGGTCTAGCGGCAGATGCTTTAGGAAATGTTTATTTCACGGGGAATTTCGATACACAAGCAACTTTTGGTTCAACAACACTGACAGGAGTTGGGATGGATGATATTTTGATTGGTAAAATTGACAATACGGGTGCATATTCATGGGTTACATCGTTTGGTGGATCTGGAAACGACGAAGGTTATGGAATTGCAAGTAACTCTCAAGGAGATGTTTATGTTGTCGGGACCTTTCAAGGAATTTTTTCAATAGGTGGTACAAATTTAAATTCAGGTGGACCTTCAAAATCGTTCATTTTCAAAATAAACACAAGTGGAACAGTTCAGTGGGTTGAATATTCTTACGGTGGTAGTTTACACATTTCAAAAGGAGTGGTAGTAAATGACAATGATGATATTTTTCTGACTGGTTGGGGAAGCGGAAGTTTTAGTATGGGTGGTTATGTAATTGATTTGAGTCTAGGTGGTTACTTAGTAAAATTGAGCGACAATGCAAACGTGATTGAGGGGACTGTTTTTACAGACAATAATGCCGATGGTTTAATGGATCTTGGTGAAGTAGGGGTGCCAAATGTGATTCTTGCGTTGAATGGCGGTCCTTATGTTACATCTTCCAACAATTCTGGTGAATACAACATGTTTACGGCAAGTGGTAGTCAATCGGTTAGTATTCCAAACGTACCATTATACCATACCTTAACAACACCAGCTGTTCAAAATTTCAACTTTGTTGGGATGGGTAACATTGATACATTTAACTTATTTGGTTTATCACCTGTTCCAAACATGGACGACTTGAAAATAGATATTATGCCTATTTCAGCGCCAAAGGCAGGTTATGTTTTGACTTATTTAATTACATACACAAATCAAGGAACTACAAGTCAAAATGCTATTGTTACTTTACAAGCTGATGCATTATTGACGTATTTAGGTACAACTCCTGTCGCAACAAATGTTTCTGGTCAAACGATTACTTGGGATTTAGGCGTTTTAGCTCCACAAGAAAACGGAACACTTTTCGCTCAATTCAACATACCATCGAATTTAATAATTGGCGATATACTTCAATCAACAGCGTCTATTTCTACAGCTTTAAATGATCAAACACCGAATAATAATAGTCAATTGAGTTCAGCTGCTGTGACTGGTCCATACGATCCAAATTATAAGGAAGTTAATATTGACACCTTATACGATGTAGTCAGTTCAGACTATCTAGAGTATATTATTCACTTTCAGAATATTGGAAATGATACAGCGTACAATGTGATTATTTTAGATACTTTGTCTTCATATTTGGATTTGACGTCAATGGAAATACTTTCAAAAAGTCATCCTATGTTGAATTTCAACATAACAAATGGGAATGTGGCTGAATTTAGATTTAACAACATCATGTTGCCAGATTCATTAACTGACCCAATAGGATCCAATGGTTTTGTAAAGTTCAGAGTGAAGTATGTAAGCACTGTGCCGTTGTTTACTTCAATTGAGAATTTTGCAGATATCTATTTCGATTACAATGAAGCAATTCGAACTGATACGGCTCGCACATACTTTACGACAGTTACTGCTGATGTTAGTGAGATTGTACAAGTACAAAACCTCAAAGTTTATCCAAATCCAACGAGCAATGAATTGAATTTCATCTTTAACAAGTTAGATAATTCATCTGCATCTGTTAAAGTTTATTCGCTAGCTGGCACTGTTTTGTCACAACAATTATTTGATCAGAATACAACAGAAATTAAGTCATTAGTGCAATTAGGGAATTATGCTAATGGGATTTATTTCATCGAATTCTTTGATGGTAAGCATACACAGCAAGTGAAGGTTATCAAGCAATAATCTCGATATTAAACAAAAAAAGGGCAACTGATAGATATCTGTTGCCCTTTTTTAACCTAACCACTACTACTATTCTTTAAAACAACAGAACTTAATTATTGTTTAATCAATTGTACTTCTGCGTTTAATTTTATTTCGTCACTTACAACGATGCTACCAGCTTCTGTAATTGCACTCCACTTCAATCCAAACTCACTTCGTTTAATTTTACCTGTAATACTTAAGCCTGCTTTAGTTTGTCCGTATGGATCAACAACGATTCCACCGAAATCTGCTGCTAATTCAACATGTTTCGTTGTATCACGAATAGTTAAATCACCTGCAATAATATAATTGTCATCATCTTTTTTAGTTATTCCAGTACTAACGAATGTTAAGTGAGGAAAAGACTCTGCATTGAAGAAATCATCTGATTTTAAGTGTCCATCGCGATCAGCTACACCTGTGTTGATTGAGTTGATAGCTGCTGAAAAGTCGAATTTCGCTGTTGAGAAATCATCTCCATGAGTTGTCGCTTTAGCAGTGAACTCACCAAAAGTCCCGCTAACGTTTGTTATCATCATGTGTTTTACCTTAAAACCGATTTCGCTGTGCATGTTGTCTACTGACCAATTTGTTTCCATGTTATTTTCTTTTTGAATTTTGTTGAAACAAAGGTAAGTCAACATCAAAGCTGAAAACGTTGATGTAGGTTAAGAGATTACTCTGACGAGTTTTGCTTTCTAGAAACTCTTTTCTATTCGTTGAAACGAATAAGTACGTCATCAATATAAATTGGAGTATTAGAAGCATTGAAAACATAAACCTTAATATAATCTCCCTTTTTAAAATTGTTGGGAAGTTCATATTTGAAGTGAACTTTTGACCATTTATTGATAGTCTGTGATAAGTTGTTTAGGGACTCACCTTTAAGAAGAAATGGAAATTGTTCTCCATAAATTTCAATGTTTATTTTAGCTTCATGTTCCAAATTAGATTGCAAAAGTTGAAATTCGATTTCGATATTTTTAACTGAATCAGGAAGATTTTTAATCGGGTACTCGAAAGTTACACTGTAAGGTTGACCATTGAGAATTTTGGAAGAATGTTTTCCCGTAAATGACTTTTCCATGCTCAATGATGGCATTTGATTCCATTTTATTTCACCTTCACAGTCATTCTTGAATTCCGTTTTTCTAGCTAGCGTGAAAGATCCTTTGGGCATGCTGGATTTCATCGATACGGCAACATTCTTCGCAATGATTCTTCTTCCATTTTCAGCATAATGTTCAGTTGTCCAATTTCGATCAATGTACTCTTCATCAGGTACTTTTTCTAAATTGTCAACAACAAGAACTCCATTCTTTTGGTAACGATTGACCAGTAAATCCCTATTGTATTTCATCAAATACACTAAATCATCGCCAACCAATTCTTGCGCGCGTTCAACATTTTCGGACATTAAATTGAATACTAACTTCCAATTTCGTTCTTTCGCCAAGGCAACAATTTTATCAAAATCGCTTATCCGTTGATTTGTTGCTACATCTATTTGAAATGCATACGTTTTGATATAATTACATGCTAGTGCTGTCAGCATTTCATCGACTTTTCCTTCTGAATTTCGTATTCCTTTTGCTGCCATTCCATGATCCCATTCTACGACATTCTTATATGGAAATGGTTTTGACAAGTTTAAAGGATCATTTTTCCATCGATGTTGGTATTGTTCCTGTCGTTCCTTGGCTGTTTTAATGTCGTAACCTCTAAAGGAAAGCAACAGTCGATTCACAAGCGGTGGATATTTTTTCAGTAAGACCAAGCTTTTTTGCAAGGGTGTTTCTAGATCTGAGTACATCCAGTTTGCATTAAAGGAACGCATGTTCATGGTAACAATTACCGTTTTTACTTTTGCGTTTTCGGGAATGTTGCGTAATAATTCATAGTAAATTCCTGCATGACTAGCTTCCTTCGTAATAGTTCCAAATTTGATGGTAGGATAATAGTCACTTATAAAATCACTGATTGGCCGTTTATCCAAATCGTTTTCTCGAGTGGTTATATTGGATGATTCACCAAGATAAATGACCGTGCATTCTTCATCTACTACATTTCTAACCAAATTAATAATTGGAGAATGTTGCTGAATATCGGCTTCAAGGAAAAAGTATTTATAAATGTAGTTGACACCAACTAGAATCAGCAAAAGCAGAACAGATTTATAGATAAGTGGTTTTAAACTGCTCATACCCTTAAAACTGAAAATAAATGAATGGGAAGTTGTTCACGCTTGAGAAAACAATTATCAAAAACACAAAGATGGAATAGAAACTCCAACGTATCACGGTTTTTTGCGTTCCACACCAACGGTCAAAACGTTTGTTGAAAAGAAGTATGTCTAAGGCAATAAATAGAACCAGAAAGAACCAGATTTTTGGTTCGACACTGAAATTGTCCTGTTTTGAAAAATTGTTGGCTATAGAACTGAAAATTGCTTTGACTTGACCCAAATCACTTGCTCTGAAAAGCACCCAGATAAACGTGACAATTACAAAGGTTTTTATCGTTTTAAAAATAGCACCTAGTTGTTGAATAGAAGTGTTTTCTGATTTTTTCAGTTTTAAAATACGGGTCAAAAGACTTTCTACAATATAAACAAGTCCATGCGTTAAGCCCCACAAGACAAAGGTCCAGTTGGCGCCATGCCAAAATCCACTCAAGATAAATACAACAAGGATGTTGAGCATCCATCGTTTGACTTTTACCTTGTTTCCTCCTAAAGGAAAATAAACATAATCGCGGAACCAGGTGGATAATGAAATATGCCAACGCTGCCAGAATTCACCGATGCTTTTGGATAAATACGGATTATTGAAGTTATCCATCAGGTTGTAACCCATTGATTTTGCACACCCAACTGCGATAGTTGAATATCCAAGAAAATCGCCATAAATTTGAAATGAATAGAAAAACAAACCTGTTAAAATGCTGAATGAATTGTATTCGGAAGGTTGTGCATAGATTTGATCCACGTAAACAGCAATATTATCCGCAACGACCATTTTAATAAAAAGTCCAAATAGGATAAGTCTTAAACCTTGAATCAAATTATCGTAGTTGAACTTAATTTTTTCACGCAATTGCACTAAAAGATTTTGCGGACGTTCAATCGGTCCAGTTACGAGCTGGGGATAGAACATGACGTACAACGAATAAATCCCAAAATGCTTTTCTGCTTTTTGTTTGCCGCGATAAACTTCAATCACATAACTTAAACTTTGAAAGGTATGGAATGAAAGTCCGATAGGCATAAGGAATGAAATTGTTTTCTCTGGGTAATAAAAACCAAATTCATGGCTCAAGGCAAGCATATTTTGATTGAAAAAATCGAAATATTTGAAGATAAATAACACAAGACAAGTGGAAACTACACTAACGACCAATATTATTTTTTTCTTTCGAGCACTGGAGCGTTCTATCCAGATACCAGCTATATAATCAATAACAATTGTTATGAAGAGAATAAAGATGTATTGTGGAATAAAAAAGGTATAAAATACACAACTTGCAATAAGCAAGTGTATCCATCTATATTGATGAGGTAATAAGTAAAACAAGAGTGTTACAATCGGGAAAAAAAATAAAAATTCTAATGAATTGAATAACATGCTTATTTCTTTGTGATCAACAAAAGTAAGATCTTAATTTATAGTTGATTTTTATTCATTTGTTTTTTCATTCTACTCAACGATTCTGGAAGAATTCCTAAGTAGGAGGCAATTTGATGTTGCGGAACAAGTTGCTCAATTCCTGGTGAACGTTGAATTAATTCCTGATAGCGTTCCGCAGCATTTGCACTAACAGTCAATAAAAAACGCTTTTGAAGCACTGTCAAGTGTTTTTGACTAATAATGCGAAATAAACGTTCAATAGCTGGCACTTCTTTGAAAAGTACGTCTTTATGCTCAGGATCAATGACTAAAAGCCAGCTATCTTCTAATGCTTGAGCATTTAATGCCGCTGGTTCTCCACTGAAAAAGGAGGCTATATCTCCAACCCACCAATCTTTGAATGCAAAGTATAAAACGTGTTCTAGTCCTTTTTGATCAATGTAGTAAACACGAAGTGTCCCGCCAATAACAAAACCTTCTGTGACACATCTTTTTCCTTGTTCAAAAAGGTGCTTCTTCTTGTCTAATTTTATTAACGTATAAGCAGCGGCAACTTGTTCCTTTTCGCTATCTGATAATTCAATGCGTTCAGAAAAATAATCAATCAATTGTTGTTTTGCCACTATTTCATTCATGAATATAAAAGTAGAAAAAACAATCGGTTCGTTTGAACAAAATTAACTTGGAGCTTGTTCTAAAGAAAACAATCGAAATGTACCAACTCAAAAAAACACAATTAGTTAAAACGGATATGCAAACCTGTTGGGATTTCTTTTCATCACCAAAGAACTTGAAGAAAATCACGCCCGATTATATGGGATTTGATGTTTTAATGGAAATTCCAGATAAAATGTTTGAAGGACTGATGATTGAATACACTGTGCGACCATTGATGAATCTACCTATGAAGTGGATTACAGAAATTACGCATGTGAAAGAACATGAGTTTTTTGTGGATGAACAGCGCAAGGGTCCGTATAAAATTTGGCACCATGAACACCATTTCAAACAAGTAGATGGGGGAATTGAAATGACTGATATTGTTTCCTATGAATTGCCATTAGGTTTTCTTGGAAGAATGGCGCATCCGATTGTAGTAAAGAATAAATTAGAAGAAATCTTTGCGTATAGATTTAAAACAGTGGAAGAAATGTTCAAGTAAAACATTTCTTCCACGAATTATTATTCGGTTGTTACACCTTCATATTCTTCTTCAATGTCAATAGCTTCTTGTTTTGTTGCTCGGATTATTCCATCCTTGTGATGAGGAGGAGAATAAATCGTGTACATTTTTAAAGGAAGTGTGCTTGAAGTGTTAATGATGTTATGTTTCGCTCCAGCTGGGACAACAATAGCATCACCATCTTTGATTATGTAAACTTCATTATCAATATGAACTTCGCCAACACCAGCTTCAAATCGAAAGAACTGATCATTTTCAGTATGTGTTTCTAGTCCAATTTCTTCCTTTGGAAGTAAACTCATCAATACTAACTGGCTGTGTTTCGAAGTATAAAGTACTTTGCGAAAATTCTCATTTTCAATAGTCGCTTTTTCAATTCCAATGTTAAATCCTTTCTTCATCCTTTCCTGTTTTCTTGTAAGGTAGGTTTAAATGAGATAGAAAAATAGAATTAAAATCAGGTTTTGTTAATCTAAGGTTTTAAGTGTCTCAATTGATTTGTTGATGTGTCCAACAGGATCAGTTTGAGAGTTGTAAATACCGCGAATGACACCTTTTTTGTCAACGATATAGGTAACTCTTCCAGGGATTAATCCGAATAGATTTCCAGGTACACCAAAAGCATTTCTAACTGCTTTATTTGGGTCTGACAGCAATTTAAATTTCAGTTGGTATTTATTAGCAAATTCTTTGTGTGAGGCAACACTATCGGTTGAAATTCCGAAAACCTCGCAATTTAAATCATCGAAGGAGTGAAGATTACTTTGAAATGTACATGCTTCTTTTGTACAACCTGCTGTATCGTCTTTCGGATAAAAGTAGATGACACAATTTTTTGTTCCAATACGATCTTCGATGTTAATTAATTCTCCGTCTTGATCATACAAGCTGAATTTGGGACAAAGATCTCCTATTTTTTTTGACATTATGCTGGTTTTAGTGCTTGTTTGTATCGTTCTAACACGCGTTCTCGCGCAAATTTGTGATCAATTATTGGTGAAATATAACTTTGCGTACCATATTCTGGCACCCATTTTTTAATGTAGGTGAATTGTTTATCAAATTTTTCTTGTTGACTTGTTGGGTTAAACACTCTGAAATAGGGAGCCGCATCGCATCCACATCCTGCAGCCCATTGCCATCCACCTGTGTTACTTGCAAGTTCGAAATCGAGCAATTTTTCTGCAAAATAGGCTTCACCTAGCCGCCAATCAATGAGTAAATGCTTAGTTAAGAAACTTGCAACAACCATTCGTACACGATTGTGCATGAAACCGGTTGCATTCAACTCGCGCATTCCAGCATCAACTAGTGGGTAGCCAGTTTTTCCTTCGCACCATGCTTTAAAGTGTGCTTCATTGTGCTCCCATTCAATCAAATCGTATTGCTTCTTAAATGAATTTTGTGCCGAATGTGGGAAATGAAAAATGATCATTTGATAGAAATCACGCCAAATGAGTTCATTCAAATAGGTTTCGTTGCGTTTTCTAGCTTCGCGTGCTAGTGCGCGAATACTGATGGTTCCAAAACGTAAATGTAAACTAAGACGACTAGTACCTAAAATAGAGGGGGTGTCTCTGGTTTCATTATACGTAGAAATAATTTTAGTCGGAAAATTTTTACTGGGAAAATCAACTGTTTGTTGACTTTCGAAGCCCATTTTCTCTAAACTTGGAATTGGAGTTGCACTAGCCTGCAATAAGTGTTGCGCATATTTTACTGTTGGATAAGAGGAGAGGAAATAATCATTCAGTTTTTCTTTCCACTTTCGGGAATAAGGTGTAAAAACAGTGTAAGGTGTACCATCTAATTTAAGCACTTCATTTTTTTCGAAAATCACATGGTCTTTTGATCCCGAAAATTCGATGTTATTTCCTTGAAGAAATTCATAGATTGTCTTATCACGCTCCAATGCATATGGTTCATAGTCGCGATTGGTAAATACCTTTTTGACATCGTGTTTAGCAATTAACTCTTTGAAAATAGATAACGGTTCACCGTAAAACACCATTAAATCTGCGCCTAATTTGCTATACGAATCTTTTAATAGTTTTATTTCGTTGTGAATAAATACAATTCGTTGATCGTTTTTCGGAAGTTTATCGAGAATCGTCTTATCAAAAATGAAGATAGGTTGAACAGCATTTTCTGCTTTCAGTGCTTTATATAATCCAGCGTTATCTTCAATTCTTAGGTCTCTTCTGTGCCAAAATAGAGTGGTCATATACCGTTATATTCGACAACATTATTTTCGGTTTCCCATAATTTAACACTCAAGCTAAATTTAGCATCTATTTTCGTGCGCAGAATATTCCAGATAACAACAGCAATATTTTCAGCAGAAGGTTTTAATTCAGCAAATTCGGGACAGTCTAAGTTTAAGTTACGATGATCAAAACGTTCTGAAATTTCGTCGTTAAGAACAGTTTTTAATTTTTTCAAGTCAATTACATAACCTGTTTCTTGATCAATTGGCCCATCAATCCATGTTTCTAAAACATAATTGTGACCATGATAATTAGGATTGCTGCATTTGCCAAAAACTTCAAGGTTCTTTTCATCAGACCAAGCTGGATTGAAAAGACGGTGAGCTGAGTTAAATGTGATTCTTCGACAAACTTTCATGTGGTAGCTGTGACGTTAAAATGGATAAATGATCTGTCAAAATTATTTTGAACCAAGCTGTATAATGTTCTGGATGTTTTTTAATGTCTTCTGCAATATCTTCCAATTTTAGCCATTTAAAAGCAATTGCTTCAGAAGGATTAATATGAGGAGTTTCATCACTAAAACCAACCACAACATGGTCTAATTCATATTCAGTTAAATTATTGTCTAGTTCCGCTTTATAAATAAAGGAAAAAGAAGTGTGAAGTTGGCATTCTAATTCCATTTCTTCTTTGAGTCTTCTGTTTGCAGCTTCTAATACGGTTTCTCCAGGAGCAGGATGACTACAACATGTGTTCGTCCATAATCCTTCTGAATGATATTTACCAAATGCTCGTCGCTGCAGCAAAAGTTCAAGTTTATTATTGAAAATAAAAACTGAAAAAGCGCGATGAAGTACACCTTTTTGGTGCGCTTCCAATTTTTCCATTTGACCAATTGCGTTGTCTTCTAAATCAACGAGAATTACATCCGTATAACTGCTTGATTCCAATTAAATTAGATTTAAATTGTGACGAACGTAAGACGTTACGAACAGACGGTATTTTTTGTTATTCGGAATACGTATGCGTTCATTTAAAAT
>Ga0209066_10007407_pt1 | contig 10876 bp, 7 predicted proteins | sample All_14_2_FD_187198 | JGI IMG/M metagenome (GOLD analysis project Ga0209066, IMG submission 187198) | Freshwater microbial communities in response to fracking from Pennsylvania, USA - Allegheny Zone_MetaG_DW_15 (SPAdes) (version 2) ... | reverse complement strand
TTATGCCTACTGGCCGCAAACGGAAGAAAAAATCTAAGATCCCTTGTCGATCATTTAACGTGGAGGGAATCCCTATTCTTCCTGCTGCGCCCTCTGGACGGCCCCTTTAACCGACATCGCATAGGGCTTGTAGTCTCGAAGAAATTCCGGAATGGTATTCCTGGCATTGCGGGCAGCGGTCATCGTCGGATATTCGCCATAATAGACGTATTGCACACCAGGATTTGATTCTCTCCTCAAAATATAGAACTTGTCCGCCTGCTCCCGGTATTTTTTTTCACCCAGCATCGACTTCAGTTTTTTCTCTGCATCACCAGATGTTATGACCATAAGGCGGACCGTATAACGATCATCCTTAAGGCCTGACAGCCATGAAGCGCCGGCAGCCACCCGACTGGAATAAATCTTGTCGACACTCTCGGTCTTCCTTGGTTTTTCTGATACCAGCACGGCAACCTCCTCCGGTTCCGTCACCTGAGGATTCTGATCGGTCGAAGGTGCCGGCCGAGTCGCCAACTCCGACTCTTTTTTCTGCTCAACCGCCCTGATCGTAACCGGGGCAGCCGGCATCTCAAAGGCATCAGGCTCCTCCTGCTTCAGGATTTTTATCCGCTCACTGGCAATGGTCTCTCGAACTGCAGGGGTAAGATCCTCCCGGTTTTTGCTGACTGCCCTGGCCTTGATGGTTTGAGGAATTATCGGGGCATCCTCGGTAGCAGCAACAGGCCGACTGGTTTCGGCAACAACGGCAACCTTTCGTCCTGTTGACTGAATCTGCGATGCAGGCTCGACGGTGGCTGGCTCTTCAACTACCGCCTCCACAGCTGTTTGAGGTCGCCGTTTGTCCTCGGTGGAAAGGGGCGGAGGCTCTTTCTCTTTTTCCACCATCCGTTCGAGCACATCATGAGTTGGGGCCGCCAGTGGTTTCTTTTCCTCGGTTTCGGATTCAGATGCTGCGACAGGAGTCTGCGGCTGCCGTGGTATTGACACAACCACCGGCTCAATGGGGGCAGACACTGCAGCATTTTCCGTTTCTCCAGTTTCGGAAGCCGGAACAGTCTGTTGACCAATCGGCTGGTGTTTTTCCTCCGCCTCGGGTTGAGCTTCCACGGCAGGGGGCTGTGGCTGCTGCGGGATTGACACAACCGCCGGTTGGACCCCTGTGGGAGCAGGAGCCGAATCGGGTTCCTGCTGCCGCTGAATTTTTCCACCGGTTTGACCAGCAGAGGTATCTTTCGCTTCCGGGTTCTCCTGATCCTTTTGTTCAATGGTCTCAACATCGGGCTCAATCCGCGCCATCTCTTTAGGTTGCGAGATGACGATGGAGGTCTCGGTATCCGGAACCGCAGCAACCTGAGGGCCGACCGTTTTCTCTTTCGGCCAGAACAGCAGGAAGGCCAGGACAATACAGGCGGCACTACCGCCCCATATCAGGTACCGCCAATTCAGCGTAATTTTAGGCATCGCGACCACGGGACGTTTCAACCGTCGACGAGGTCTCTTCTGCTGGATTTTCTTCTCCAGTCCATTATCCACAACAGGGCTGAGCTGGTCCCTGCCTTCGTCTCCATGCAACAACTCATCAGCCAGGCGGTTGATCGTTCGGAGATTGCCCCGGCTTGAAGCGAAAATCGCCGCAGCCGCCTCGCGACTGAAGAACGACCTTTTCTCCGGCACCGCCTCAAGCATGGCGAACGTGAGATACTCGTATGTCTCATCCTCCGTCAGCGGCTCGAGGGAGAAGTGCCGTTCCTCCGCCGGTTGGAAGTTGACCAAAGCCAGGTTCCTGAAATTGTTATGGAGACCGCTGCGGCCGGACATGACCATCTGGATGAAAATTCCGTCAACGTTGGCCAGGTCGAGCATTTTCCGGACCCGCTCCAGGGTGGCCAGATAGATCCGCTCGGCCTCATCAAAGAACAGGACCACTCGCAGGTTGTGGTCATGCAGGTGCGACACGATGCCCTGCAGCAACCCGGTTCTATCCTTCGGAACTGGAGTGATGGCCAACCCCAGCTCCTGGACGATCGACTTCAACACATCCTCGAACGAATCGGCCGTCTGCGGAAAATAGACCGTGGCGTAGGCGGAACTCATCCGTTCCACAAGTAACCGGCACAATACGGTCTTGCCGCTTCCCTCGTCACCGGTCAGCATTACGATTGGTATCTCGCCGGTCAGGGCGCTCACCATCCCATCGAGAACCTCCTGGCGCCTGCCGCCTGAAAAAAATCTTCGGGTTGCCGCAGATTCCCTGAAGGGAGAATTCCCGATCGGTAATTGCTCATGCTCGCGGGGGTCTTGTGTATCCATGAATATCGTCAATATTTAAAGCCGTTGGCATATTGTGATTGATCATCCTGCCAAGCCATTTGGACAGGTACTCACACCTGATTATTGTCTACGGACCATCCGATGAAAAATTATTAATTATACCATCTCGAAGCAGGCTGGCGCATCTTTTTCTACCCACCCGCCTAGGCCAATACTGACAACAGCATACGCCAAAGCTGCCCGATATGCATCCGCTTGCTCCCATCTTTCTCGGCAGCCAGGTTGACTTTGCCGAAAAAGGCAGGTAATAGTGCGGAATGCCGGTATTTCGTTTAACGAGACAGGTCGTTTTCCCACCCCCGGAACTGTCAGAAGAAAGCGGTCTTCTCGCTGTCGGTGGCGACCTGAGTTCAGAGAGGCTGATAGCGGCCTACAGCCGCGGGATATTCCCCTGGTACGGTGAAGGCGATCCAATACTCTGGTGGTTCACGTCTCCGCGACTTGTGCTCTTCCCTGCAGAGTTGAGGATTTCGCGACGACTGGCCAGATATGTGCGCAATACAGGCCTGCACGTCACGGTTGATACGGCATTCGCCGAAGTCATCGGCATGTGCGCCGCTATCCGGACCGACACCCGAAGGGAAACCTGGATTTCAACCGACATGCAACAGGCTTATATCCGTCTGCACCATCTCGGTTATGCCCACTCCGTCGAATGCTGGAGCGACGGCACCTTGGCCGGGGGGTTGTATGGGGTGGCACTGGACCGGGTTTTCTTTGGCGAATCGATGTTCTCGACCAGCAGCAACGCCTCGAAGATCGCCCTGATCCACCTGGTCGCCCGCCTCCGGGAAAGGTCCTTTCAATTGATCGACTGTCAGATGACCACCCAGCATCTGCTGCGATTCGGTGCCCGGGAGATCACAGGTGAAAGATTCAGCGAACTGCTCCGCCGATATATCCAATCAACAGCCCCAGACGGCAACTGGACCAATGACACGAAAAATACTTCATGACCGATGCGCCGGATGCGGCCGGACCAAAGATCTTTTCCCACTCAGCACCCGGATGCTCTGCCACGGGTGCCGCGAGCACATCACTGGTGTCATCGACACTCCCGGCGACCTGGAGCGACTGCTGAAGCTGGCAGGAACGCAATCCGGCAGCGGCGAGTCCGATGACCATCAACCGGCGGCGGAAACGAGGGTGCGGGAGTTGCCCGACGTTCTCGATGCCGTCCGCTACCGGACAACCGACAGGGATCGCAATACCTGGTATGTGTCCGTCAGCGAACTTGATGGCCACCCGGTCGAGATATTCGCCTCGACGGCCTTCGACCGCGATCAGCACCTGCAGTCCCGCATCTCGAACCTGACCACCATCACCCGGCTTATTTCCCTCATCCTCCGCCACATCTTTCTGGGTGAGCGCCTGACCCTCGAAAAGACGCTGACCCAGTTAAAACGGAGTTCACGACAGAAGAACGATCTCCCTGAGATGCTGGCCCAGGTGCTCAGCAACTATACGAAGAAACAGAACCTGTATTCAGACAAGGATGTTGAATCGCCGTAGAATGAATGGCGGCCGCACCATCGGCTAACTCTCAAGATAGAACTCGAACGGAACTGTGGACCTGGCGAAATAACGGAGGACGCGCGAGAGGACATGGAGATCGGGGACGGAAAAGATCAGTTCCCATGACGGATGCAGGGAAGAATAGCTGGAGAGAACTTTCAGGTTGAGGAGTTCCATCTCCTCCGGCAGGGCGCTCAACACATCCATCACCTCCTGTCGTGAAGCCTTGAGAATGTACAGAACCTGCTGCTTGACAACCTGAGTTTCCCTCAGCTTCCAGGTAATATTGACCGCATCTTCGCGCTGGAACTTGATCTCATGGAGTCGGCTGCATTTCTTGTGATGGACGGAAAGCCCCTTTTCCGTCAGCAGGGCGCAGTTGTCCTTCGCCGTAGGATTCGGCTTACAGCAGGATGAAAGCTTGACCGATACCGGGTCAAGCGTCGTCAGCTCAATCCGGTTGAAGGCTCCGGTCGGAGTGACCAGCGGGGATATCCCACCGAAAAGGTCTTCCTTGATGCGATCGATCACCTCGCGCAGTCGCAACCTCCCCTCGCCGATTCGGATGTAGAGATCGTCTATATTTTCGGCAGAAAGTTTTCCCAACAGACTCTGAAAGCCGTCGCCGGCTAGGATATCGAAAGGAATCCCATAACGCAGCATCTCCTGGCGCAGGAGAGAGTAGCCGACCTCCTGCGACACCTTCCTGCGCCGGAGCCGGAAGCTCTTGGCCAACTCGGCGCGGCTGCGGGGTGTCTTGCAGTCGTTGAGTATCCTGGGGTCGAAGTGGACCGGGGTATCGGCACGAATAATCCTCACCATATCACCGTCATGCAGGATATGGTCAGGCGGGACCCGCTTATTTCTGATCATCGCGCCGAGGCATGTGGTGCCGATCTGGGTATGAACCCTGAAGGCGAAATCGAGCACCGTCGATCGAAACGGCAGGCAGACCAGATCTCCCTGTGGAGTGTAGGTGTATATCTCCTTCTTGCCGCTGGCGGCGATCACATCCCGATACGAGACGAAATCCTCTGAACCCAGCACATCGAACATCTCCTGGATTTCGCGTATAAACTGGCCCTGTTTTCCCGATTTGGAGGTCCAGTTGCGAATCAACCCGCGCTGGGCTCGATGGGCCATTTCCCTCGTGCGGATCTTGAACAGGAATTTCTGTCCCTTGATGATTGCCCGGGCGTGCAGCCCCTGATATCCAGTGGGTTTTGGGTTGGCGATAAAATCCCGGATGGTCCGTGGGATAGGGCGGAAGGTCTGGCTGACGACTCCGAGAGCCTGGTAACAGGACATCGTATCTTCAACGACGATCAGGATCTCCATCGGGGTGTCAATCCGCTTGAGCAGCAGCCGGTTGCTCATGTCGTAATAGGCCCACAGTTCCTTGACCCTGACCGTCACTTCACAATCGACATGGTGCTCCTGAGCCTGTCGCTGCAGTTCTGCGACGATCTCGCCGCCGATCGGGTCCTGCATCAACTGCCGGATATGCCCTTTGAGTTTGGCCCCCTGCTTCGGGAACTTATAGGACAGGGCCAGGTTGTACATCTCGCGCTTGAGGTTGAAGAGGCCGAAAATCGTGGCGAGTGGTGCATAGATATCTATAGTCTCATCGGCTATGCGCTGCCGCTTCCTCTCCGGCAGAGCCTTGAGGGTGCGGAGGTTATGCAGTCGATCGGCGAGCTTGACCAGCATGACTTCAGGCCTGAGCGCCGCCCCGGAAAAGATTTTGCGATGGGTGCGCCGGTGATCCAGCTGGCTGTCGCCGGAAATATGGGTTACCTTCGTGCAGCCTTCAACGATCGCCTGGACGTAGGGACCGAATTTCTGCCCGACCACCTCAGGGGTGACATCTTCAACATCTTCTACGGTATCGTGCAGGAGGGCGGCGGCAAGGATATCGGGGTTGAGGATATCCATCTCCTCGGCCAGGATTTTCGCCACCGAACAGGGATGATATATGTAGGCATCACCGGACTTGCGCCACTGGTCAAAATGCGCCGACGTAGCGAAATCGAGGGCCTCCCAGAAGACCGGCGCTCCGTCGGCGCCGGCGAGCAATGTCCGCATCTGGTTGCGATAGGCCTCAAGATCGAAGGGGATGCGTCGCATATTCTCCTGATTTCGAGATAAAAAAGCAAAACAGGACAAGGGGGCATTCAATCCCTTGTCCATCTTATTTCTTTGCCTGTGTTCCGCGCCCTATGCTACACTGAAGCACAGATACAAGGCAGGATGTCTTATAATCCGGCATCAGTCTAACAAAAAACAAATAGCGGGGGAATCAAAAATACCGATGGCCAGGAAAAGACCCATCAGCACGACAGGTTCCAAACGGCCTCGACCCAAGGAGAAGCGAAATCTCCCCGAACCTCCCGTATCGATCGAAAGCGATGTTCTCGCCTTTTTGTATCAGCACGGTGTGCCGGCAACCATCAGCGATCTGATGGCCGGGCTAGGTCATGCCGAAAAAACCGACCTGGAACCCGCCATTTACCGTCTGATCGCCGACAAACTCGTCAGAAAGAGCGGCAAACGGGAATACTCCCTCTGCAGACATGCACCGCTCTATGAGGCCGTACTGGAACAGAACCCACGGGGTTTTGGATTCGGGGCGCATTGCACAAGCACTGTCGAAGCCCCGGCACTCAAGCGGGATCCCTTTATTTCCGCATCCCGGATGAGGCTGGCCCGGCAGGGGGACCGGATTCTGATCCAGGTCCATCGCACACGCAGCGATGAACGGCCGGAGGCCTCGGTCATCAAGATACTGGCCCGGGGAACCGAGCGGCTGGCCGGATTTTTCGTCCGGGACCGGACGGGCGGTCATGTTGTGCCCGAAGATATCCGATTTCCGTTTACGATCTCTGTTGATATCGGCAAATATCCGGATATCGGCGATGGCGAAGTCGTCATCGTCAGGATAGACGAGAGCGACCAATCCTACCGAAACGTCAGGGGAGTGATTCTCGAAGTCCTCGGGCCGGCCGACAGTATCGATGTCCAGATGCGGCTCGTGATTGAGAAATTCAGACTTCCGCATGTCTTCAGCGACCAGACGATAAGGGAAACCGCCGCGCTGACGGAAGAGATCACCCCGGAACCAGGCAGGGAAGACCTGCGCGATATCCTGCATGTGACCATCGACGGGGAGACGGCTCAAGATTTCGACGATGCCATCGCCGTGATCAAGACCAAAAGCGGTTTCCGGCTCTATGTCTCCATCGCCGATGTCAGTCATTTCGTCCCAGCAGGATCGGCCATCGACCACGATGCCTACGAAAGGGGGACCTCCATCTATTTCCCCGGCAGGGTCATTCCCATGCTGCCGGAAAAACTCTCGAACAATCTCTGCAGTCTGGTGCCCGATCAGGACCGGTTGACCCTCACTGCCATCCTCACCTTCGATCGCCAGGGCACACTGAAGGATAAACGTCTGGTACGGTCGATCATCCGCAGCCGGCAACGATTTACCTACACAATTGTGCGGAAGATCCTTATCGATCAGGACAAGGAGACCCGAAACGCCTTCAAACCTTTTCTCACCCCGCTCAAGTGGGCGGGCGAACTGGCAAGGGCTCTGCACCAGAAACGGCGGGACCGTGGCGCCCTCGGCTTCACCCTGCCGGAGGCGGACATCGAACTTGAGGAGGACGGTCGGATCAAGGCGATCAGGAGGGCCGAACACAATTTCGCCCATCAGCTGATCGAGGAGCTCATGCTGGCGGCCAATGAAGCGGTAGCCGCCACCTTCACCGAACAGCAAAGGGTATGCCTCTATCGCATTCATGAACTGCCGAGCCCGGAAAAGGTCGAGGAATTCAGTATATTCGCCAAGACCCTCGGTCTCCAGTTGCCGAAAGTGGAAAACACCCCGCACTGGTTCGCCAGGGTCCTCGAGCTGTGCAGCGGCAGCCCGAAGGAATACATCGTCAACAACCTCCTGCTGCGGACCATGCAACAGGCGCGGTATTCCCCTGACAACGCCGGCCACTTCGGACTCGCCGCCACCGATTATACCCATTTCACTTCACCGATCAGGAGATATCCCGACCTGATGGTCCACCGCGAGGTATGTCGGATCGTCAATCTGCAGCCCGACAGAGAGACATTCCACCGAAAACATTCCACCCTCAAGGAGGCCGGCGATTTCCTGTCGGCTCGGGAACGAACGGCCATCAGCGCCGAACGCGAGATCACCGACCGGTTGAAACTGATCTTCATGGAAAAGCATATCGGAGAAACCTTTGATGCAGTGATCTCAGGCGTCACCGACTCTCTTCTCTTTGTCGAACTGTTGCAACTGTTTGTCAGCGGCGCCGTTGCCGTCGAGGACATGGAAGGCGAACATTTCTTCCATGACCCCCGCCATCATCGTCTTACAGGTGAAATCAGTCGCAAGGTGTATCAGATCGGTAATCTCGTGCGGGTGACGTTGGTCGATGTCGACAGATCACGGAAACGGATCAATTTCAAGCTGGCGTCTGACAAGGAGGATACGCCAGGATAGAACAGAAAATACTGTTACAGTTGAGAAAAACAAAAACACCTCTGCTGCATTTCGAGCTTGACGCAGACGGATATTTCTCATAAATAATGTGGATACGATCGATAGCTAATTGTATCCCCATCGCAAGGGAGACTTCTCGATATGGAAGAGAAAAACCTGATCGACTTTTTTTTCGGCAGTCCATTTGCCCAAGGCCTGACCCTTGGTCTCATCTTCTGCATCGTCATCTATATCCGCAGTTATCTACGGCGGCGCGAATTGACGAAAGAGGTCAACCGCCTGCGGTCCCATCTGCATACCAAGCTCGAAATCGATTCCGCCGACAATGAACGTCGAAAGAACGAGATGAATGCCCTGCGGCAGGAACGCGACAACCTGCGAATCACCGTGCAATCTTTGAACCAGAAACCGGGCCGGAAGGAAATTCGACAGTACTTCATCTACCAGACGGCCCTCGATATCATGTTTGAGAAAGCGCCTGGGTTCGCCCCTGCCTGGCAGATTACCCTCAAGGAAGCCGAGAGCCTTTTCGAAAAATCGGAACGGGGAGTCGTCCCCCTGCTCAAACGCCTGATGCCGACAACACCGGACAAGCAAGCGGAAGAATACGAAAAAATCAGCAGACTCAGCATCGCCGATACTGTCCACAAATAGAGGAATCGCGATTCAGGGTTGCTCTATTTGTCGTCGCTGACGGCCGGGTACGGCATCATAACCAACCGTATTCGTCAGACAACAGTTTGCAATCTGCGACAAAAAATAATAATATCAATCATATAACTGCCACAATTCCCCAACATCCTGTTGGGGATATTGCGGATATTTTCAGACTTTTTATGCATATCGACACCTCATTGCTCGACCATTTCGCCATCGTCCTCGTCAACCCGAAATTCGCCGAAAACATCGGGGCGACCGCTCGTATCGCATATAACATGGGCCTTTCCCGTCTCATCATCGTTCGCGACAGTACGCCCGATTACGAATCCATGGCGAAGATGGCGACCCACAAGGCGGTTCATCTCATCGAAACCATGGAATTGCACCCCACCCTGGAGCAGGCCCTGGCACCTTTTTCCATCGTCATCGGAACGACAGCCCGGCGGGGGCGGCAGCGCCTCCTCGAGAAGAATCCTCGAACAGTGGTCGAAGAACTGCTGCCGCAGGTAGCCTCCAATCAGATTGCCTTTGTCTTCGGCCCGGAAAACTACGGTCTGTCCAACGACGACCTGAAATACTGCCAGATGACCTCCGCCATCCCTACCGCCGATTTTTCTTCCCTCAATCTGGCCCAGGCCGTGGCCATTCACTGCTACGAGCTGTATTACGGCCTCATCCATGCCCAAAAGGACATGAAACCTGCGCCCCGATACGCCTCGACCTTCGAACTGGAGGGGATGTACAGCCATATCGAGACGGCCCTCCTGCAGATCAATTTTCTCCACGAAAAAAGCTACACCTACTGGATGAACAATATCCGCCAGTTCCTCAACCGGATGCGCCTGACATCCAAGGACACCAGTATCATCAGGGGAGTATGCCGTCAGTTTCTCTGGCATCAATCCCATACCGACGCCAAACCGCCACAGGAAGACAACCCCACATGACAAGGCAACTGCCACATCCCGAGAACGTCCCTTCGAATAAGTTTTATCCTCCCAACATCGATGTATCACGGTCTCTGCTCCGGACAGGACTCCTCACCACGCGGCTGAACAATGCCCTTGCTTCCGTCAAGGTCATCGTCATCGAAGCCCAGGCCGGCCAGGGAAAGACCGTCTTGATCGCCCAGTTCCTGACCTATTATCGTCTCAACCATATCTGGTACCAGATCGGACCCGAGGATGCCGACCCCTTCTCCGTCCTGTCCTCCATCCTCTTCAATCTCAACGAAAAATATCCGGAACTGGCCGGCTCCGACCTCGAATCCATTCTCCGCCACGGCAGGCTGGGAGCTCTGGATATCCAGAGATGTGCCAATATGCTGCTTCATCAAATCGACAAACATCTCCCCCACAATCTCTACATCGTCTTCGACGATATCCATATCCTTGCGGACAGCCGCCTGACCAACACCCTGCTCGAACACCTCATCGATACGTCACCGCCGAAATTGAGATTTCTCCTGGCCAGCCGGTTCCCTCTGCAGTTAAAAAGCAGAACCCTGCGCAATAACGCGTCGGTCTGTCGCCTGAGGACCGAGGACCTCGCTTTCACCGGAGCGGAGATCGAAGAGTACCTGACTTCCACCCTGAAGACGAAGCCCGACCGGCAACATGTGGAAGGTATCCATCGTATAACCGGCGGATGGATCATGGGCGTCGTCCTGGCCGGACACGCCATTGATGGCTGGGAAAAATTGTCTAAAAAACCGATCGCTTCCGGTGCGGTATCGCCTGTCGAGCACCAGTATCTGTTCGATTTTTTCCGAGAGGAGATATTCGCCCGGATCCCGGCAGACCTGCATGACGCCCTCTTGAAGCTCTCCTTCCTCGCCGACAT
>Ga0209066_10007405_pt1 | contig 10876 bp, 7 predicted proteins | sample All_14_2_FD_187198 | JGI IMG/M metagenome (GOLD analysis project Ga0209066, IMG submission 187198) | Freshwater microbial communities in response to fracking from Pennsylvania, USA - Allegheny Zone_MetaG_DW_15 (SPAdes) (version 2) ... | reverse complement strand
CTTTCCAGCCACCCACGCGGATCTCCCATCGTCGCGATCTCTTCCGGTCCGGCGCCCAACCCGAAGCGGGTCAGGGCGATGGCGGCGTTCAGATTTTGACCGTTGGCGGGCATGGCGACCTCCGGAGTGCAACGCCGACCCTCGTCGGCGCCGCGTCATGGTCAAACGCGCGTTCCCCGCCATTCCGTCGGACACAGCTCCTGACGCCAATGCCGGTCCGCATGGCTTCTTGCTGGACCTCGCCCTTTGAAGGTCGGGTGACACCATCGCGGTCAAGACCGGACGTCCGCGAGCCTTCAGATCTAGTAGCAGCGACCGAACCGATCGGGAGACGCGCCGGGCCCACCGGCCAGGCCAGGCGGATTTTCCCAGTTTGTCCCCGGCCCGCCCGCCGGGCCTGGCGGATTCCAGTCCGGGTCTCGCCAGCACTGACCGGCCTGATTCCACCAGCCGTAGGCCGGGTGGTAGTAGCCATAGGCGCCGTTGTAATAGTATCCGGCCGGCCGCGCGACGAAGACATAACGGTGGCCATCAAGTCTGTAGATGCGATCCGGCGATGCGCCTGGACCCCCGCGAGGACCCCGTGGATTCTCCCAGTTGGTGCCGACGCCGCCCCGGCGTCCAGGAGGATTGTGGTCCTGCGCCAAGACCGTCGTCGCCATAGCGGCGAGCAAACCGGCGGCCAATGCGATCCGAATTCTCACGACTGTCCTCTCACTTCCTCGGGCGCCGGACATCCGGTCCACCCGTCTAGGGTCGAGAACATGATGCCGACAAATCCTGTAGACAGGGGCGCCAGTCTGTATCGATTTGTAACGCGCCTGCCAGGGACTGGCTGCCATGGCACCACACCTATGGCGGCAACATCAATCTCCACACCGTCATGCTCCGGGGTGGACCTTACTGGATCGATTCCGGTCTGCCGGCGCCAGACCATTTCGCTCGCACGCTCAAAGCGCTGGAGGCCGCTGGCCCTACCGTTTTCACCTCGGTGCCGGCCGCCTACCCGATGCTCCTCGACGCCCTGGAAGCCGACGAACCTCTAGCCGGTCGCGTGTTGCGGAACCTCAGCTCGGCGAGCTGCGGCGGAGCGGCCTTGTCCCCAGTCGTCGCTGAGCGGTTTCAACGTCTCTGCGAACGCGTCCTCGGCGCGCGGGTCCGGTTGCCGCCCCGCCGTGCAGGGCGATCATGAGGGGAACGGCAGCCGCGCGGCTGGATCACGGGCGCCAAGGCGCACCCATCCGCCTGCCGCCAGAAGTCCACATCGTAACGTACCGGCCGAAACGGCTGGGATTGGGAGCGCGCCACAAGCTGCATCGGCGATTGCCCGCCATTGAACGGCTCGATGTCATCCCGTTCGCCGTGCATGATCAGCACTGAAACTGGCGACTCGCAGCAGCCGTCATTCACTCGCGGTGAATCTCAACAGACCCTAGGACGCGTCCGTGAACCAGGCCGGAAACGCGATCACGATCGACACGGCCGGTCAGGCTGTGGAGTTCCGGCGCATCGAAATCGGACAGACGCACCCCAATCCAGGTAGCGGGGTCTGCGCTCGGTCCCAGACAGAGGCTGTCGCCGTCCCCGACGTAGCGAACGATCCCGGCGAAGGTCTCGCCCTCGCGCGCTGGCAGACGAGCCTCGCAAGGGTCGGCGTGGGCGGCGGTGGGGGCGAGCAGAAGACCGGCGAGGATCAGAAGCCATTTCATCGGCACAGCCTGAGGTCATCGGCAGGCTCCGCCAACGGCCGGCGGAGAAAAAAGGAAGGGCGGGGGCGGCCGCCCCGATCCGGGGCGCGCAACCAGGAGCCCGAGATGCGACCCTTGCCCTCGTCGACGCCCAAGTCTTCCGGCCGACCGTCGGCGCCGCTGTTCGATCCGCCTCACGGCGGCGATCAGGAATTCGATGATGCGACCCTGCTCTCCCTGTTGATGACGCGGACGATGGCGCAGCGGGACATTCCCGAGGCCGTAGATGCGCTCTTGGACGTCTTCGGCTCGGTGGCCGCCGTAGTCGCGGCGGATCCGCCCGAGCTCGCGCGGGCCGCCCGGCTCGACGCGACCACGATCACGGATCTCAAGATGCTGCGCCGCCTGAGCGTGCGGCTGGCCCGGTCGGAGGCCTGCCGCCGCCCCGTCCTGTCCTCGTGGTCCGCCCTTGTGGCCTATGTCCGCTCGGCCCTGGCCCACGAACCGAGAGAGCAGTTCCGCACCCTATATCTCGACAAAAAGAACATCCTCCTCCGGGACGAATTCCTGGCCGAAGGGACGGTCGATCATGCGCCCGTTTATCCCCGGGAAGTCGTCCGACGCGCGCTCGAGGTTTCGGCCTCCGCCCTCATCCTCGTCCACAACCATCCATCGGGTGACCCGGCGCCGTCCCGGGCCGATATCGCGATGACGCGGCAGATCGTCGACGCGGCGCGCGTCTTCGGCCTGCAGGTCCACGATCATCTCGTCATCGGCCGCCAGGGCACGGCGAGCTTCAAACAGCTCGGGCTAATCTGAGGCGGCCATGACCCTGCGCGCCATTGTCGCTGCCCTGGGTGGCGACCTCTATGCCGGCGGCTCGCGGGCGAACATTCCCGCCCCGGGTCACAGCGCTGCCGACCGATCCGTCTCCCTGCTGCTCGCCAACGATCGGGTCATCATCCACGGGTTCGGCGGCGCCGACTGGCGTACCGCCCGGGACGATCTTCGCACGCGAGGTTTCATCGACGATGCCGGCCGGCTGACCGGCGGCGGGCGTGGGCGGCCCTCTTCGCCCCGACCGGACCGTCGCCTTCGCGTCGAGACCGCGTCCCGTCTGTGGGGAGCGACCACCGAGCGCGCATCATACGGCACGGCCGGACTCTATTTGCAGCGGCGCGCGGTCATGGGCGGAGCCGCTGCGTCCAATCTTCGCCTGCATCCCGCGGCCCCCCTCTCGGTCTACCAGGCCGGCGGGCGCTCGCGTCCGGCTCTGATCGCCCGGATCAGCGACGCCGACGATCGTCTGACGGCGGTCGAGGTGACCTATCTCGAAGCCAATGGTCTGCTCGCCGCTGGCCTGCGCCTGGCCCGCAAAACAGTGGGTCAGGTCCCGCCCGGTGCGGCCGTTCGCCTCTCGCCTGCCGCCCAAGACATGCTGGTCGGCGAAGGGGTGGTCACGACCCTGTCGGCGATGGACCGGTTCGGCCTTCCGGGCTGGGCCCTGATGGCCGCCAACAATCTCGCCGCTTGGCGACCTCCGGCCAGCGTGCGCCGCGTGCTGATCGCCGCGGACCGGGGCCCTGTCGGTGAAACGGCGGCGGCCCGGCTCCGGCGTCGCCTGGTGCGCGACGGTCTGGAGGTCGGGGTGTCCTGGCCCGCGCCGCCGTTCGGCGACTGGAACGAGGTCGCGGTCGCGGCGGCGTCGCAAAGGAAGGAGCGAGGGGGCTGAGGGGCGCCCGAGCGGTGGGGATGGGCCCTGTCGCCCGGCAGGAGAGACCTCATGACCGACCTTGTTCCCGTCATCACCCCCACAACCCCTGTCCCTGCGACTACGGCCCCGGCCGTCATCTTCACGCCCGTGGAACGCATCGTCCGCCTCGGGGACCTCGGCATCGCCCGCGAGAACCTGCGCTATGGCGAACCGGCGGACGACGATATTCCGACCCTGGCCGCCACTCTGAAGGCGGCGGGCCAGCTTCAGCCCATGACCGTAAGGCCCGGGCGCGGCAAGAAGGAGCAGGCGTTCATGGCTCTGGACGGCCGCCGTCGGAGGCTGGCGCTGGCGATCCTGCTCAATGCGGGCGACATCGACGAGGACTATCCGGTCCGGACCTATGTCGAGACCGATCCGGCGCGCCAGGCGGCGGCGATCCTGCTGACCAACACCGCCGTGCCCGTCCATGTGGCCGACGTCATCGCGGCCATCGGCCGGATGCTGAAGTCGAAGCTGACCATCACCGCCATGGCCCGGGCGCTCGGTTATGACGAGATCGAGATCAAGCGCCTGGCCGCCCTGTCCGGAGTCGCACCGGCCGCTCTGGTCGCTCTGAAGGCCGGCCGCATCACGCTTCGCCAGACCCGGCTGCTGGCACGACTGCCGGATCGTCAGGAGCAGGAGGATATCGCCCAGATGACGCTGGACGGCCATGGCTTCCAGGAGTGGCGGGTCAGCGAACGTCTCGACGACAGCCGCGTCACCACGCGCGATCGGCGCTGCGCTTTGGTCAATCCGCAAGCCTATGCCGACGCCGGCGGTCGCACCGAAACGGACCTGTTCGGCGAACTGCCGCCGGTTCTGCTCGACCCGGACATTCTGACCGACGTGTGGACCCGTCGCGCACGCGGGATCGCGGCCGTGTTCGAGGCCGAAGGGATCGCGGTCCACGTCACCGCAGGCCCCGAACCTGAGCTTCCGGACGACCTGGAAGCCCTTGGCCATGTCTACAACGGCTCGCTTCCGGCTGAGGAAATGTCCCGCTACCGCGCCCAGCGCGAGGTCTTCACCGAGCGGACGGAGGCTGCCCGGGTAGCCTTGGCGGATATCGACAGGCCCGATGTCGCAGATCTCGCGATCGTTGACATGATCCACGCCCGGATCGCCTCGGACCAGACCGGCTGCGGCGGCCGGGTCGTGACCACGATGGTGATGTGGCCGGCTCCGGGCGCAGGCGTTGAAGTGCGCTGCTATACGCCGGAGGAGCCCGAGGTCGAGGACGATGAGGACCTCGAGCCCGAGGCCTCACGTCGTCCCTCGGCGCCGCCGGCCTATGTCCCGCCCGAGGTCGATGCGCCCGAGCCGGACACCGAAGGCGTCAATCACGCCCTCCACGCCGTGCGGACCGATGTGGCGACGCGGGGACTTATCCGCGCCCTGGCCGACGATCCCGGGGCGGCTCTGACGGCCTTGATCGCACGGTTATTCACCCTCCTCGTCCGGCGCGCCTACGTGGGGCGCGTGGACTCGGCCCTGGCCATTACGGCCAGCGGGTTCAATCCCGCCAATGGCCGGATCATCGAGACCCTGGACGGGGACGTGCGTCGCCGGCTCGAGGATCGTCGCACAGCCTGGGAAGCGTCGGGTGAGACCGTCATCGCCTGGGTCCACCGACTTGCCCACGGCGAGAAGATGGGACTGCTGGCGGAGTTGACCGCCATCAGCTTGGACGTCCGAGAGGAGAAGACCTTCTCGATCCGGCGCAGAGCGCGGGCCGAGGCGGCGGAACTGGCGGCGCTCTGTCTGGCGGACATCACCCTGCACTGGACGCCCGACGCTCAGTTCCTGCAGCCCCATTCCAAGGGCCTGCTGACGGGCATGCTTGAGACCATGGGCGCGGAGGACGAACGGGCGAAGACGCTCCGCAAGACCGAGCTTGTCGACTGGGTGGCAGAACAGGCCGCAAACCGCACCTGGGCCCCGGCCGCCCTGTCGTGGGCCGCGCCGATCGACGCAGACGCTGTCCCCGACGCCCCGGACTCTGAGGACCAGGACGCCGCCCCCACCATCGACGGGGATGACGAGGGTCAAGGCGGCGATGACGGGTATGGCTTGGACGAGGACGACGAAGGGGCCGGTGTCTTCGCCGTCACCTCGGCGGGCGAGGCGGCTCTGGACGTCGCCGCCGCCTGATCGTCCGTACACGGAAACACCGCCCCGGCGACCTGCCGGGGCGGTGTTTTTCTGTTGTCGTCGTGCGCGCGGGCCCGACAGCCGGGAGACGAAGGAAGGGCGGAGCGAAGCGAGCCTGGAGGACCGAGAGGGAGGAGCCCTCCGCTCCAGGCGATCGGAGCCTTCCCATGTCCACCACCCGCAACCTGTCCCTGTTCGCCGATGCCGCCACCGGAGATGCCCCCGCCAACATCCTGGCCGCCGCCCGCGCACTGGCCATCCACCTGGCCCGCTCGCGCCCGCTGGATCGACGCCTCGTAGCCGAGGTCATGACCACCGCCTTCGGTTCATCCGACGCCGAGGGCGGTTGGACCTGGCGTGACGCCTATGACGCCATCGAGGCCGCGACCGTGCTTCAGATCCGCCGCCTCGCACCGCAGATCGCCCGGCTCGAGGACGCGCCGGCCGAGATCGCCGCTCTGCTCGCCGGGGTCTCCGCACTCGGCCTGACCCACAGTCGGCGCAGCGAGGAACAGGTCGCGCTGGACCAGTTCTCCACCCCGCCCCAACTCGCCGCCCTCGCGGTGCTGGCGGCGCAGGTCCGGCCAACCGACGTTGTGCTAGAGCCCTCGGCCGGGACCGGATTGCTGGCGGTGGTCGCGGAAGCGTGCGGGGCGAGCCTGACGCTGAATGAGCTTGCGCCCACGCGTGCCGCGCTCCTCGACGGGCTGTTTGCCAATGCGACGCGCCGCCGTCACGACGGTCGTCATCTGCCCGATGTTCTTGAGGACGCCGGATCGTTCGACGTCGTCGTCTGCAACCCGCCCTTCTCGGACCTTCAGGCCCATATCATCGCGTCGCTGAAGGTCTTGGCGGACGGCGGACGAATGGCGGCCATCGTGCCCCTCACCGCCCTCGCCGACACCAATCTGAGGCGGGCGCTCGAAGGCCACGGCGTTATGGTGGCCGCTGTGGCGTTTCCCGCGCGCGCCTTCGCCAAACACGGCACCTCGGTCGAGACCGGCCTGCTGGTCATGGACCGGGGCGGGACCACCGTCTGGGACGGCCTTCTCCATCAGCCCGAGGATCTGGAGGCGACCGCCCGGATCCTGGCGAGCCTCCCGGACCGCGGCACCGCCCGTCCGCGGGTGCGGTTGACGCTGGACGCCGCCGCCTTCCTCGCGCCGCGCGAACGAGGTCTCGCCCTTCCCGCAGGCCGACTGGCCTTCCTGGCCGGCTCAACACCTCTGGCTTATGAGGTGCGGCCCTGGGCGGGCGAGGGCCGCGACGTCGGCCTCTATCAGGCCCATGCCCTGGCGCGGATCGTCCTGCCAGATCCCCGACCGCATCCTTCGCCCCTCGTCGAGTCCGGTCCCATGGCCTCGGTCGCACCACCCGCGCCGACCTACCGCCCGGAGCTGCCGCCCGCCCTGCGCGCCGAGGGCCGGATCTCGGACGCCCAGACCGAGACGGTGATCTACGCCGGCGAGGCTCATGGGGCCTTCCTGCCCGGCCGGTTTAGGTTGGGCGAGGCCGCCCATGAGGTCACCCTCATGCGCGATGATCAGGAGGACGCGGTCCAGTTTCGTCGCGGCTTCTTCCTTGGCGACGGCACCGGCTGCGGCAAGGGCCGCCAGATCGCCGCCGTCATCGCCGACAACATGACCCAGGGTCGGGTCCGCGCCATCTGGCTGTCTCGCAACGACGCCCTGCTGGAGGATGCTCGCCGCGACTGGGGCGCCATTGGCGGCGGCGCCCACGATATCGTGCCCCTGTCGAGCTGGAAACAGGGCGACGGGGTCCGGCTGGATCGCGGCATCTTGTTCACCACCTATGCGACCCTGCGCCAGCCGGCGCGGGGCGCGCGCCAATCCCGGCTCGAGCAGATCGTGGCCTGGCTGGGCGAAGACTTCGACGGCGTCATCGCCTTCGACGAGGCCCACGCCATGGCCAATGCGGCCGGGGGCGGCAAGGGCGCGCGGGGGACGAAGAAGGCCTCGCTCCAGGGGATGGCGGGCCTGGCGCTGCAGAACCGCCTGCCCAAGGCACGGATCCTCTATGTCTCGGCGACCGGAGCCACCACGGCCGAGAACCTGGCCTACGCCGCCCGGCTGGGCCTCTGGGGCGGGCCGGAAGCGCCCTTCATGAGCCGCGCCGACTTCCTCGACGCGATGGACCGAGGCGGGGTCGCGGCCATGGAGCTGGTCGCGCGCGAGCTCAAGGCGCTGGGCCTCTATGTGGCGCGCAGCCTGTCCTTCGAAGGCGTCGAGTATGAGCCGCTCGTCCATCCGCTGACGCCTGACGACATCGGGATCTGGGACGCCTGGGCGGAGGCCTTCCAGATGATCCACGCCAATCTGGCGGAGGCGCTCAAGGCCACCGGCCTGAGCGACGACGCAGGCAAGCCGAAGAGCGCCATGGCGGCTTCGGCGGTCCATTCCGCTTTCGAGAGCGCCAAGCTGCGCTTCTTCGGCCACCTGCTGGCCGGCCTGAAGGTGCCGAGTCTCGTCGCCTCTATCCGCGACGACCTTGCGTCGGATCGGTCGGCCGTGGTCCAGATCGTCTCGACCAATGAGGCGGTGATGGAACGCCGACTGTCCTCGATCCCGCCCGAGGAGTGGAACAACCTCTCGATCGATTTGACGCCGCGCGAATACGTCCTCGACTATCTGCGCGAAGCCTTTCCGGTCCATTTGATGGAGGCGATCGAGGACGACGATGGCGGGGTGACGATGGTTGCGGTCATGGTCGATGGCCGGCCCGCTGTCAGCCGGGAAGCGATCGAGCGTCGGGAGTTTCTGATCGGTCGCATGGCCTGCCTTCCCGCCGTACCCGGCGTCCTGGACGCCCTGCTGGAGACCTTCGGCACGGACGCGGTCGCCGAGATCACCGGCCGATCGCGTCGGGTGGCGGTGCGCGACGGACGCCGGGTGGTCGAAAGGCGGGGAGCCTCTGCCGCTCGTGCGGAGACCGACGCCTTCATGTCCGGCCGCAAGCGGGTGCTGATCTTCTCCGACGCCGGGGGAACGGGGCGCAGCTACCACGCCGATCTGTCGGCGGAGAACCGCCAGCGGCGCGTCCACTATCTGGTCGAACCCGGCTGGCGCGCCGACGCCGCCATCCAGGGTCTGGGCCGCAGCCACCGGACCCACCAGGCGTCTGCGCCGCTGTTCCGGCCAGTCACCACCGACATCCAGGGCGAGAAGCGGTTCACCTCGACGATCGCGCGGCGGCTGGACTCGCTGGGTGCGCTTACCCGCGGAGAGCGACGCACCGCCGGGGCCGGCCTGTTCCGCGCCGAGGACAATCTGGAGAGCCCGTGGGCGCGCCGCGCGCTTCTCGTCTTCTATGGCGCGCTCACCTTCGGGGAGCTGGACTCGATGACGCTTGAGACCTTCATGGCGAAGACGAGCCTGAAGTTGCTTGATGATGACGGCGGTCTGAAGCCCTCCGACGACCTTCCGCCGATCCACACCTTCCTGAACCGGCTGCTGGCGCTGCGCATCGCCGACCAGAATGCCCTGTTCGCCGACTTCGATCGCATCCTCTCGGGCATCCTCGAACGGGCGGCCGCCTCGGGCGATCTGGACCGCGGCCTGGAGGACATCGAGGCCGAGGAGCTTGAGGTCAAGGATCAGGAAGTCATCCGGACCGATGTCTCCACCGGCGCCGAGACGGCTCTGATGACCTTCTCGCTGAAGGTCCGCCGCGAGATCCTTGTCTCGGACGATGCCCTGGGTTGGGCGGACGACGTCGCCCACCAATTGGTCATCAACGAAAAGTCAGGCCGGGCCGCGATCGCCGAGCTGGGCCTTACGACCTCGACCGATGAAAACAGGCTGATCACCGCCGTGCGCCTCGTTCGGCCTGACGATCGCCAGACCATGCCCGAAAAGACATTCGAGGAATCCGCCTGGAAGCCGGCGGAACGCTCGGCCTGGCGGCGGGTCTGGGACGAGGAGGTCGCCGGAACCGATCCATGGCGAACCCGCGAACTCACCCTCGCGACCGGGTTGTTGCTGCCGATCTGGGGGCGTCTGCCGGCCCGGGGCTGTTCCGTCCGTCGGGTGCGGGCGCCGGACGGACGCCGTTGGCTGGGGCGGGTGCTGGACGCCGTCCAGGCCCGCACCCTCAAGACGAGCCTGGGCCTGACCGACGTCGCCGAGGCCTGGGCGGACGGCGCGAGGACCGCCGCCACGATCCTGGACCGCAACGTCCAGCTGTCGCTGGAGGGCGGTCTCTGGCTGAAGCGGTCCCGGGTCATGGACCGCTGGCGCATTGAGGTCGTCGGCGGCCCGACGGATCGCGACGCCCTGGTCGCCCTGGGCTGTTTCGTGGAGATCATCGCCTTCACCCCTCGGGTTTTCGCGCCGGTCGATCAGCCGAAGATCATCGAGGCGGTGCTGCGTCGCCATCCCGTCGGCGCGGTGCTCGACGGCGCCGCAGCCTGACAAGTTCATGTGGAGAACCGGCGCTGTCGGATCGACAGCGCCGCCGAACAGTCGTCTTGGCCTCGGCGATGAACAGACTGACGCCGATGGAATGGGCTCGCGCCAAGGAACCGATCTCGCATCTGAGCCTGGCGAGCCGGGGCGCGGGCGAGCCTCAGGGATGGTCGCCTGGCTCGAGGCCAAGGCCGGCTCCGGCTGGTTCTACGTCAGTGGCGACAACTACCATTTCGGATCTGCGGCCGACGCTACCGCCTTTCGGCAGTGGCTCAGCTCCATTCCGGCCGAGATCTAGCTCGGGTCTACGGCTCTTCGGCGCGCTGGGCCTGGCGGCGACGCACCGTCTTCATCAGGTTTTCATCGAGCTTGGGCCGGTCCCAGGTGCGCCCGCCCGGGATAGAGGCGAGCGCCTCGGGGTAGCGCATGTAGGTGAAGACCCGATCGACGACCTCGATCATGAACGCCTTCATTTCGAGATCGGAGATCCGGCTCAGCTCCGTCCAGGGGATGTCGCCGTCCGGTGTCCGCACCATGACGTCGCTGAAATCGCCGGTGCGAGAGACCGGGAATCGTCCCGCGTGTAAATCCTCAAGACCCGTGTTGCGCACGCAGATTTCGACGATGGCCTTGGTCATCCGCTCCAGGTCGCGGGTGTCCTTCGCCGACAACGTCTCCGGGTCCATGCCGTCTGTCCTTGGGTCGTAGCGACCAAGCTGCGGCGCCCCGTCTAGCAGGCTGTTGAAGAAGTCGGTGGCGGCCGGCGTTTGGGCATGATTCACTCCGGGCATAAGGGCGCCTGGAGAGGTTTCTATGCGTGGGTCTGACGGTCGATCCGGTTCGCTGTTTTCCTA
>Ga0209066_10007404_pt1 | contig 10877 bp, 11 predicted proteins | sample All_14_2_FD_187198 | JGI IMG/M metagenome (GOLD analysis project Ga0209066, IMG submission 187198) | Freshwater microbial communities in response to fracking from Pennsylvania, USA - Allegheny Zone_MetaG_DW_15 (SPAdes) (version 2) ... | reverse complement strand
GCACCGGCGAGATTGTTTCCGTACCAGTCGGCAAGGAATTGCTGGGCCGCGTTGTTGACGGCCTCGGTAACCCGATTGACGGTAAAGGCCCTATTAAGTCAACCCTGATGCGCCGCGTCGAAATGAAAGCTCCTGGCATTATGCCGCGTCAGTCGGTGAAGGAACCGATGCAAACAGGTATCAAGGCGCTTGATGCGCTGGTGCCTGTTGGCCGTGGCCAGCGTGAACTTATCATCGGTGACCGCCAGACCGGTAAAACGGCCGTTGCCATTGACGCCATTCTCAACCAGAAGGGCGTTAACGCATCGGGCGATGAAAGCCAGAAGCTGTACTGCATCTATGTTGCCATCGGCCAAAAGCGCTCGACGGTTGCCCAACTGGTACGCACCCTCGAAGAGCGCGGCGCGATGGAATATTCCATCGTTGTTGCCGCCACCGCATCGGACCCTGCGCCTATGCAGTTCCTCGCGGCCTATACAGGTTGCGCTATGGGCGAATATTTCCGCGATAACGGTATGCACGGCCTCATCGTTTATGACGATTTGTCGAAACAGGCTGTGGCTTACCGCCAAATGTCGTTGTTGCTGCGCCGCCCGCCGGGCCGCGAAGCCTACCCTGGCGACGTTTTCTACATTCACTCGCGTCTACTCGAGCGCGCTGCCAAAATGTCGGACGACTACAAAGGCGGCTCGTTGACGGCACTGCCAGTTATTGAAACACAAGCCGGTGACGTTTCAGCGTATATTCCGACCAACGTGATCTCGATCACCGATGGCCAGATTTTCTTGGAAACCACTTTGTTCTACAAAGGTATCCGCCCTGCTATCAACGTAGGTCTTTCTGTGTCCCGCGTGGGTTCTGCCGCACAAATCAAAGCCATGAAACAGGTTGCCGGTTCCATTAAACTGGAACTTGCACAATACCGCGAAATGGAAGCGTTCTCGCAATTTGCGTCCGACCTCGATGCCTCGACCCAGCGTTTGCTGGCGCGTGGTGCACGCTTGACGGAATTGCTGAAACAGCCGCAATACAGCCCGCTCTCGGTTGAAGAGCAGGTGCTGGTGATTTTCGCCGGTGTTAAAGGGTATCTGGATGGTTTGCCGGTTGGCCGCGTTGGCGCATTCGAGGCAGCCTTGCTGCGCGAAGCCCGCGCAGGCGGTATCGGAAAAACCATTCTTGATGAAATTCGTTCGGCCAAAGCGCTCTCTAAAGATCTGGAAGCGAAGATGCACGAATATCTGAAGCATGTTGCCCAGATGTTCGGCGTTGAAGAGGCTGCATAAGCGTTAAGGGAAGGTCAGGGCCATGCCCAGCTTAAAGGATTATCGCAATCGTATCGTGTCCGTGAAATCCACACGGAAGATTACGTCTGCCATGAAAATGGTGGCGGCATCTAAGCTGCGTCGTGCGCAGGAAAACGCACAGGCGAGCCAGCCTTATGCCACTGCCATGGCTGCCATGCTTTCGCGTGTTGCTGCTAATATCGTTGTTTCGCCGACTTTGCCGAAATTGTTGATCGGCACTGGGCGCGACGATGTGCATCTGTTGGTTGTTGTGACTGCTGACCGCGGTTTGTGCGGTGGTTTCAACGCGAACCTCGTGCGCTATGCGCGCCAGCAAATCCATGACCTTACGGCTGCTGGTAAAACAGTGAAGGTACTGGCTGTGGGCCGTAAGGCTCGCGACATGCTGCGCCGTGATCAGAAAGAACGTATAGTTAAGGTCATGACCGATTTAGGCCATAAAGGCAAAATCGCCTTCACTGAAGCCGATAACTTGGCCGCTTATTTGCTTGCTGCTTTTGAAGTCGGTGAATTTGATGTGGCTACCATCATTTACAACGAATTCAAAAACGTGTTGGTACAAAAACCATCAGCGCAGCAGCTTATTCCATTCCGTCTGCCGGAAGCTGGTGCCAACGATAATGACGTTGCACGCGTGCCTTACGAATACGAGCCGGAAGAAGAAGAGCTGCTGGCACGTTTGCTTCCACGTAACCTCTCGGTCCAGATTTTCCGTGCGCTGCTTGACAGCGCTGCGGGCGAACAGGCCGCGCGTATGACGGCGATGGACAACGCAACGCGTAACGCGGGTGATATGATCAAGAAATTGTCATTGCAATACAACCGTGCGCGTCAGGCATTTATTACCAAGGAGCTTATTGAAATCATCTCCGGTGCGGAGGCGGTTTAATGGCTGAGCCTAAAGGGAGCCTCAAAAAGAAATTCGAGGCGCTTCAGGCTGAATATAGAGAGTTTTATAGGATACGAAATCATCCTACGGCTAAGACAGAGTTTGAAGAGTGGAGAAGACTGGGGAAGAAGACGCGGGAAAATTGGTCCAAAAGATTGAATGTGCAGGCTTTGAAAGTACGGACCGGCATTGAAGATCTGGCAGAGCTTAAAGAGTACCGCCCCTATCACGAGATGAGGGCTTATTTCGGTGAAGATGTTCGCGAGATGGAAAAATTGATTGGGAAATACGGCTTTAACCCAAGGCCTGCATAACAGAGATAACGATTTAAGATTTTTAAAGGAAGAAAAGACGATGGCCAAGATCACAGGTAAAATCACGCAGGTACTGGGCGCGGTTGTTGACGTGCAGTTCGATGGCGGTGTTGTACCGCAAATTCTGAACGCACTGAAAACTACCAATGCCGGTAACGACAACGCCGAGCTGACACTTGAAGTGGCACAGCACCTTGGTGAGAACACCGTACGCTGCATCGCCATGGACTCGACCGATGGTTTGGTTCGCGGGCAGGAAGTGTCCGACACGGGCGATGCCATCATGGTGCCTGTTGGCCCTGAAACGCTTGGTCGTATTCTAGACGTTATCGGCCAGCCGATTGACGAGCGCGGGCCGGTTAATGCCAAAATGGCATATCCGATTCACCGTCCGGCTCCGGCCTTCGTGGACCAAGCGGCCACCGTTGAGCAACTTGTTACGGGTATCAAGGTCATCGACCTTATCTGCCCATACGCCAAAGGCGGTAAAATCGGCCTCTTCGGAGGCGCAGGCGTTGGTAAAACCGTTACCATTCAGGAACTCATCAACAACATCGCCAAAGGTCACGGCGGCGTGTCGGTGTTTGCTGGTGTGGGCGAACGTACCCGCGAGGGCAACGACCTTTACCACGAAATGTGCGATGCCGGCGTTATCAAGCTGGATGGTACCGGTTCCAAAGTCGGCCTTGTATTCGGCCAGATGAACGAACCCCCGGGCGCCCGTGCCCGTGTGGCCCTGACAGGCCTTACACAGGCTGAATATTTCCGTGATGTCGAAGGCCAAGACGTTCTGTTCTTCATGGACAACGTATTCCGCTTTACGCAAGCCGGTGCTGAAGTTTCGGCACTTCTTGGCCGTATTCCTTCGGCCGTGGGTTACCAGCCTACGCTGGCGACCGACATGGGTACGCTGCAGGAACGTATTACATCGACCAACAAAGGCTCGATCACGTCCGTTCAGGCTGTTTATGTGCCTGCTGACGACTTGACCGACCCGGCTCCTGCCACGACCTTCTCGCACCTTGACGCCACAACCACATTGTCGCGCCAGATTGCCGAGCTTGGTATTTACCCGGCCGTTGACCCGTTGGATTCCACATCTCGTATTCTTGACCCGCAGATCGTTGGTGAAGACCATTACCGTGTTGCGACAGCCGTTCAGAAAATTCTGCAAACATACAAAGCCTTGCAGGACATTATTGCGATTTTGGGTATGGACGAATTGTCGGAAGACGACAAACTGGTCGTATCTCGCGCTCGCAAAATCCAGCGTTTCCTTTCACAGCCATTCCACGTCGCCGAGATCTTCACGGGTTCACCGGGCGTGTTTGTCGAGAAAGCAGAGACCGTCAAAGGTTTCGACATGATCGTCAAAGGCCAGTGCGACCACCTGCCTGAAGCTGCCTTCTATATGGTCGGCACGATCGAGCAAGTTTTCGCTAAAGCTGAAAAAATGGCAAAGGAAGCCGCATAACGCTATATACATAACAAACCAATTAAGAGGTGACTTATGGGTATCGTTTCGATTGTTAAGAATTTTGCCAGCCGTGCGCGTGCCGAATGGGATAAAGCCATCGCAGAAGAGCGTGAGTTTTATAAAGAAATGACACCGGATGAACGGGCTGAGTTTGATGCTGTGTTGATTGTGAATGCAGCAGTGCCTGGCGCACCGGTTTGTTATGACGCTAGACACATACATGCGCGTCTGGCTGCCAAAAAACGTGCAGCCGCGCTGGTTGCACAATAAGTTTTAAAAGGAATGGCCTATGAGCACGTTTAAATTCGAACTGGTTTCGCCTGAGGAAAAACTGATCTCGGAAGATGTGACAATGGTCACAATTCCGGGCGAGGAAGGCGAATTTGGTGTGTTGGCAGGCCATGCCCCCTTGCTTTCGGCTTTACGCGTCGGCGTTATCGAAGTACGTAAAGACAGCATGAACGACAATAACCCGCGCCGCGTTTTCGTGGCAGGCGGCTTTGCCGATGTTGGTGTTGACCACTGCACCGTACTGGCTGAGGACGCAGTCGATTTAAGCACGCTGAGCGTGGCCAAGCTTGATGCCGAGACGGCAAAAATCGAGGCATCGCTGGCTGCAGCTACTGACGCTTTAGACCGCCAGCGCCTTGAAGCTCGTTTGGTTGTGGCACAGGCAAAGCGCGCGGCCATTATCTAATTCTTGTTGATTTGAGGCCCCGCGCGGGCCATATCAATAGCCATGACGACCGAGGCACTGGCTTATACTCCTGATATTGCGGCAGCGACCGCGCATATACGCCCCAAGTTGGGCGCGCAGTACACTGACGCCACATGGGAAGGGCTTGCGCCTTATATTGAAGCCATCAACCGCCTGAAGCACGAGCGCGATGCGGTTATTTTGGCCCATAACTACATGACACCCGATATTTACTACGGCGTGGCCGATATTGTGGGCGATTCGCTAAAGCTGGCCCAAGAAGCCGCCAAGGTGGATGCCGCCGTGATTGTGCAAGCGGGTGTGTATTTCATGGCCGAGACTTCAAAAATCCTCTGCCCCGATAAAACCGTTTTAATGCCAGATCTTGATGCCGGTTGTTCATTATCAGACTCAATTACCGCGGCTGATGTAAGGCTGCTTAAAGCACAATTCCCTGATGTGCCGGTGGTGACGTATGTGAACACGTCGGCTGCCGTGAAGGCAGAATCGGATGTGTGCTGCACATCGGGCAATGCGGTCAAAATTATTAAGGCGCTGGCAGCTCAAGGCCATAAAACCGTGTTGATGATACCGGACGAGTATTTGGCACAGAACGTGGCTGCCCAAGTGCCTGAGGTTAAGGTGCTGACATGGAAGGGGCACTGCGAAGTGCATGAACGCTTTACAGCACAAGATGTTAGCGACATCCGTTCACGTTATAAGGGCGACGTGTATGTGATTGCCCACCCTGAATGCCACCCCGATGTAATTGCGGTATCTGACTATAGCGGCTCGACCGCGCAGCTGCAGAACCTGATTGAAACGAAACAGCCAAACCGCGTCTTGCTGATAACCGAGTGTTCGATGGGTGATAATTTGCAGGCGGCGAACCCTAAAGTGGATTTTGTACGCTCGTGCTTCCTGTGCCCGCACATGAAGCGCATATCATTGCCTAAAATATTGAAATCATTGCAAACAATGACGACGGCTGTTGTTTTACCGGAAGATGTTATGGACCGTGCGCGCGGAGCCGTCAATCGTATGCTAGAACTTAGCAAATAGGTGTAACCAAATGGAAACACTTACATTATCAAGTTGTGAGGACATTGTGCAGTTGGCTCTGGCTGAAGATGTCGGCGCGGGTGATGTAACATCGGCTGCGACTATTCCAGTTGATGCCATTGCCACCGCAACCATGGTTTTTAAAGTTGAAGGTGTTGTGTGCGGGCTTGATGTGGCTGAAACCGTGTTCCATGCCATCGACCCCGCGCTTGATGTTACTTTTATGGCCGCAGATGGCGATAGCGTGGCCGCCGGTAAGGTTGTGATGGCGATTACAGGTTCGGCCCGCGCAATTTTAACAGCCGAACGGGTGGCGCTTAATTTTGTGCAGCGGCTATCCGGCGTTGCCAGCCAAACGCGCAAGCTGGTCGATGCCATTGCGGGCACAACGGCCCAGTTGACCGATACGCGCAAAACCACACCCGGCTTACGGGTACTTGAGAAATATGCCGTGCGTTGCGGTGGCGGGGTTAACCACCGCATGGGGCTTTATGACGCCGTCCTGATTAAAGACAACCACATTGCCGTAGCGGGCGGGGTTACTGCGGCTTTGGCCACCTGCGCGGGCTGGGCGGGTAAGGTCGAGATTGAAGTGGATACGCTTGAACAGTTAACCGAGGCGCTGGATGCCGGTGCCAAATTTGTATTGCTCGACAATATGCCACCTGCAGTGCTTTCACAGGCCGTGGCCATGAATGCGGGCAGGGCGGTGCTTGAGGCGTCAGGCGGTATAACACCTGCTACCGTGCGGGCTGTGGCCGAGACGGGTGTCGATGTTATTTCGGTTGGCTGGATAACGCATTCGGCGCCAGCACTCGATGTCGGGCTGGATATCGCGATTTAGTTACAGGATTTCCTTGTACAAATCAGTCCGGCGGTCGCGGAAAAAGCCCCATTCGGCGCGGTGTTTGTTCAGGAAGTCGAGATCAAAGCTGTGTACCAGTACGCCGTCCTCTGACTTTCCGAAGCTTTCAACCAGATCACCGCGATGGTCGGCAATGAAGCTGTGGCCGTAGAAAGTTTGCGGTGCGCCCAAACCCTGTTCGGTGCCGATGCGGTTTGAAGCCACTACCGGAATGATGTTGGATACTGCATGGCCTTGCATGGCGCGCTGCCACGGCAGCGATGTATCAAGGCTGCTATTATGCGGCTCCGAGCCAATGGCTGTCGGGTAGAATAGAATTTCAGCGCCTAGTTTGACCATGGCGCGCGCGGCTTCGGGGTACCATTGGTCCCAACAAATACCGACACCGATTTTGGCGAATTTTGTATTCCATACCTTGAAACCCGTGTTGCCGGGGCGGAAGTAAAACTTCTCGGTGTAGCCTGGCCCGTCAGGGATATGGCTTTTGCGGTAGGTGCCCATGTTGGTGCCATCGGCATCGATGATGACGATGGAATTGTAATATTCCGGCCCCGCTTTTTCAAAGATGGACACGGGAATAACCACGCCCAGTTCTTTCGCCAGTTTCTGCATGGCCGCAACGCAGGGGTGTGTATTGGCAGGGTAGGCCGTTTCGAACCATTTCGAATCCTGTGTCGTGCAGAAATAGATGCCTTGAAACAGCTCGGACGGCAGAATGATCTGCGCGCCTTTTTTGGCGGCCTCGCGCACCAGCGCCTCAGTCTTGGCGATGTTGGCCTGCATGTCCATCCCGTAGGATGTTTGCAATGCTGCAACGGTGGCGGTGCGCGGCGTTGTTGTCATCAGGCTGGCTCTTGCTGCGTGATGCAGTGGAAGGAACCGCCGCCGGATAAGACAGCATTGGACGGTACACCCACGACCTTGCGGGACGGGAACAGGGCTTGAATGGCGGCGACTGCAGCATCGGTGCTGTCGGTGCCATAAGTCGGCATGACGACGACGTTGTTACCGATAATGAAGTTCATGTGGCTTGCGGGAATGGGGTCGCCATTCTCATTCAGGTATTTACCAGGTGAGGGGATGCGTACGACCTTGAGGCCGAAGGAGGCCAAGTCAGCCGCGATTTTATCGAACACCTGCGCGTTCGGGTCATCCTCACCGAAGGCTTCCTGACATGCCACAACGCCGGGCGCTACAAAGCGGGCGATGTTGTCGATATGGCCGTCGGTGTGGTCGTTCATCATGCCGTCATCGAGCCACAAGACTTTGGTGGCACCCAAGGCTGATTTCAAAACGGCTTCTGCCTGATATTCTTTGTTCCAGCCATTGCGGTTGCGGTTGAGCACGCATTGGCGGGTGGTGAGGATGGTGCCTTCACCGTCATGCTCCAAAGCGCCGCCTTCAAGCACGGCGCGCGTGCGGGTTATTTCAACGCCGGCTTTTTCAGCCACGAAGTCACCGATCATATCATCGAATGGCAAATCGTATTTGCCGCCCCAGCCGTTATGGATGAAACGTGCAGCGCGGGGGCCTGCATCGGTTGATATAAAAATGGGGCCTGTATCACGCAGCCAGATATCGCCGAATTCGGCTGGAATAACCTTGGCCACACTGCCAACAGCCGCGCGGGCCGTTACCAGTGCGTCATCGCCCATCGCCAGCACGTTGACGGGCGTGCCGCCTTCAACCAGAGCACGGATCATGGCGGCCACTTCGTCCTGTGCTGGTTCGAGATTTTCGAGCCAGAGGTCGGCGTCAGACGGCCAAGCGGTCCAGATGCATTTTTGCGGCGCCCATTCGGCCGCAACCGGATGGACGTGCAAAGGGGCTACCGGTTCTGGTTTCAGCGCGGTGCTCATTTTTTTTCAAATTGCTTGGCGAGGGACCATTTTTTACGGTTTTTCCATGCACCGCGGTGATACGCATCGGATGCCAGCAACGGAATGACCGATGTGCCTTCAGCGAAGACCATCTGTTCGAAGGTTGTATCAACCTTGCCCCACGATGCTGCTTCTTTGAGGGTGGATGACGAGCAAGCGCCATCGCGTACGTCGGCGACCGTGATTTGTACGGCGTATTTGTGCATGGCTATATCTTCGTGGCCAAGGATTTCAGCGCACACGACCGTGTCTTGCAGGAAGTTCTTAGGCACGCCGCCGCCGATCATCAGGATACCGGTGGTGCCGGCATGGATTTTGAGGTCGGTCAGTTCGCGGAAGTCGGCAACCGAGTCGATGCTCATGTAGTTGCCGGGGTTTTCAACCTGGTGTTTCACCAAGCCGAAGCCAGCGGATGAATCCGTGAAGGCAGGGCAGAAGATCGGCACATCGTGTTCATAGGCCAGTTTAACGAGCGAGTTTTGTTTCTTGCCGTTTTTCACCAGATATTTGCCCATCTCGCGGATGAATTCACGGCTGGAGTAGGGGCGGCGCTCGAGGCTGTTCGCGATTTCATAGATCGTGCCGTCGCAATGCTGCAGTTCTTCTTCATCGATATAGGTGTCGTAGATGCGGTCGATGTAGAGATCGCGCAGGGTGTTGTCGTCCGTGCCGTCCTTGTCGCCTTGGTAGTGCTTGAAGCCGAGGCCTTCAAAGAAGTCCATGTCGACGATCGATGCGCCGGTCGCAACAATGCCATCGACCATGTTGTGTTTGATCATGTCGGCGTACAGGTCCATGCAGCCTGCGGCTGAGGTGGAACCAGCCAGCGTCAGGAAAATGGCGCAGTCTTTGTCGTTCAGCATCATGTTGTAGATGCTGGTTGCGCGTGCAAGATCACGCGAGGTGAATGACATTTTCGCCATGGCGTCGATGATCGGGCGTGCGTCGAACGACTTCATGTCGATATGTTCGACGACTTTCGAAAGCAGCTCGGCTTTTTTGTTGCTGGATGCGTCCAGACGTTTTGTGTTGGCAGTCATTTACATCTCCAAAATTAAGTTCGGTTATCTTGTTATCGTCTGGCTTTAATTCAAGCCCTATTTACCGGCCATGGTGGCGCGCATATGCGTGCCGAAGCCGTTAAAGTCGCTACGCATCGACATGGAATACGCGCCCATCGCCTGAATTTCAATCCAGTCGCCGGCAACCATGTCGGCAGGCAATACGAACGGCCCCTTCATCATATCGATGGAGCAGCAGGTAGGGCCCGCAAAACGGTACGGTTGCATGTTGTCGGTTGCGCGGGCCTCGCCGTTGCCGGAAATGGCACTGACAGCAAAGCGCCCTTTGACAGAGCCGCCAGCGTCGAACAGGCCGCCATAGGTGCCGTCATTGATGTAGAGCATGTTGCCTTTGCGGGCTTCCACGCGCACGACCAGTGAGCCGCCGGTGGCGACCAGCGCACGGCCGGGTTCGCACATCAGGGGGATACGGTCCATTTTCTCGGTTTTGAGGGTCGAGGTGATGGCATCGACATAGTCGCCGAAAGGCGGGATGACCTGACCCGGGTATTCAACGGGGAAGCCGCCACCAACATCGAGCACATCAATCGTGACCTTCGAGCCGCGCAGAACACGCGACGCCACCTTGATGGCGCGCTTGTAGGCGGCTGGGTCGGTGCACTGGGTGCCAACGTGCAGGCAGAGGCCAAGGCGTGCAGCCACGGGGCGGCAGGCCTTCAGCAAGTCGGCAGCATCGTATGGCAGAGCACCGAACTTGGCGGAAAAATCGATCTGGGCTTTGCTGTTTTTAGGCAACGCCATGCGCACGAACAGCTCAAGGTCTTGAGCCAGTTCGGTTGCGCGCATGATCTTGTACAGCTCGTCCATGCTGTCGAGCACGAAAGCGCGCACGCCGTGGACCTTGTAAGCCTCGGTGATCGCTTCGGGCGATTTGATGGTATGCATGAAGTACAGTTTCGCGCGGGGCGCCAGCTTGCGAACCAGACGCACTTCGTCAATCGAGGCCACGTCAAAGGCGCGCACGCCAGCGCGGTACAGCGCCTGAATGACGGCTTTGTCGGCGTTGCATTTGGTGGCATAGACCGTTTCGCCCGGGAACTGGGTCAGGAAGCGGCGGGCATTGTCTGCCAGCTTTTCAGGCCATGTGAGGTAAAGGGGGCGTGCGGGCGCAATGCTGCGTACCACGTCGGCTACATCACCGTGATAAATTTGCGGGGCTGCAACAGGCGCCTGGCGCTGTTGCATCATGGTGTTGCCGTGGTTGTTACCTTGGGTATTGTTTTGGGCGTGTGTCATCGTCATCCTCCGTCAGGGAAAAAAAGCGGAATAAGCTTTGCACCCGCGTCCCAAGCTAAGGGCCGCAGGGT
>Ga0209066_10007403_pt1 | contig 10877 bp, 17 predicted proteins | sample All_14_2_FD_187198 | JGI IMG/M metagenome (GOLD analysis project Ga0209066, IMG submission 187198) | Freshwater microbial communities in response to fracking from Pennsylvania, USA - Allegheny Zone_MetaG_DW_15 (SPAdes) (version 2) ... | reverse complement strand
CGACTATCGCTGCTGCTACGCGCAGGTCGTGGAGAATGACGGCAAGGTGTCGCTGGACGCCGCCGGCGCAGCCCTGCTCGGCATCGAACCGGGTCAGGATTTCGTGATGGCGGGGCGCTGAGCATGGCCGTGCAGGAAATCAACTTCGACGGCATCGTCGGCCCCAGCCACAACTATGCCGGCCTCAGCCCCGGCAATCTCGCCTCCGCCAACAATGCCGGCGCCGTCTCCTATCCGCGCGCCGCCGCGCTGCAGGGCGTGGAGAAGATGCGCGCCAATCTCCGCCTAGGGCTGGCGCAGGGCGTCTTCCTGCCACAAAGCCGGCCGGACACGGCCTGGCTGGACCTGCTCGGCACAACATTCGCAGACGCCGAACCGCATATCCGCGCCGCCGCCCTTTCCGCCTCGTCCATGTGGGCCGCCAACGCCGCGACTGTGTCGCCGGCGACCGATACCGCCGACGGCCGCTGTCACCTGACCGTCGCCAACCTCGTCACCATGCCCCATCGCAGCCATGAGTGGCCGCAGACGCTGGCGCAATTGCGCATCGCCTTCGGTGGCGAACGGTTCGCCGTGCATGCGCCCGTCCCCGCCCCCTTTGGCGACGAAGGCGCGGCGAATCATATGCGCCTGTGCGACACACATGCCTCCGCCGGGGTGGAAGTGTTCGTCTATGGCAAGTCGGGCGGCCCCTTCCCGGCGCGCCAGCACATTGAATCGAGCAAGGCCGTCGCCCGCATCCACGGCCTCGATCCTGCCCGTACGCTCTTCGTGCAACAGTCGGAGGAAGCCATCGCCGCCGGCGCCTTCCACAACGACGTCGTCGCCGTCGCCAACGAACATGTGCTCTTCGCCCACGAACAGGCCTTCGCCGACAAGGCGCGTTTCTTCGCCGACCTGACCGACCGCCTGCCTTCCGTCCAGATCATCGAGGTTCCGACAAGCGCGGTCAGCCTGTCGGACGCGATCAAAAGCTACCTCTTCAATGCCCAGCTCGTCACCCTGCCCGATGGCGGCGGCATGGGCCTCGTCCTGCCGACCGAGGCGCGGGGCGTCGGCGGCGTATGGGCGTGGCTGGAAGCGCTGGTCGCCGGCAATGGCCCCATCCGTCGTCTGATCCCTGTCGACGTGCGCCAGTCCATGGCGAATGGCGGCGGCCCCGCCTGTCTGCGCCTGCGCGTCGTGGCGGACCCGGCGACAGTGGACCCGCGCTTCATGGTCGATGAAGGCAAGCTGGACAGCATCGCCGCGGTCATCGCCGCCCGCTGGCCCGAACAGATCGATGGCGCCGACCTCACCAATCCCACGCTTAACCAACAGATTCGACATTCGTGGTTAACGCTTGTTGACCATTTGGGCGTTTCGCGCGACCTGTGACCCAACAGCCGGCAACCGCCGGAAATCAGGGTCTTAAGCGTGCAACGGATCAAGCGCCTTTTCATGATCAAGACGAAGGCGGAAGCCTATGTCGTGATCTATGCGCTTGCACTGGGCGCCACGGAACGCGGCATGGTCTATATGGACCAGTATCCCGGTTTCGGCGGCATGCTGCTGGCCCTGTGCTGCACGGGCGCAGTGTTCATGGCCGGCGGCAAGGTGCTCGATTCCGTCGAACTTCTCCGCGAACGTGAACTGGCCACGGCCAGCGCCTGAATCGCCTTGAAAGTCTCCTCGCGGCCGGGGCTTCAGCAGATGCTGGGGCCCCGGTTTTCGTTCAGGCGGTCGCCGTCTTGCGGATCAGGTAGCGATAGACACCGAACAGATTGATCGCCAGCAGTGCAAAGTTCTGCGTGCCCAGCGCGCCCTCGGCATCGAGGAAGCTGGAGACGATCCAGCACAGGCTGGAGAAAACGAACACGACAAAGCCCAGGCCCGTCACACGGCGGCCATGGTCCAGCGAGACCATGAAGGCCGCCACGATACCCGTCAGCGACGCCGCCCACTTCAGGGTTTCCAGCATCGGCATACCTCCCGGACCCGGCCCATGCATTTTAAAGGGACACGCTGGTGGTCAACGGCCCGAAAAATGCTGAGTCACAAATCTGGCGCCCCGGCGGGCGCGTCAGATTTCATATTCGGGCAGGAAACGCACCTCGGGCTCCGTGGGTTGCGCGGCCCGCTCGCTGCGCGGTTGCATGTCCGCATAGAGCCCGCGCACCGTCGAGCTGCCCGTCTTCACGCACAGCGACGGCACCACGGCATGGACGAAGCAGGCAATGCCACCGCCCACCATTTTCATCCCAAAGCGCGTCGCCACGCCGAAATGGGTGATGTAGCTTTCCCCTACGCTGCGGGGATGATCCAGGAAGAAGCGATTGAGCATGGGCGGATCATAGCCATCCGCGCGCGTGTCGCAATCACCCCTTCACCGTCGCCGCCGATTGCCCGAACAGGATCTTGCGCTCCTCTTCCGTGCGCGTCACCGTCGCATCCGGGTTCACCGTTTCTGCGATCGCATAGGCGCGTATCGTCGCGGGCCGCGCAGCGACCGCCGCGAACCAGCGTTTCAGCTCGGGGAAGTCGTCCAGCCGCTGCCCCTGCCGCTCATAGGGCACGACCCAGGGATAGATCGCCATGTCCGCGATCGAATATTCCTCGCCCGCCACATACGGCCGGTCGCGCAGCCGCTTGTCGAGCACGCCATACAGCCGCCCCGTCTCGTTCACGTATCGATCGATGGCATAGGGCAGCTTCTCGGGCGCATACTGGCTGAAATGATGGTTCTGGCCCGCCATCGGCCCCAGCCCGCCCATCTGCCAGAACAGCCATTGCACCACTTCGACGCGCCCGTTGACGTCCGTGGGCAGGAACCGGCCGGTCTTCTCCGCCAGATAGAGCAGGATCGCCCCCGATTCGAACAGGGATATCGGCGCGCCGCCATTTTTGGGCGCAGTATCGACGATCGCGGGGATGCGGTTGTTCGGCGCGATCTTCAGGAAAGCCGGGTCGAACTGTTCGCCCTTGCCGATGTTCACCGGGTGGACGCGATAGGGAAGGCCCGCTTCCTCCAGAAACATCGTCACCTTGTGTCCGTTCGGCGTGGTCCAGTAATACAGGTCGATCATTCGGCGCTCCCGCGATGCTTGCCGCCACGACATGTGTCGAAGGCGGCCGGTTTCAACCGCCTGCACGCCACTTTACGATCTTTCATAGTTGGCCGCGTCGCACAGATCAGTTGCGCGGGCACACGCTCCGGCGGACGACATCGGCCATGGTCGCGGGCAGGATGCGCTGCGGGTTGGATTGCACGGACTGCGCATTCCACATCAGCGTGCCATTCGCGCGAAAGCCCTGCGTCGTGCGCACGTCGGACGTCCGCGCGCCGCAGTCGATCACCTGCAACGTCTGGCTGACACGCGCCTTGCTGCTCTTGTCGCGGCTATGGTCCTTCCGCACCCACACCCATGGGCGATAGTTGGTGGAGTTGTTCATGTCGCCGGCCTTGATCGACCAGATCGCGCCATTGGCGTCGCTGCCGATCGGGAACCACGCACCCTGCCAATCGGCGCCGCCGTCCTGGCCCATGGCGGTTGCCGGCAACGCCAGCAGCATCGCGGCAAGCGCGTGTCGCAGCATTCGGCTTTCCCCCTCGGGCGACCCGAAAGCCAGATGACATCATCTGGAACCGGACATCGCACAACCACACTATCAGGCCATGACCATGCTTCGATCGAAGCGACTCGCGTTCAAGGGCGCGGACGTTCCGGCCACAGGGAATCGACATGGCGATCGGTTCGTCGCTGCCATAGCACGCTTCGTTAACCAACCCAACCGGCCGGCGCTCTGGCTTGTCCGCTTGTTGTCGCCGTCTTTGCGCCCCGTCATCCGCCATGGTACAATTCGGTCGAAGCGGAGAACCTGTTATGCGTGCCTTGTTTTGTTTGACCCTGCTGGCCCTTGCCGCTCCCGCGGTTGCGCAACAGTCGGCTTACGGCACGTCCGTCTATCAGGGGGCCAACCCGCTCGGCAGCGATCTGCGCGCGCAACAGGACAAGGAAGCGCAGGCGGCAACGCAAAAGACGCTGGAAGAGGAAAAGACCTGGTGTCTGATGAATCCGGTCGCCTGCAAGGCAAAGCGTGACGCGAAGGTCAAGACGCAACGGGCGTATGGCGCTCCGCTATACTGACGCGCACATCGCCGTGCCTGCGCCGAACGCGGCGGGCGTAACATCCCACCGCAAACAGACCCAGCGCCATCATCGCCCAGGCTGACGGTTCCGGCACGCCGGAAACCAGCACGCCGTTGATGCTGATCAGTGTCGCTGTCCCGGTATAGTCGATCCTGTTCGACCGGATCCCCGCGGATTTGTACGCGTTCGCCGAAAATTTCAGCGTGGTGTCTTTCAGGAACAGGTCAAAGATTTCTGCGGAAGTCGCGGGCGCGGTCGGAAGCGGCGTTGTGTTCGGCAGGCCGAAATAATAGCTCAGCCCCGCAGTGTAATTCACGGCGTCCGCCCCATACCCCAGATACAAATATTGGGTGACGGTGGTGTTCGTCGCCAGGCTCGTCCGCGTCCAGTACTGCGCGTTCGCACCGCTTTCGATGCCCAGCAGCCCGGAAAAAGCCGCCAGCTCATCGCCGATCTGGCTCAGGAAAGCCGTTATGTCATAGTCGACGAGCGCATTCTGCGTCTGGGTCGCGCTGGTGAAAGTCGTCGGCGCGACATTGATGATGAAGGACTGCTGGAATGTGGTCGGCGTGTACGCAACCGCAATACCGTTGACCTTCTTGGACGCTGCCGTCACCTCGAAGACATAGGTCTCTGCATGCGCGGATATGCTGCTCGCCGACAGCAAAAGTCCCATACCGCAGAAAAAAGCGCTTCGCATTGCCGCCAGCCCCCCGGACGCCCTGCATAAGGAATATCAGTGCTGCACCGCGGGAAACATAAGCCAATTGATATATAGGGGTGGCATATTCGTCCCATTCGGAGCCCGCATCTGTCTGCGGATCAAAACGCCAGAGCTATGTCAGCTGCAACCATCATCAGGGATGGTGGACAGGGCTGGATTCGAACCAGCGTACGGGAAACCCGGGCAGATTTACAGTCTGCTGCCTTTAACCACTCGGCCACCTGTCCGCGCGAAAGCGGCTGCGCCGCCCCTCGGGAGGGGCGCTCAATGGCGAATGGGGACTTGCCTGTCAATGCCTGCCGTGAAATGAGCAGCCGCATGAAAAGAGGTCATCGCACCGGCAAGCCCAAAGGCGGCTATCCCCGCTTCTACGGACGTCACGCCGTCACCGCCGCGCTCGCCAATCCGGCGCGCACCGTCCGCAAGATTTGGGGCACACGAGAAGCGATTTCCGCGCTCGAACTGCCGCCGATCCTGCCCATCGTCTATTCCGACGTCGCCGACCTCGGCCGCATGGTCCCGCCAGACGCGCCACATCAGGGCATCGTCGCCGAAGTGGAGGCGCTGGACGAAGTGTGGCTGGGCGACGTGCTGGAGGAAGGTCAGGACGACCACCGCCCCGTGCTCGTGCTGGATCAGGTGACGGACCCGCACAATGTCGGCGCGATCTTCCGTTCGGCCGCAGCCTTCGACGCGCTGTGCATCGTCACGCAGGACCGGCATGCACCGCCCGAATCGGGTGTCCTCGCCCGCGCCGCCTCCGGCGCGCTCGAAATCGTGCCCTGGGTCCGCGTCGTGAACCTGTCTCGCGCGCTCGATGAAATCGCAGAGGCCAACTATTGGCGCATCGGCCTTGATGGAGAGGCGGATACGCTGCTGGGCGACGCCATCGGCGAATCCCGCGTCGCGCTGGTGCTGGGCGCCGAGGGCGAAGGACTGCGCCACAACAGCATGGCCCATTGCGACATCATCGCGAAACTGCCGATCAGCCCGCGTATGGAAAGCCTCAACGTGTCCAACGCGGCGGCCATTGCCCTCTACGCGGCGGTGCACGGCTAGGATTCACGCTCCCTCAACGGATCGCGCTATAGAAGGGCGTTCGGTGAACAACGGGGGTGGAATGACGGTCTTCACGCGCATCGCACCGGCTTTTGCCGCATTGCTGCTGCTCGCGGGCTGCTTTGCCGCGCCCGGCAAGTTCGTGTCCACGCTGGACATTCGCGCCGATCGCAGCTTCGCCTTCACTTTCAAGGGCGAGATTCTGGCTGTCGACATGGACAAGCTGGATGACATGGGCGACGACTTGCCGCTGGGCGATGAATCCTCGGAAGGAGAGAACAGCGCCTATCGCACCATCGCGCTGCTCCAGGAGGATGCCGGCAAGGCGGGGAAAGGCGACGAGGATTTCACGGATGCCGTGAAGGACGACGCCGACAAGGACAAGCGCATGGCTGCGATCGCAGACGCGCTTGCAAAGGAAAAAGGGTTCCGTTCCGCCCGCTATGTCGGCAACGACATATTCGAGGTCGATTATGCGATCAGCGGCACGCTGACGCACAGCTTCGTCTTTCCGTTCAACAGCGACGCGAAACTCGTCTTTCCCTTCATCGCGCTCGAACTGCGCGGCGACGATCGCGTGCGTGTGAAGGCGCCCGGCTATGCCAACAGTGCGGACAAGAGCCAGTCGATGGGCATGAACGGCGGCGCGAACAAGGCGGCCGAGCGACTGGACGGCACCTTCACGCTCACCACCAATGCAGAGATTGTGAGCCAGAATCAGGAAGACGGCGCAACGAAAGGCACCACTGGCCAGACCGTGACATGGAAGGTCAACAGCCTGACCACCGAAGCCCCGATGGCCGTCATTCGCTTTCCGAAACCCTGAAATCCACCACGCGCCCGCCCGGGGGCAGGCGCATCGCGCGGATCAATCCTCGGGCGCGATCTCGACGCGCAGGCCGTCCATGTCGTCGGACAGCGTCAACTGGCACGACAGGCGGCTCGTTTCCTTGCGGTGGTCGGAGCTGTCCAGCAGGTCGCTCTCGTCATCGCTGATCGCTGGCAGCTTGTCGGCGAAAGCCGGATCGACATAGACATGGCAGGTCGCGCACGAACAGCAGCCGCCGCACAGTGCGAGCAGCTCGTCGAAGCCATTATCCCGGATGAGTTCCATCACGGTCAGACCAGCGTCACCCTGGACTTCCTGTTCTTCACCGTCCCGGTTGACCACGATCAGCTTCGGCATGTAGGCATCCCTCCTCAGAAAACCCGGCCGCTATCACGGATCGTGCGCCGGAAATCAAGCGGAACACGTGAGCATGGTGACCAGTTTGGAACGCCTGCGCGACAGCCTGGATGCGCTGGCGGCCATAGAGCCCGGCTTTTCGGCGGCCCTGGGCCGTGTCGGCTATCCTGCGCCGCGCGTGCGCGAACCGGGTTATGAAACGCTGTTGCGCACCATCGTCGGCCAGCAGGTGAGCGTGGCGGCGGCGGCGTCGGTCTGGAACAAGCTGGAGGCGGAACTGGGCGCGGGCTGTCGCCCGGACATTCTCCTGGCGCGCGACTATGACGCTTTGCGCGCGTGCGGCCTGTCTCGCCAGAAACAGGGCTATGCCCGCAGCCTTGCCGAACTGGTGCTCTCGGGCGAACTCGACCTGCATAACCTGCCGCAGGATGATGAGGAAGCGATCGCCCAGCTTGTCCGCATCAAGGGCATCGGCCGCTGGTCCGCGGAAATATACCTTCTCTTCGCGGAAGGACGCCCGGACATCTGGCCCGCCGGCGACCTCGCCGTGCAAATCCAGATCGGCCGCATGCTGGGCCTGCCCGAACGTCCCAGTGAAAAGCTGATCCGCGAACTGGCCGAGGCATGGCGCCCGCATCGCGGCGCTGCGGCCATCATGGCCTGGCACGATTATAATACGGAGGTTCTCTGACCCATGCCCCTGCCCCATGCGCGCTACATCGTCATCGCCCATGACGGGAAATGGAAGATCAATCTCGACAACAAATATTACGGCCCCTTCGACACGCCCGAAGCGGCCGTTGAGATGGCGGTCGACACGGCAAAAAAGGCGGCCGATGCAGGCTACCCCGCCTCCGTCATCATGATGCACGGCCAGCGCGTGGAAACGCTGTGGAGCCGGAACGTCAGCGCCCTGCCGGAATGATGTGATCCCAGGCGACAGCTGAAACGAATGCATCGCCCCGTTGGGGCTTTACCGATTACTCCGCGATCCGCGTCCAGATCTGCGATTTGCAACCGATGCCGCCGATCAGGCAGCCCTTGCCCTCTATCCGGTCTTCATCGAGCATGGTGATCGTACCGGAAAAAGTCTTGCCGATGTCGGGCACGAACACCTTGCCGCGCCACCGGTCCGGTCCCTCGCGGGCAAAGTCGCGGAACAGTGTTTCGCCCACCAGCTGCGGCACGCCGCCACGCGCGGCGTCGGCCTTTGCCTTGTCATTGGCCCACACCACCACGCCACACATGCGCTTGCCGCAGGGCGTGGCGCGAACATGCACGCTGCCCTTGGGATTGGACCACAGTCCGAATGACCGGGACTTGCCGGCCGCCATGGCGCTTCCGGCGGACAGGGTAGCCAAGGCCGCAAGGGCGGGCACAAGGACCATCGACGGCCTCATGGCGGCGTCACATCACCCGCAGGCTCCGCGCCGGCCTTCAGCCGCTCTTCGGTAAAGATCGCCCACACCGCGATAAACAGCGCCGCGATCATCGGACCGATGACGATGCCGTTGAAACCGAACAGCTCCAGCCCGCCCAGCGTAGAAATCAGCACGACATAGTCCGGCATGCGCGTGTCGCGGCCCACCAGGATCGGGCGCAACACATTGTCGACCATGCCGACGATGAACAGGCCCGCGAACACGAGCAATACGCCCTTCACGATCGCACCCGTAGCGAACAGGTAGATCGCGACGGGCACCCAGACGATCCCCGTCCCGATCGCGGGCAGCAGCGAAAATGCGCCCATCAGCACGCCCCACAGGATCGCGCCGCTGATGCCCAGCATCCAGAAGATGACACCGCCGATCAGCCCCTGGATGATCGCCACGACCACGCTGCCCTTGATCGTCGCGCGGATCACCACGGCCAGCCGGTCGAACAGCGCCTGCCGCTGGGCCGCGCGCAGCGGTGTCGCCTCGCTCACGCGGTGGGTCAGCCACTCGCCATCGCGCAACAGAAAGAAGGTGAGGTAGAGCATCACGCCCAGCGCCATGATGAAGCTGAACGCGCCCTGCCCGATCATCCAGGCCTGCGTCGCCAGCGTACGAAAGCTGGACGTCATCATTTCCTCCAGCCGGCTCGCCACTGCCTCGAAATCGTAGAGGCCCAGGCGCCGCAGCGGCTCTTCCGCCCAGTCCGGCAACGCCGCCTGAACCTGCCGGAACAGCGTGGGAACGTTGATATGCCCCGACTGGACCAGATTGTAGAGGTCGGTCGCCTCGCGGGCGAGCGCCAGCGCCAGCAGGATCGACGGCACGATCACCATCGCCACGATCAGCAACAGCGTCAGCAACGCCGCGCCATTGGGCCTGTTCGGCATCCACGCCAGCAAACGGCGATTGACGGGCATGAACAATATGGCGGCGATCACGCCCCACAATATCGCGGCGAAAAACGGCGCCACGATCAGCCCAAGGGCAATGGTGAAGACAAACAGCAGGATCAGGAGGAACCCGTCCTCCAGCCGCAGCCGCGATTCGCTTTCATCCCGTCCGGTCACGCGCTGTTCCATCGCAGGAAACGCGCCCGCATGCCAAGCCCGAATGACACGGCGCTATCGCTATCCCGCGGCCGCATCGATCGCCGCCGCCAGATCGATGTCCCGCTGCGAAAGCCCGCCCGCATCATGGGTGGTAAGGACGATCTCGACCCGGTTGTAGACGTTCGACCATTCGGGATGATGGTCCGCCTTTTCCGCCAGCAGGGCGACCTTGCTCATGAAACCGAACGCCTCGACGAAGCTGGCAAAGGAAAAGCTGCGGCGTATGCCGTCCGGCTCCGCCACGCTCGTCCATAGCGGCAGCGCCTGAAGGGCGACGGCGCGCTCCTCCTCCGTAAGTTTCGCGATCATGGGGCTTCCTTTTCGATACCGGGCTGCACTAGAGCATTTTCCGGTCGGGTGGAAACGCAGTTCGGCGCAGCCAATCATCCCGCGGCTCGGAAAATGCGGCTAACGAGGAACGCGCAGCGATGACGGATAGAGGTCAACTGCCGCTTCATGCACCCGGTTCCGCCCAGATCGAGGCGCTGGCGCTCACCGCCCTGTCACGCCTGCCTGAACCGTTCGCCGCCTATCTCGCCAATGTCGTCCTGTTCGTTCAGGATTTCGCCGATGATGCGGTGCTGGCGGAGATGGGAATCGAGGACCCTTTCGATCTGACCGGCCTCTATTCCGGCCGTCCCATTGGGCATGCGGCGCAAACGGGCGACATGCCGCCGACCATCCACCTCTATCGCCGCCCGCTGCTGGACGAGTGGGTGGAAACGGGCGTCGCGCTCGACGCGCTCATCACTCATGTCGTCGTCCATGAAGTCGGCCATCATTTCGGCCTTTCGGACGCAGACATGCACGCACTGGAAGACATGGTCGTCGGATGAGCCAGTCCGCGCTCCGGCTCGAAGGCGTCGCCTGCGCCCGCGGCGGCCGGCTGTTGCTCACGGGTGTAGGCTTGTCGCTGGCGTCCGGCGAGGGGGCGCTGCTTCTCGGCCCCAACGGCACCGGCAAATCCAGCCTGCTGCGCACGATCGCCGGGCTGCTTCCCGCCTTTGCAGGGACGATCCAGCGCACCGGAAAGATCGCACTGGCCGACGAGAACCCGGCGCTGGACCGGCAGGCGACGCTCGCGCGCGCGCTCGGCTTCTGGGCGCGGATCGACGGCGCGACGCCCGATGCCGTGGCTGCGGCGCTGGCCGCGACCGGGCTCGATCACCTCGCAGATATTCCGGTACGCATGCTCTCCACGGGCCAGCGCCGGCGCGCCACGCTCGCCAGCGT
>Ga0209066_10007402_pt1 | contig 10877 bp, 6 predicted proteins | sample All_14_2_FD_187198 | JGI IMG/M metagenome (GOLD analysis project Ga0209066, IMG submission 187198) | Freshwater microbial communities in response to fracking from Pennsylvania, USA - Allegheny Zone_MetaG_DW_15 (SPAdes) (version 2) ... | reverse complement strand
CACCTCGTTTTCCTGAGTCTCCTTTGACTTATCTTCCTCATTCTGCTGATGTTCCTCCTCATCTTCGTCGTCCTGTTCCTGGACACCCTCGAGGTCCAGTAGATCCTCCACCTCACTCAGCGAGTCATAGTCCGGAGCTCCGTCCTCGCCCCACACCTCGTTAACAAAGGCGGTGATTTCGCTCTTGTCGCCCTTCTGCTTTCTTCTACGACGCACAAAACCCGACTGTTCCCCTTTCGCCCGCCGTCTATCGATGCGGGCACCGATCCTCGCTGCCAGCCTGGGCGGAAGCCTTAGGATCATGACCTCCTCCGTGGCTGAGAGGGCGTCCATTCTGCCTCAAGAGCTCGACCGCCCGGGACTGGACAGTTACTTATCGAAGAGAATCTCGAGCGGACCAATCTGTCGCATGGATGCACGACCAGGGACTGGGAGATCAGTTGACGAAGGATAGGAATCTCGCAGCGACCGCGGACGGTTCGATTCGATCAAGCTGTGATGAGTGGAACAGGACCACATCTGGAGCAAGCAAGGTTGGGGGGACCGCGGTACAAATGTTCTTTTACATACCCGGGTATTGGTATGTACCATTGATGTCGGCGATGATTACATTTACACACAAGAAGGAAGGTGTTTTGTTATTTGAAGAAGATAGAAGAAGATACTCGAATCCTCCTCCCAATTGATGCGACGAAGCTCAAAACCTGCGTGGAGATTGATATGTGTCCGAGGGAGGGTTAGTATTCCTCGCGCACCTTAGACCTTTTACAACAACAAAGTTGATTCCGATCTGAAGTGATGGCGACGTCGCCCGCAATGTGATGATGATATACGTATGACGACTTTCTGGCTCTAGGAACATCATCTGAACTTGGTCATCGTTCCCAGGTCGGTCTGATATGGACCCCTCTGCCACGGAAGTATTATGCTTTTGCCAGACCGGGGAAGAATAGTGGTTGCAGCTTTGTGACCGTTTAGTACCTTGGAGTGTTTCTCTTTGCAGCACTTGTTTAGCTTTGGTACCTGCTCCTGCGACGTGGTTCTCTGATGCAGCGGGGGGTACTCGGTAGAGGTTAGTTTGGTTAAGAGACTTTGCAACTAGCTCTTCGCATGAAAATGGCTGCCCCAGGGGCAAGGGGGAGAGGGGATTCGGTCATTATGACCGATATGGAGTACATTCGACCCCGGTACACCTTGGTCTTTTCCATCACAGCGATATTCATTCTTGTCGTGCTCAACGTTGGGTTTTGGATGGAGTATATCTCGGTAATTATATGGGCGATTGCCGCGTCCCAGCTGGTTCGTCCGATGACTGAAGACTATGTCAAGTGGGCTCTCAAATTGATGAAGATCCGGGCAAAGGACAAGACGGGAATACTTCGGCTCCTTTTCATGGAGGCGTTACAAACTGATAAGCTGAAGGACCTTCCCGAGCAGGGGGAGTACGCGGCGTTGAATACCCAGTGGGATCACACTGGGGAGATGCTAGGTATGCAACAACCATCGGGGCATCATCAGGAACCCGCTCAACAGGTCTCTGTTGAGACAGATGACTCGAAAGTGAAAAGCGGAAGCGTTGGATCGAAGCCTTCGCGATTAGAAACTATTGGTTTCTTCGTCTTTTCCAACACAACCACCTTCCTTATTCTCGCGATTTACTTTCATATCATGCCAGTCCAATACTTTCTCCAGGCGCTCATGCTGCTTTCAAGCGTGGTTGTGGTTTGTTCAGTGATTATGGACTATTCAGGGCTAACGGACACGCTCTTGCGGTCTCTAGCTCGGCCCGAGTTGACATCGTCCATGATCATTTTTGGAATTGTTTTTTCAATGCTCTTTGTAGGCGCGACGCTCTGGATCGGCGCTCTGTTTGAGCTTGCAGACATGGCCTCTGGACTGTCCAACTGGATCTCGTTCTTCCTGGAGCGCATGTCTCAACAGTCCTCCACATCCCTAGTGACTGCGTTTTCGATTGATTTAGAGTGGCTGCAGGTTGGCTCGAACAAGCTGTACGAGTACTCAAACAAGGAGTTTGGGACGAGAAAGTGGTGGGTCGTGATCGAGGCGCTCAAGGGGAGTTTCGAACGAGGGGACCCGGCAGAAACGATGGCCAGGAACGGCATGGAACAGATGCGCGTGGCGTACAACAACACCGAGTGGCTGGATTTGGTGGAGGTCGCAGTAATGGCCGCGGTTCCCGAGCATCGACGACAGTCTCCCCTCGGCCAGGAGTTCTCCCTCACCAGCCTCATCTCCAATGTGTCTTTGTCCACCGTATGGCTCAACCTGGGAAAGGCGGCATGGAGCTTATCCTCCCTCAGCAGAGACGTCATTCAGTACCTCAGCGAGTTCGCAGGTCAGTTCCTCGTCTTCTTTTTCATTTTGCAAAAGCTGTGCAAGAGTCCCAGGGACGTCATCACTTCTGTTTGCATCTTTACCGTGCCCGCCACCAGCAAGGCCAAGAAGAGACTCAACAACGACCTTCAGAACGGGCTGAAGAACGCCTTCACTGACCCCGCGGTGTCCGCGCACAAGTCTGCCCTGGTCGTGCTGCTCGTTTACGGACTACTCAACCTACCCGGCGCCTTCATCTCCGCCTCGTTTCTCTACGTGGTGAGCGCGCTGCACATCTTCCCCGAGAACGGAAGTCTCCTGGCCTGCTCCCTCCCCTGGATGTCCTTCCAGGCCCTTCGAATCTTCTTTCTCAGTCGGGACAGATCCTTCACCGATGTGTACCTCTGGGTAGACGGTCTGCGTGCCGTGGCCCTGCCCATCCTCCTCATCCGACTCAACACATTTGCAAATTTTTCGAGGCGATCCAAATCTAGCAAACGAGCCGTATCTCCCTGGCTGACGGACTTTTCTCTTGCGGTCGGGGTGGGCAAGTTCGGCGCGGATGGTGTCATCCTCGGGCCTTTTCTTGCGGCCGTTAGTTACGTCGTCGCCAACTTTGCTCTGGAGGTGGCTGAACAGGACCTGTGGTGGGACGACATGACCATCGCCGAAGCCGCAGCGAGGTCGCATTCGATGATGATGATGGCCAAACGCAACAGCGAACTTGGGCTTCATAACCTCAGCCACTACTCGCATAGTGACGACATTCATGGTCGTCGAAGACGTGTGGACTCGGACCCTCTGATTAGTCATGACGGGGACGAAGTCGATAGTGACATTGCGCTGGACGGGAATCACGAGACGCCCGCGGTGCACGGAGATCGACGACATTCCGATGGCACGGATAACGGGACTCCAGATGTGAAAAAGAATGGGGTTTCCATTTCAAGCACTCTAGACACTCACCAGCGGCATTCATCGAGCAAGCATTCTTCCGATGGGGGGGCGCTATCCCCGAGTTCCTCTGTCACAAGCGACACTCGGAAACTGGGGGCGAGAAGGACCATCAAGGTCTAAATACTTACTAGTCGTGTAGGTATTCTCCGATGAAACCGAATAGGAGTCCTCATGATGTACATTTCAGTTACGCGAGCCTAGTAATAATGTAAGCATATAAATAATTCTAGTCCGAAGAAGGGTCAGAATGCGTTAGAACTTGAACACAGCCTCTGTAGGGTATCCAAGCGATTTGAGTGCTGGCTGACACGCCTTCTTGATCATTGGGGGAGGACCGCAAAGAAACACCATGGACGATGCGGAGGGAGCGGGAAGGTACTTTTTGATCATCGCGTCCGTAACAAAGCCCCGTTCTCCTTTCCAGCCGGCCGGGGGATTGTCCAACGTGTATATGACGTTGATTTGCCCCTTGCGTCTCTTTATAAACTCATTGAGGGGATGAAACAAACAGATGTCCTCCTCAGTTTTGTTGGCGAAAATTAGGGTAATTTTGAGCTGGTCGTTAGGATTGCATGCGACGGCCTGAATGATTTGGAACATTGGCGTGATTCCCGACCCTCCCGCTATCATCCCGACGTGGCTCAATTGGATGCGCTCGTTGTGGCCTTTCCGTCGTATCGAGAACTGTCCGTTCCCCAGATACCCCAGCTTCCCCTTTGGACCTTTCATCTGTATCGTGTCGTGCATCGGTCGGAACGAGCGGAGGTGCTGCGACATCTTTCCCGTTGGATAATGCTTGATGAGGAAGTCAACGAATCCAGTATCTCCTTGCGGACTGACCGGGGTGTAGGCCCGCGATACATGCTTCCCATCCATCTCCTCAAACGAGAGTGTAATATGCTTGCCTATCATCAGAGAGAACTCGTCGGTGGGCCTCGGAAGCGCGAAACGATATATGCTCACATCGTGCGATAGATCCTCCTTCGCAATCAAGGTCAAGGTCATTTCAGTCGGTCCCTCAAACGGCCGGGCAGGATCGAACGCGACATCTGGCTGGTGAGGCTCTTCCTCCTCCTCCTCCTGATCCTCATCTCCTTCCGCTTTACTCCCCGCTCCTTCGGTACTCGCCAGCGTCCCTACGAAGAACGTCTGGAGCTGCTCCATCGCCTCCTCGCTGTGTTCCGCGTCGTCAAACTCCCGAGTCATCGTCTTAAAGTCCTCGGCTGGAATGTCGGTAATGAGCTCTGCCCCTCCTGGGTGCTCGTCGAGAAAGTCCGTGACGTTGTATACGTTGTTCTTGATCACGATCCAGACCTGTCCTTCCTCGCGCTTCCGAAGGATGTCCTCTCTTGTGAAGGATGGCGTGGACGACGCTGGAGCGGACCGCGCCAGATGCTGATGAACTTGGTTGATGCGATTCATTCTCCCGCTTCCCCCCCCTTTTATGGCCAAACGAGATCAATAAAATAGGATACCGTCACGAAACGTCACATCGACCTCCGATAGGGACCTCCTCTAGCTATCGGTCAAACGTTGTTGCAGAAGCAGTTGGATATTCTCTGTTTGTTGTTGTTTTGGTAAAAATGTCTTCTCCCCCCACAGTGTGTCAAAGGTAGGACGTGCGATGCATGTACCCGGGTACTTGAATTTGGGGGATCTTCAAGACAGTCTTCCTGCCTGCCTGAGGCAATACATATACATTTACTTTTCATAATCAAACTACTAGGCGAATCTGCTGACGTGAAAGCGTCTTTGCGCTTACAGCTTGGCCTTGGGCTGAGGAGCAGGGTTCGGGGAGGACATCAGGATGCGAATCAGCTCGTGGATTGCCTTGTCGATATTCTTGGCAAAACGCTCAGCATCCTTGGTCGGGCAGCTCTTGGGACGAGACGCGACGTTCGCCACGATATTGTTCTCGGAGAACCTGTAGCAGCAACCGTACGCGTTCGCAAACGGAGCTCCAAATCCAGGGTGGTCGTAGACGGCCCACGGGAGCTGCGAGGTGCTCAACTCAAAGCTCGTTCCCCGGACGTAAAGGGGGTCCGAATAGATGGGGTGCACCGGCAGCTTGTTCGTCATGGCCATGACGCGCAGCATGAGCATGTGGCGATCCGCGCCCTTGCCGTTGGAGCAGCGGCTCAAATAGTTCCTGTGGGCGTTCGCAGCCTCGAGCAACGTCTTTTTCAGCTCCTCATTCGAGGCCTTGCCGCTCAGGTACAGTTCGACAAACTTGCGGGAGGCGACGCTCTGCGACCGGATGCACTCCGTTCGACCGTGGAGGAACGCGCGAGTGGAGGCCGTCTCGTACGTGGGAGGAGGCATTGAGGTGTTCTGATCCAGGCCGTAAGCGAGCTGAAGCGCCATTTGCATGAACGAGTCAGGCGCCATTCCCGCCTTCTTTATCTCGCGGGATCCCACATCCGTGCACGTGACTACCGCAACCCTGTTATCGGCGAAAATCTCCGCCAAGTGCTTCTCAGCCGCCTTGCAATCCTCAACGGTAGGCTGGTCAACGTCGAACGGAAGGTACTTGCACACTGCCTTACCGCGCATCAACTTCTTTCCGCTGAACGCCTCCCCAAACCCGAGCTTCCGCACAGTGGTTCGCGCCGCTCCCTTGAACACGTCGCGAGCCTTACCCAGTACCCGAGGTTCGTTCTGCACTGCAAAGTCATTGGCGTGGACAAGCATACGGGCAGGGACCACAGCATCCGCTGCGGCGTGTTCCAGGTTAGCACCGCAGACTCCGTTAGCGAAGAACATCATCGTTGCGGACTTGTCGAGCCACACGCCGTGTCCCTCCTGCAGAGCCTTCATCGTCTGCTGAGGGCCGACGGGCTTGAGATCGCTCAAAACAATGTGGAACACGGCTTCCTCAAGCGAACGAAGCGAGGCGGCGCTGGTCGTGGACGAAGCCATCAGGCGGACTCGGGCTCTGTACCACTCGTCGCGCTTGTTGCCAGTGAGAGCGGCAAGCTTGCACTTGGGGTTGGGGCGACGCTCGATATCCTCCTTGATGAACTTCAGGCTCTCGTAAAGCTCCTGGCACGAGATGTCGGTGATGTCAATCTGATAAAAGTGGCCCTTGGTCGTCGAGACACAAATGTGAGGGGCCTCGAGTTCGGCGCGGTCGGCATATGGCCCAGACACTGGGGTCGCGTTAACGTTCTCGATCGGGACTGGTTTGGTCACCACGCGGTCCCGCTCAGTTCCAGGCAAACGTGTGGTGAACAGGATCTTCAAATACTGAGCGGAGCACTGGCCCTTCTCGGGCTGGAGCTCGCCGTTCAGGATCTGTCTACCGAAGTCGATGATTCCCATGGTGAACCAAGCCGCGCGCAGCAGAGGATCTTCCTCGTAGGGTGTGGACTCGAAGAAAGTGGTGAAGACGTTTGAAAAGCACGAAATCGAGTCCTGCCACGCGAGATAGGCCATGTCTTCCCAGACCGCCTCGAGGAAGTGGACGTTGGGGAATGGAGTGCCGTCCGGGTGCAGAGTGGGCTTTACCTTCTCCGGCGTCGCCTTCTCGACCTCCATGAACTCATTCACTTTGGTGCGGCAAGCGTCCGCCTGGGCCTCAAACAACTCCTGCAACTTGATCGCATCCTTGTTTGCAAAGTCCAAGAGGAGCTTCTTGGTGTTCTCAAACTCTTCCTTCGACTTGGCGAGTGCCTCCAACGAAGCCAGCAAGAGCGGAATCGAGTCAGCGAGCTTCGGGGTGGGCAGCTGGGGCAGCGCCGTCTGGGCGGTGCGGATAGCAGAGCCGGCCTTCCACATGTTTGTTGGTCTTTGGATAAGTGTTACGTCAGATGGAAGACCGTCCCTATTTTGTCTCTGGGGACTGACTGCCTTGGGTGTGGTGTACTTTAGTGACTGTCCGTGTAGCGCTCTGGATGGCGATCTGAGAAGATGTTGAGGGATCGCAAGATTCGATGCGATGCGCGGGGGAAATAAATGGAGGTCGTCTGTGTGCGCAATGCAATATAAAAGTGCATTAGTGAAATGGCGAGTGAAAGGTGGGAATAGCCGACGGTAGGTACGTACCCAAGTGGCTAAGATGGGCGGTAGCGCGCTTTAAGCCAGTACCCGGGTATCCCTCCAACGCATTTTCATCACTGGTTCTTGGTTGACATCAACTTGATCACTCTTCTACATGCATTCTTGTTGAATCGAGGGCTATCCTAAGTACTGGTCCTGGTTGTTCGAGTTAGCTTACTTTGTGCCCAGCTTTGGCATTCGATGTCTTTTTGAAAGCGGCTTACTACACTTGGAAAAAAGGTTTGAAAAACACGCAAAGGCGTACAAGAGTTTTTGAAACAGGCTGAAAAGAGAAGTAAACAAAATGTCGTGGAGTAAGTGAACATGAATCAATCCTCAGTTAAGGTTGTGAAATCTAGTCATCTAGGCGAATTGTCCTCATTTAATCTCGATGGTAAAAAACCAGATTAGAAACGCAGATTTTGGCGGGTTTTCAACAAGCGCCCTTGCGGCAGAGACAACGGAAAGATAAGATCGATTATTGTGTTTTTTAAAATTGATCATGATAAGACATTAGGCGTGGGTACTAACAGATCTCCACAATAAAGAGGACTATGTCGAAAAACAGCTTATTGCAACGCAGAGTGTGAAGGAGGCGTGCATTCTCAGTGCAGCTGACGGTGGACTATGGGCAAGCTACCCAGACTCGTTTGTTCCTCGAGCGTACTTGGCGATGGTTGTGGGCGAAGATGATAAGGAACGCGAAGAGCTCGTAAACGAGGCCGCTGACCTCGCCCAGCTGGGAAAGACGTTGAAAAAGCCCAGGGCAGGTCTAAGGGTGAACCAGAACAAGTATCTGATTGTCCGCGCTATGGAACGGGGAAGCTTGGATGATGGTCTAAAGACCATCTATTTCAAGAAAGCCGCTGGTGGGGGTTGCATGTGCATAACGAACCAAGCGATCATCATTGGCACTTTTGATGAAGCTGTTGGACAATCATCCACTCAGTGCAACGTAGCGGTGGAGAATCTCGCCCGATACCTCAAGGAGAATGGTTTCTAATTAACATCATGCGAGATCACTTATAGTTAAAAATACGCATGGGCAATAACATACTAGGTTGACTATGAATATCGTGGAGAGTCTTAGAGTTATCAAGTCGAGACAGGATGAATTACATGACAGGTATGGGGACTAATGAAACACGGGCTCTATTATTGTTCTCTCGCTTCACGTTCAACATTTAGTACTTGTGGTCGCGGAGATGCTTTCCGAGTTCCTCGATCACCTGGTTGCAGGCTGGAGCAGTTGTTGCTGTGCCCTCCTGCCAGGTGCCAATGACGATTGCCCGCTCCGTGACAGTTACGGCAGCTCCGCCTTTGCTGCGCTTCAGGTATAGCGTGTTACCATCTTCGCTCTCTGTGAAAGCAAACATCGTTAGTCCTTTATGCAAGCGATCACGATCACGCTAACAAAAACTCACTCCTTAGAAGCTGGTACTTCTCACCAGCGATTCTGAACCCATGCTTAGGCTTCTCCCTGCTCTTCGCGAAGTCGATGAAGCCCTCCTCCTCGTCGATATCAGCATCAACTTCGCTGCCATCCTCTGTGACAGTTTTGCCCTTGTACGCCTTTAGTGCAAAGTTGGGGGAAAATGCCCAAGGAGCTGTTTGAGATGTTAAAGTCAGTTATCTCGCCACGGGATGGCGTCGATCCCACATAGAACCTACTCGCATCCGCCTTGTTTATGATCAACGCCTCCTTGCATTTGGGGCCGATGAACACGTCAATGTACTGTTGCCACATGAGCTGATTGTTGTTCATTTTCGTCGGCCAACTGGTTTGTATCGCGATTGAGATCTCCAAAGCACCGTAATCGGTATCCTCTTTTCACCGCGTTTTGAAAGTCCGCAAAGAAAGTCAAGTGTGTTTTGAGGTTTTCGTTGCGAAACTTTAGTGCATGGGTGTGGGTGTTTCTTGCCTGGTTTCGTTTTTCTGCTCAAGGGCGGGTACCTACCCTTTGATTTGGGGTGCGGTTACGTACCCGCATGTAGTCACAAGCACAAGTCACAAGGTCACAGAGCACAGCACTCAGATCAGATCAGAACACAAAGACAAAGATGCTCCCAACCCATGCAATTAGCAATGTGAGTCTCGTAAGGACATTTCTGATTTCTTCGAGGAGCATGCGAACCAAAACAAGATGACATGTTTTTTTAAGACAATTGGACCTGATTACAGCTGCATTGAAGCGATTTTGACGATTGTTTGCTTCAGGCAATGAGTGAAGAGTCAACGGTCAGGCGGGTGGAAGCCCCTCTCGGATGTACGATTTGAGGACCTGGCGCATTTGGTCGCGGATCTTGGCGTAGAATTTGTTTTCGCACCTGTGTTTGTTGCATCGCACAAAGCTCTCCTCGTACGCGTTGCGCTCGATACGACTGGGTCTGTATGGCCAACTGCGAAACAGACTGTTGCTAGGGAATCCGCGGTGGTCGTAGAGCTCCTCGGAGACGGGATGGCGCAGAGCATATTCGGTTCCGTTCACTGACGCGTTCGACTTACCATCGAAGCTGAGGTAGGCGGTGCACCGAAAGTCCTTGGAACGCACATGTATCCCATGTTGGTGATGTTGTGGCGATGGCGGTTGCATCCATCATGGGACCCTGGATCCGGGGGAAGAGTACGGTTGACGTTGCTCCAGCTGGGGGTGGGAAGGACGTTGTTCTCGAAGCGGTAAAGGTTGGCTCTCTCGTGACAATTGGGGATCTGCGCAAAGCAGTATTGGCGGGGTGCTTCACCCTCAACGGGCCCTGTAACTGTATCGGAATGGTCCACTCCTTCGATACCAGCCCCTGAAGCCCGATCAGCTCCGCCAGTTGCCAGAGAGACGACGGCGGGGAAGAGATCCACAAGATCATAGAGGTTGCTACTCTCCTTGCCCAGAGCATGAGGCACCGAGTAATCCCGGAAGTACACCCTGGTGGTAATATCGGCGTCAAACAAGCAGCGGATGCACCAGAGGCGATGCTCTCCGAGTTTGAAGCCTTGATCACTGAAGACGACGAGGAGCGTGTTGTTCTTGACTGCCGGGTCGAGCTCATCCATGCCATTGAGAACAATACCCAGAGCCTCATCGACTGTTTCCATAGCCGCATAGTATGCCGCTCGGTAAATCTTCGAAGGATAACTCAACCAGGCTTCAGTGACGTTGGTCTGAATCTCTGGTGGATAAACGGGATGAGGCAGGTAAGCATCAGATTCATTTTGGTCATGGCGACTGGGATCCATCTTTTGACAAGAGATCCAGGACTCTTCCCGAGCGTTCGCATCTCCGCCCTTGGGGTAATGCTGGACTGGACCGTATGGACCTTTTGCCTGCTCCATCTTGAGGTACTTTCGAAACGTCGCTTCCTTGGCGTGGTACGTGGTTGAAGCAGAGTCGAAGGAGAATCCGACGAAGAAGGAGCTGTTGGTGACTGCAGCGCGTTGATTTCCGTGACGGCGGCCTTGGCGAGGTTAATATCAAAAAAGATTCCACTTGCGTTCTTCTCCAGGCAAATGTTTCCCCCGGTGCGCATGTACTTTGGATCGCTCTCCATCATAC
>Ga0209066_10007401_pt1 | contig 10882 bp, 6 predicted proteins | sample All_14_2_FD_187198 | JGI IMG/M metagenome (GOLD analysis project Ga0209066, IMG submission 187198) | Freshwater microbial communities in response to fracking from Pennsylvania, USA - Allegheny Zone_MetaG_DW_15 (SPAdes) (version 2) ... | reverse complement strand
CCCGCAAGGTGAGCTCCAAGGTGCTCGCCGACCTGGGCGACAAGGACATGGGCGCCTACCAGAGCGTTATCGACTTCGCCAAGTGGGCCAAGACCGCCTACCCCGCCAAGCGCTATATGCTGATCTTCTGGAACCACGGCGCCGGCTGGACCAAGAGCGGCGAGCGCATCATCACCAAGGGCATTTCCTACGATGAGTCCAGCGGCAACCACATCAACACCCCCCAGATGGGCGCTATCATGAAGGCCCTGGGCAAGACCGACGTGGTGGGCACGGACGCCTGCCTGATGCAGATGGCCGAGGTCAACTTCGAGATAAAGGATAGCGTTGAGTACATCGTGGCCTCAGAGGAGACCGAGCCGGGCGACGGCTATACCTACGACCTGTTCCTGGGCCCCGTGGTGGCCAAGCCTACCATGACCGCGCTGGAAGTGGGCAAGGCGGCCGTCAACGGCTACGCCAACCACTACGACGGTATAGACCAGGGCTACACCCAGAGCCTGGTGAAGGCCTCCGCCATGAACCAGCTGCCGGCCCTGACCGACGCCTTCGGCGCCGCCGTGATGGCCGCGAACGAAAAGGCCCTGGCTAAGACTTCCCGCGACGCCACCATCAACTACGCCTATGACGAGAACCGCGACCTGGGCGACTTCGTCCGCCGCGTGGTGGCCGGGACCAAGAGCGACGAGGTGAAGACCAAGGGCCAGGCGCTGCTCAATCACATCACCGGCTCCCTGGTTATCCACAACCGCACCCGCGACGACAAGGGCGGCTACTGGAGCGGGCCCAAGGCCTACACCCTCTCCAAGGGCATAGCGGCTTACTTCCCCAAGGCGGGGCTGGGCGCCGGCTATGCCGACCTGGCCTGGGCCAAGGCCTCCAAGTGGGACGAGTTCACCCTCTGGATCAACCAGCCTTAAAAGATCGGGCTTAAGAGAGGGCCGGCCTAACCAGCCGGCCCTTTTTATTTGTCCCTGCCCGCACTAAAGTTTCTCGGGGGAACGGCGGATGATTTAAATAGATACTATCGCGGCCCGGGGTGGGGCCGGACGCTATATCTAAAAGGGGTTAATCATGTCCAAAAAAAGCAGGAAGAATATTCCCGTGCAGGCCGGGACTCCGGCCCCGGCGCCGCAGTCCGGGCCGGCCTGGGCGGAGGCCCTGGAGGCTTATAACGGTCTTGAGGCGACAAAACGCGCCGCCGCACTAAAGGACCTGGGGATACTGGAAGAGGACCCGGAGATTGTCGGCATCCTGGCCAAGAGTCATTTCGTGATACCCGGCAAGACCAGGTTCGAATGTCAGCGCTGCGGCGAGTGCTGCCGCTACGCCCGCAAGGTGGCGCAGCTTACCTACGAGCCCTGCCCGTTCCTGACCGGCGGAAATGCCTGCGCCAAGCACGAGGACCGGTATCTGGTCTGCAAGTGGTTCCCGTTCTGGGTCTACAATAGCCCGGCCTTCGGGCCCCTGCTCACCATCAAGCCCTACTGCGCCGGCTTCGGCAAAGGCGCGCTGGTGGACTACCGCGGTACCGTGGAGCGGCTTGGCGGGCTGGCCTCCGCGGAGCGGAAGGAGGACGACGGGGCTTTCGTGATACACGAGGTGCTTTTCGTGCCCGGCCGCAAGGACTGGGCTTTCCCCTCCAAAAGCAACGTGGACGCGCTGATGGGCTATATCATGCGCGAACGCCTGCGCCCGGACTGCGCCAGGCCGGCGCCTGTCTCAGCCGAGAGGAAGGACGAGGTGCACTACGCGCATCACTATACCTCAGGCCTGCTCGGCAGCATAAATTCCCCGCTGTTGACCGTCAACGAGGCGGGCGTGGTAACCGACGCCAACGCGGCGGCGGCCGGGCTGCTGGCCCGGGACAGGAGTGCGGTGGTGGGCAGTCCGCTCGCGTCCTTCTTTGTTAACCAGGAGAGCGTCTCGGCCAGCCTGGCGTCGTGCTTTTCGCACGGCAAGGAGACGGCTTCGCCGCAGCGCCTGCGCCTGCCGGACGAGACCGCCCTGCCGGTGCTGCTCAACGGCTCGGTGTTCAGGGACCGCAGCGACGGCCTGGTGCACGGAGCGCTGTTTTGCGTGAATCCGGTGTCGGCCGCGGTGTTCTCGGACGTGAGCCGCTCGCGCAGCTACGCCAGGGGGCTGCTGGAAGCCAGCCTCGACGCGCTGATGGTCATCGGCCGCGACGGCAGACTTTCCGACGTGAACGAGGCAATGGTAAAGCTCACCGGGCGCAGCCGGGTCAGCCTTACCGGCTCGCCCTTTAAGGACCTGTTCCGGGATGCGGAAAAGGCCGGCCGGGGCGTGGAACTTACCTTCCTGGAGGGGAGCGTGAGGGCGTATGACCTGGACCTGCGCGACATCAACGGGGATATCGTGCCCGTTTCCTTCAACGCGACAGTCTACAGGGATTCCGAGGGCGCGGTGCAGGGGGTCTTCGCTTCCGCCAGGGATATCCGCGAGCGGCTCAGGATGATGAAGGACTTGGAAGAGGCGAAGAATTACGCCCGCGGACTGATAGAGTGCTGTCCCGATTTGATGGTGGCAGTCGACAGGTCCGGCACCATCACCGATGTGAACCGTGCCGCCTGCGAGATAACGGGGGCCGCCCGGGAGGCGCTGGTGGGCGCCGGGTTCGGGTCCTTCTTCGACGATCCTGAAGAGGCCCTGCGCGGCGTAGCCCGGACCTTCGAGAAGGGCGAGGTGCGCGGCTGCAGGCTGAACCTGCTGGGGCCGCGGCGGCGGCTGGTGCCCGTTTCCTTCAACGCCTCCCTCTACCGGGACTCGTCGGGAAGCGCGCAGGTGGTGCTGGCGGTAGCCCGGGCCGAGCAATAGCGGGCGGCGGCGTGTTTGAGGAAAAACTGAGTATTTCCTGAGCAAGGCTGCCGGAGAATCTGCGGATAACGAGTATGGCAGCGCAAAAAAAGAGGGTGTTTAAATGAAATTGAATTTGCTTATCGCGACAGAGGGCAGGGACTACGCGGAAAAGATTTCAGAGCGGCTGCGCGCCGCCGGCCTTGACTGTTCCTGCGTCACTGCCGCCGGCCCGGTGGAGTTCCAGAGCCTGGCTTCCGTTTCCGCCCCTGACTTGATAGTAGTTGATTACGCCCTGAAGTCGTGGAACGCCGAAGAGGCTCTCAAAGCGGCGGGCGAAGTTTTTCCCAGGACGCCCTGCGTAGGCGTCTCTGACGGCCAAAGCGGAGAGAAAAAAGAAGAGCTGCTCCGCAAAGGGGCTGCGGCCTTCCTTAAAAAAGGAAGCCTGGACGAGATAGCGGCAGCCGTGTCGCTGGCCCTCTGTTCCGCGGCCGCCTCGCCGCTGGCCGTGGAGTTCGAACCGCCGGCGGCGCTGCCGGGCATAATCTATATCTCGTCCGCGGACGAGAAGGGGGCCTGGCTCGCCGCCTGGGGGGACCTGGAGGCCGCCACCGGCTTCTCGAGGGAAGACTTCCTGCGGGACCCCGGTTTCTGGCATGCGAGGATAGAGCCGGAAGACCTGAAGGTGGTGCAGCGGCGCCCGGCCCTGCTTAAAGCCGCGGGATACTTCGAATGTGAGTATCGCTGGACCAGGGCGGACGGGGCGCAGCGCTGGTTCCTCGACAAACAGCGCCTGGAGCGGGCTTCCGCAACGGGGGTTCCCCGTGCCGCCGGCCTGCTGGTGGACATCACCGGCACCAAGATCGCCGAGAGCCGCCTGGCGAGCGAGAAAAGGATGGAGGCCGTAGGGCGGCTGGCGGGCGGCCTGGCGCACGATTTTCACAACCTGCTCAGCTCCGTGCTGGGCTACAGTACGCTGATGCTGGGCAACATGGGGACCTCAGACCCGCTGCGCGAGGACCTCAACGAGATCTACCGGGTGGCCGAAAAAGCCGTGGTCCTCACCCGCCAGCTGCTGGTCTTCAGCAAAAAGCAGTCCTTCCAGCCGCAGGCCCTGGACCTGAACTCGGTCTTCGCCGGCATGCAGACGATGATACGCCAGCTGATGCGCGAGGATGTGCGTGGCGTCTCCGATATGGCGGAGGGTCTGCCCCCGGTAAAAGCGGACCTGGTGCAGATGGAGCAGGTGGTGGTGGGGTTGGCCATGAATGTCTGCGACCTGATCCCGCCGTCGGGCACGCTCACGGTCAGCACCAGGGCCGTAGAGGTGGACTCCGAATACTGCAAGGGCGTGCCCGGGGCCCTGCCCGGCGCTTTCGTCATGTTCAGCGTGGCGGGAACAGGCAAGGCGATGGACAAGGCGGCGCTGGAAACCATTTTCGAGCCGTACGCGCAGGGCTCCGCAGACAAGCGCGGGGCTACGCTTACCCTGCCGGCGATCTATGGCATAGTGCGCCAGCACGGCGGCTGGATAACAGCCCGGAGCGAGCCGGAAGCGGGCACTACCTTCGAGGTCTACCTGCCCGCGATGGGGCAGGAGGTCTCCCCCACAGCCGAGGCTGGCGCGCCGGCGGCCGTGCGCAAGATAGGCGGCAACGGCGAGCGCATACTGCTGGTAGAGGACGAGGAAGCCCTGCGCAAGTTCGTGGGGAGGGTTCTGCGCGAGAACGGCTACAGCGTGTTCGCGGCGGGGAGCTTCAAGGAGACGCTGGAGATCTTCCGCAAAGAGAAAGGTAATTTCCACCTGGTCTTCACCGACGTGGTGCTGCCCGACAAAACCGGGGTGCAGCTGGCGGAGGAACTCCTGGCGCTTAAGCCTACGCTGAAGATAATCTTCAACAGCGGCTATGTCAACGAAAAGTCCCAGTGGCCGGCCATACAGCAGAAGGGGCTGAAGTTCCTGCAAAAGCCGTACACGATACACAGTATGCTGGCGGCTATCAAGGAAGTAATAAAGAGGCCGGACCTTTAACCCAGGTCAAGACGAAGCGGAGAGGGGCGGATAACAAGCGTGGAGTGCCTGCCGCAGCCGCGGCGCAGGCGTAAGGAAAATATGAGGATCAGTTACTTAATGCCTGACTTGGGGTTTACTGGTGGAAGCCAGGTCCTCTACCAGTTCATGGAGAGGCTCTCCATGCGGGACCACGAGGTCTACCTCGTCACGCCGGGCGGCCGGATTCGCTGGCAGCCCGGTATGGCGGCGATGGTTAACACCAGGCGCAACGACCCGATGTTCGGAGACGCCTCCGGCCGCTTCCTCGGGGACGTTGACCTTCAGGCCGTGGACGCTCTGGCGCGCAGCGCGCTGGGCATCAACTCGGGGCCCCTGGCCATCTCCTCGCTTGTCACCTCGTCGGTCACGGAATCCCTGATAAAACACTGGATCCCTTCCGACATCACCGTGGCGACGCATAACTTCACCGCCTACGCGGCCTTCCACCTGATGGACCGCACGCTGGCCTTTTACCATATACAGGCTTATGAAGAGCCGTTCTCCAAAAATTCCTGTCTGCAGAAAACTGCCCGGATGACCTACTTCCTGCCCCTGAGGACCATGGCCAACTCCACCTGGATGGCGCGTCGCATCTCAGAGCTGAGCGGGCGCGCCTGCCGGCTGTTGCCGCCCGGCATAGACGAGAGCGTGTTCAAGCCGCTCCCGGAGGATGCCTGCAAGTTCGACTCAGGCGGTGATTTTCGCGTGCTGAGTTTTTACTCGCCGGCTCCGCACAAGGGCTGGCAGGACGCCGTCGCGGCTATGAAACTGGCCGCGGCCGGCAGTACCCGGAAGTTGAAATGGGTCATCCTCGGTGGCCGCCCCGAGGCGGTGCCGGGGCTGTCGCTGGAGCTGCGCGGAAAAGTCTTTGGCAGCGAGCTGGCCAGCGTCTATTCCGGCTGCCACGCCTGCCTGGTGCCTTCATGGTTCGAATCTTTTCCGCTGCCGCCCCTGGAGGCCATGGCCTGCGGCACGGCGGTGGTAACGACCCCGCTCGGCTCTGAGGACTACGTGCGCGACGGCAGGAATGCCCTGACGGCGCCGGCCCGCGACCCCGTGGCGCTGGCCGCGGCACTGCTGAGGCTAGAGGGTGACCCCGGCCTCTGCTTCGCCCTGACTGAAGCCGGCATAAAGACCGCCGGGCGGTTCAGCTGGAATAACGCCGTGAAAAGGCTGGAAATAATTTTCGCGGAAGCCCTGGCCGACTCGTCGGGCGACAGGTTCTCAAAACTGATGTCCGAACTTTCCAACGAGACCAGCCAGGCCCCGGCCGGCAGTATAAACTGATCGTAGGCCGCGCGAAGGCGTGAAATTATGCCGCAAAAGATACTGCTGGTTGACGACGAGCGGAACATGATCCGCCTGTTGAGGCGCTACCTCGACCGGAACGATTTCTCCATCGTCGCGTCCGATAACGCTTCCGACGCGCTGATGCTGGCCAGGGAGGCCAGGCCCGACCTCATACTGTCGGACGCGGATATGCCTGGCCTGGACGGGCCGTCCTTCTGCCGCGCGGTCAAAGGCGACGACTCGCTGCGCGGCATTCCCTTCCTGATAATGTCGGGGAACCGCGTGCGGGAGGCCGACATCCTGCACGGTTACGAGGGCGGGGCGGACGACTACCTGCTCAAGCCCTTCTCCCTCCCCATCATGCTGGCCAAGATCCGGACCGCAATTCGGAACAGCCGGGAGAAGACGGAAGCGGCCCGCCTGCCGGGGCTGGGCCTGCGGCTGGACCGGGACGGGCGTTCCGTTAGCGTGAAGGGCAAAGTCCTGCGCCTGACCCGCAAGGAGTTCGACCTGCTGGACCTGCTGGTCAGTAAGGCCGGCCGGGTGCTGAGCGTGAATTTCCTGCTGGAGAATGTCTGGGGCTACGATACGGCCAGGTACAACGACCCGCATACCGTAGAGGTGCATGTTTCCCAGCTGCGGCGCAAGCTGGGGCCTGATATCGCCGGGAAGCTTGTCACCGTCACCGGCTATGGCTATAAGTTCGAGCCGTGAAGGGCCACGCTGTTCCTGAAAGCGCTTTATCTTGAAATTTCAAACAAGGGATCCCCGCTGAACAACGGGGTCTGGTTCCTGCCGTAGAGGCGCAGCGCCGCGGCCGGAACTTCCGCTGCGGTCAGGTCGCGCAGCGATCCCAGCCGCAGAGGCTCCGCGCCGCAGCAGCCGGCGCGCAGCGCTTTAAGAAAGTAGTAGGTAAAGAGGCCCCTCCGCCCCGGGGGGTACCAGGAGGAAACCTGTTCGGCCGAGGAGGACGAGAAGACGTTCAGCCCGCCCGCCCCGGCTTTTTCCGGGGTCAGCACCAGCGGGCTGGCTTTCTGCAGCAGCGGGCCTGCGTGGGAGAGCCCGGAGAAGCAGGCCTCCAGCACCACGGTCGTGCTGGCCGCGCCGGCGGCGCGCAGCGCCGCGTAAAGCCGGCTGAGGGGAAAACCTCCCTGGCGCAGGTAGTCGGGGCGCGCGTCCGAAGGCACCAGGTAAGTCTCTCCCGCTGACGGGTCCGCCGCCCCGTGGCCGGAATAATACACCAGAAGTTGCGTCTCGCCCTTCCTGACGAGAGTTCCCAGCCGGCCGCCCCCGCCGTTCCCGAAAACTGTTTCCAGCTGCCCTTTCGTAGGATTTTCCAGCAGCAGGACTTTATCCTCGTCGAAGCCCAGGGCTTTTATGAGGTGGCGCTTGACCGCGGCGGCGTCCTCCAGCGCGTAATCCGCGCGAGGGATGTCCCCGTCGGCGTAATCCCTGACCCCTATGACTATGGCGGCGGCGCGCGGGTTCGCCCTGCCCGCCGGGATCTCCTCGGGCGGCGGCTCCGGCTGAGAAGGCCGCTCCGCGGCCGCTGCGGGATAGGGGGCGGCCTGCCGGGCCGGCAAAACTTCCGTTTCGGAGGCTTTTATCCAGCCGCCCCCTGCCAGCAGGAGCCAGCCGCCGCGGCCCCCCAGGGCCGAGAGGGCGGTTCCACCCGTGGCGCGTGCCAAGGGCGGCCCCGCGCCGTCGGGCTCCCGGAAGACGGCGGCCCCCTCCTTCGGCCGCAGGATTCGGTAACCGGGGGAATACCGCGGCGCCGCTGCGGCGCTCAGGTTGAAATAGAGGGCCGCTGTTTTGCCCGAGAAGTCGGAGGCTTCCAGCGAAGGGACCGCGTCAGGAGTAACCTCCGCGGTTATTTCAAAGGGCCAGGCGTCGCCTTGAGGCGGCCGGCCGGAATTATTCCTGACCAGTTCCTTTCCTGAGAAGCGCAGGCGCTCCAGGCGGCCATCGTCCCGCGCCTCGCCCCTTACGGTAAGCCTGCCGTCCGCGTAAACCTGCGAGGAGACGGCCAATAGAGGCGGCGAGAGGTCAGGTTTTTCCGCGGCCAGCCCGGCCGCCGGCGCCCAACCCGTCAGCCCCGTACCGTCCGAGACCAGCCAGTGGCGGCCGTCCGGGGAGGCTCTGAGTGCCTTCAGGCGCATGCCCGCCGGAAGCAGTGTCAGGATTTCTCCTGCGGGGCTCTTTACCGTCACGCCGCCGGTAGAGGACCAGACTTCTTCAGCCCAGGGGGCTACGCGGATGTCGCCGCCGGTTTCGCCGGCCGCGATAAGGGCGCCCGAAGGCGAAAAGGCCAGTACGCGCCTGCCTTTCAAAGCCGGGAGACCGCCAGGAATTTCAATGCCTCCCGCGTCCCAGACCTTCACGGCTCCGTCCACCCCGGCCGCGGCCAGGAGTCCGCCCGGAGAGAAAATGGCCGAGACCATGGGGCCGGAACCGATCTCAAGCGGCTCAGGGCCGCCGGCGGGCTCCCAGACCCGCAGCTTGCGGTCCGCGGCCGCGGCCGCCAGGCGTTTGCCGCCGCCGTCGAAGAAGGCCGCGAGGGTAAGAGGGCTCTTGAGGCTGCAGAGCTGCTTCCTCTCTTTCAGGTCCCAGACTCGCAGCAGCGGCTCACCGCGCGCGAAAGTGGCGAGCCTCAGGCCGGTCCCGTAGAAGCCGGCCAGCGAGAATGGCCCCGGGTAAAGGGGCAGCTCCGGTTCCGGCATCCAGTCTTTTGTCCTCCAGAGCCTCAGGCGTCCGTCCCGGCAAGCCGCCGCAAGCAGCCCGCCGTCGGGGGAGAACGCCAGCGACAGGGCCTGCCCGCCGGGCACGTACAGCAGCACCGCCTCCGACCAGGCCCCGGAAGAATACACTGTAATATACCTGTCCCTTCCCGAAAGTGCCAGCAGCCCGCCCGCCGCCGAGTATGCCGCCGCGGCCGAACCATGGGCGGTGAGGATCTTTTGAATCTCGCCGCTCTCCGGGTTCCAGATCCGGGCTCCGTCCGCCGAGGCGGAGATGAGCAGGTCCGGCCGGGGGAAAGCCAGAAAGAATACGGGGCCCGCGTGCCCGCTTAGCAGGGTAACCGGCGGCGCGGCTGCTGCCGCCGGGATCAGGCTCAGTAGTAGTATTAATGCGTACTTCATAGCTCTCCTTTTTATTATCCGCTGACCCGGCCCGGAGGTGCAGCGGTAAAAGTAGTAATTTAGTGTAGCTAAAACTATTGACAGTGATACTGAAATTGTGTTATTGTTTGAACACAGGGCGCGGCGGCCGCGGGGCCGCGGCGACGGAGGTGCAAAATGGTTGACGGGATAAGGGCGGGCGCGGAAGGGCTGAGGCTGATGAGCCTCAAGCTGGATACACTGGCGGCAAACATGGCCAACGCCTCTACCGCTGCGTACAAAAAGGACTCCGTCTCGGCTGGCGTAACCGCCGGGGCCGGCGGCGAAAGTATCGGGACGGCCGGTTATATCGACCTCTCCCAGGGCGAGCTGGTGAAGACCGGCAATCCTTTGGATGTGGCCCTGGAAGGCGAAGGTTTCTTCGTGGCCGGCCAGGGCGACGCGGGGGGCTTCACCCGCGATGGCAGGTTTAGCGTAGACCCTTCGGGGAGGCTGACCGTGGCCGGCGGCCTGCCGGTACAGGGCGCGAGGGGGCCGATAGTTCTCAACCCGTCCCTGGAGACGGTCATAACCGCCGACGGCTCCGTTACCCAGGCCGGGAAAGCCCTGGACCGCCTGCGGGTGGTAAAGTTCGGGGATCCCTCGCTGTTAAGCAAGGCCGGCAACGGGCTGCTGAAGAGCGGGGAGGCCGGCGCCGAGGCAACGGCGGCAGTGAGGCAGGGTTTCGTGGAGAACTCCAACGTCAGGCTGGTGGAAGAGATGGCCTCCCTGATGCAGGTCATGCGCAGCTTCGAGAGCATACAGAAGTCCATGACTTCGCAGGACTCGGCTACCGGTAAACTGATCGCCACATTCGGCAAGTATTAAGGAGGGAAGATGATAAGGGCTTTAAATACGGCCGCTACGGGGCTGGCGGCGCAGCAGATGAACATGGACGTGGTCTCCAATAACCTGGCCAACGTAAATACCACGGGTTTCAAAAAGGTGCGGGCGGAGTTCAAGGACCTCGCCTATGAGACGCTGAAGGCCCCCGGCGGCGCCGAAGGCAAGGCCCAGGAATCTCTGCAGGTGGGGCTTGGGGTCGAGGTCTCCGGGACTCAGCGGCTGTTCTTCCAGGGCTCGCTGACGCAGACCGGAAGTCCACTGGACATGGCCATCGACGGGGAGGGTTTCTTCCAGGTGACGGACTCAGAGGGCCGGGCCAGGTACACCAGGGACGGCGCCTTCCAGATGGACGGCGAGGGGCGCCTTGCTACCGCCCGCGGCAACCTGCTGGAGCCGCAGATAACTATCCCCGGCAACGCCAGGGACATACAGATTTCCGCCAACGGCGCGGTGATGGCGGTGCTGGACGGCGAGAGCGAGGCTACCGAGGTCGGGCGTATCGAGACGGTGTCCTTCGCGAACCCGGCCGGGCTGAAGGCCCTGGGGGAGCAGCCCTGGATGGCGGTCAAGCTGCTTGGCGTTGTCTTCCTGATCGGTTGGCACCATGTGCTGGGCGCGGCGCGCAAACGCTTCGCCGCCGGGACCAACAAGCGCAGCGAGCGCTACTGGCGCATGACCAACGAACTGCCTTTCGTGGCGGCCATCATCATGGTCCTAGCGG
>Ga0209066_10007400_pt1 | contig 10885 bp, 11 predicted proteins | sample All_14_2_FD_187198 | JGI IMG/M metagenome (GOLD analysis project Ga0209066, IMG submission 187198) | Freshwater microbial communities in response to fracking from Pennsylvania, USA - Allegheny Zone_MetaG_DW_15 (SPAdes) (version 2) ... | reverse complement strand
ACTGCTCGTTCGTCATCATCAGTAAATCTCCGTCCCCACCCCTTCCCGGGTGAACATCTCGAGCAGGATCGCATGCTCTACCCTGCCGTCTAATATATAGGTCTTGGCCACCCCGCGGGCCAACGCGGCCTCACAGCACCGCACCTTGGGGATCATGCCGCCGGTCAGGGTGCCGTCGGCGATCAGTGGCTCGATATCCTGGCGGGCCAATGAGGCGATGAGCATCCCCTGCCTGTCCTTGACCCCGGTCACATCGGTCAGCAACATCAGCTTCTCGGCCGCCAGTTCACCGGCAATGGCTCCGGCCACAAGGTCGGCGTTGATGTTGAAGGCCTGCCCATCCTCACCGACCCCCACCGGGGCGATGACCGGGATAAAATCGGCCTGGGACAGGCTTTTCAGGACCTCCGGATTGATTTTGGTCACCTGGCCCACCCGCCCGAGGTCGATCAGTTCGGGCGGGGCGTCCTTGATGTCGTCGCCCTTGGCCCTGCCGCTCATCTGCAGTTTTCTGGCGCAGACCAGATCGCCGTCGCGCCCGGACAGGCCGACCGCCTTGCCGCCGCAGTGGTTGATCAGGCCGACGATTTCCTTGTTGACCTTGCCGACCAGGACCATCTCGACGACATCCATGGTCTCGCCGTCGGTGACCCGCATCCCCTGGACATAGCTGGGCTTGATGTCCAGGCGGTCGAGAAAGCGGTTGATCTGCGGTCCGCCGCCATGGACGATGACCGGGTTGATGCCGATCTGCTTGAGCAGGATGACGTCGAGCGCGAACTGCCGCTTCAGGTGCTCATCGACCATCGCGTGACCGCCGTACTTTATGATCACCACCTTGTTCCTGAATTTCTGCATGTAGGGCAGAGATTCGATCAGGATTTTTGCCTTCTCGATACTTTCTTGCATTGCATTATCCGTGGGCGGAGCAAAATTTTCTCTTAAGGGACCGAAATAGAATTTCCAAGCCGGAAATCACACCATGAACACGGTCAAGGCCCCAATTCTGCAAGCATTGTACTGAGTCGCCGCTGTTTAGTAAAGGACTGTTTCGGTACGAGCGGAACAGCATTCTTTACATTTCAAAGGGATTAAGCTACGATGGGCTCGGTAATTGCAAAGGAGATTTTCCCTGTTCACTGGAGATTGACGATGATGCGATTGTTCAGAACCTACTTCAGATCCTGCTGTCTTGCCGCTGTCCTCTGCTGTCTTGCCGTCATGCCCGCAGCCGCGGCGGATGCCCCGATCCAGATCGAAGCCGACAGGATGTCCTCCACCGAAAAGACGAACAGTGTGCTGTTTTCCGGCAACGTCGATGCGCGGCAGGCCGATGTGCGCATCCGCGCCAACGAGATGACCGTCTTCTATACCCCGGCCAAACCGAACAAGAAAGGGCAGAAGACCGCCAGCCAACAGGTCGAGAAGATCATCTGCACCGGCAATGTCGAGGTCTCGAAGAAAGAATGGCTCGGGACCTCGAAAAAAATGCTCTACCTGGCCAAGGAGCGCCAGGTCATCCTGATGGACAACGCCAAGGCCTACCAGGGACAGAATATGGTCAGCGGCGAGAAAATCGTCTATTACATGGACGAGGGCCGGTCGGAAGTGGTCGGCGGGTCAAAGGGCACAACAACGACGGTCGGTGATTCCGGCGAGGGTGCCAAGAAACCGGGCCGGGTCAATATGACCATCATCCAGAAATAGAACGGCACCTTTATCGCCATGTCCCTGCTGGAAACCAAGAATATCGTCAAGCAGTACGGCAGCCGCACGGTTGTCGACGGTGTCAGCCTTCAGGTCAACACCGGGGTCGTCGTCGGGCTGCTGGGACCGAACGGCGCCGGCAAGACCACATCCTTCTACTCGATCGCCGGGTTTATCCGTCCGACCAGCGGTCATGTCCTGCTCGACGGTGAGACGATCACCAACCTGCCGATCCACAAACGGGCGCTGAAGGGCATTTCCTACCTGGCCCAGGAACCGTCGGTGTTCAAGAAACTGACCGTCGAGGAGAATGTCCGCATCATCCTCGAGTCGCTGGGACTGAGCAGAAACGAGATCAACAACCGGATCAACGAGTTGATGGCCGATCTCGGCATCGAGCATCTGCGCCACAACAAGGGCTACGCCCTCTCCGGCGGCGAGCGACGGCGGGTCGAAATCATGCGGTCGCTGTCTACCCGGCCGCGCTTCATCCTCCTCGATGAGCCTTTCGCCGGAATCGACCCGCTGGCCGTCATCGAATTGCAGAAAATCATCCACGGCCTGAAGGACAAGGGCCTCGGCATCCTGATCTCCGATCACAACGTCCGGGAGACGCTGCAGGTCTGCGATTTCGCTTACATCATGAACGCCGGACAGATCCTGACCAGCGGCGTGGCGGAAGATATCATCGAGAGTGAGGTGGCCCGCAAGATGTACCTCGGCGAAAATTTCAGCATGTAAGAAGACTATGGCACTGGAACTGCGACAACAGCTCAAGCTGGCCCAGAAATTGGTGATGACGCCGCAGTTGCGTCAGGCGATCCGGCTGCTGCAGTTGAACAGGCTCGAGCTCTCCACTGCCCTGCAGGCCGAACTGGAGCAAAATCCCGCCCTGGAGGAGGAGCTCTCGCAAAACGACACCACCGAGGCAGCCCACAGTCTCTCTTCGACGCTCGAAAACCTGGAACCGGGAAGGGAGGAGGACTATACCGAACGGGTGGGCGTCTCGGACAATCTTTCCGAAATTAACTGGGAGGATTACGCCAACAACTTCGACAGCAATTTTTCCTTCGCCCATGAAGTCCCCGCCGCCGATGCCCCGTCGCAGTTCGATTTCATCTCCGCAAAACCAGGACTTTCCGCCTACCTCCAGTGGCAATTGGCCCATGCCGAACTCGATGACCACGAATGGGACATCGCCCTCTACATCATCGGCAACCTCAACCGCTATGGCTTTCTCGAAGTCGATCTCGACGAGATCATGTCCCAGGTTGAATGCACCGGCGATGAGGCCGAATATATCCTCGAGGTCATCCAGGATCTCGACCCGCCGGGGATCGCGGCCCGGAATGTCACCGAATCACTGCTGCTGCAGTTGGAGCGGCTCGGAATGGCCGATTCCCTCGCCGCCAAGATCGTCCGTGATCATCTCCCCCTGCTCGAAACCCGCAACTACAAGGCCCTGATGCGGGCCACCGGCCACAAGAAATCCGAGATCACCAAGGCGATCGAATACATCATCAAGCATCTCACCCCCTACCCGGGCCTGCCCTACGCCGTCGACAGCACCAACTACATCGTCCCCGATGTCTACGTCCGGAAGATCGACGGCGAATATGTGATCCACCTCAACGAAGATGATCTGCCGCATCTCAGGCTGTCCTCCCAATACCAGGATCTGCTCAACGACAAAGGACTGGAGAAGGAATCCCGCCATTACATCCACGATAAGCTGAAGAATGCCGAATGGTTCATCAAATCGATCCATCAGCGGCAGCGGACGATCTACAAGGTCATGGAGAGTCTACTCAAATTCCAGTATGAATTCTTCGAGCATGGCCCGGGTCATCTCAAACCGCTGATCCTCCGTGATGTCGCCGAGGACATCGACATGCATGAATCGACGATCAGCAGGGTCACTTCCAACAAGTACGTCCATACCCCGCAGGGGATTTATGAACTGAAATATTTCTTTTCGACCGCGATCCCGTGTAACGGCGGTGAGGCCCTGGCCTCGGAATCAATCAGGAACACCATCCTCAAGATGATCCAGGAAGAGGACCGGTCCAAACCCCTGAGCGACAACGACATTGCTGAAATACTGGTCAAAGAGAACATCCAGATCGCCCGCCGAACTGTCGCTAAGTACAGGGAACAATTAAAAATACTTCCAGTAAAACATCGCCGCCACAGTAAATAGCTGCAAGGATCCGGATAGTACCTCCGGCCCCGCCTCTCCCGCCTGCCCTGTCGTCCCCCTGCGAATTCCCCTTTCTCTCTTGCCGTTTGCCAGCTATATTCAGGCATCCGGGTGCCTGTTGCCCCAGACCAACCTTTTTTACTGGACCTGCCATGGCCCGCACATTGAAGAGCTGTTGTATCCCGGCGATCGTTCTGTTCTTCCTGGCCCTTGGTCTGACCTCCTGCACCCGGGTCATCACCGGTACCATCGTCCAGCCGACGGTCGACAATCTGCAGAGGCAGACCGACCTCGACCTGGTCTGCGAGGGGGCCCCGGCCTACCTGCTTACGATCGACAGCATGATCGCCTCAGCGCCGCAGGACCGTGCCCTGCTGCGGATCGGCGCCCAGTCTTACGGTTCCTATAGCGCCGCCCTGCGCGAGTGCGGCGCCGGGAGCAACAGGATCGGCGCCATCACCGACAAGGCCCGGTTGTACGGAACCACCCTGATCGCCGGGATTCTGCCCGGTATCGCCGCTGACCGCAGAGACGATCTCGACCTCGAGCTCGCCACTCTGAGCCGGGCCGATGTCCCCCCGCTGTTCTGGGGGGCGACGGCGTGGCTGTCCTGGATCCAGCAGCAGCAAGGTTCGCCGGAGGCGATGGCGGATCTGGTGGTCGTTGAAAAGATCATGACCCGGTTGCTGGCCCTCGATGAATCCTATCAGGCCGGCTCGATCCACCTCTTCTTCGCCGCCCTCCAGGCAACCAGGCCGGCCATGCTGGGCGGCGATCCCGAGGCCAGCCGGCGCCATTTCGACAGGGCGCTGGAACTGTCGCGTCACCGCTTCCTGCTGGTCCACACCACCTATGCCGAAACCCTGGCCCGGATGACCCTGGACAAAGACCTGCACGACCGCCTGCTGGCGGAGGTCATCGACTTCGACATCGCCGCGGCCCCGGAATTCGCCCTCGCCAACCAGATTGCCAAACGCAAGGCGGCGCGTCTACTCGCCGAGGAGTTTTTCGCCGAATGATGGTGTATCGCACCGCCACCCGATAGGAGACCCCATGCGTCCTCTACTTTCACTCTTTGTCGCTGCCCTGTTGATCCTGGCCTCCGCCGTCCAACCGGCCGACGCCAAGCCCAGGCACCTGTTCAAGATCGGCAGCCTCGCCCCGGAAGGATCAGTCTGGATCCTCCAGTTCCAGGAATTCGCCAAAGAAGTCGAGGAGAAAACCGGCGGCGAGGTCGGTTTCAGGGTCTACGCCGGCGGCATCATGGGCGATGACCAGACCATGTACCGCAAGATGCGGATCGGCCAGCTGCAGGGCGGCGGATTCACAATGACCGGCATCGCCCAGATCGTCCCGGACTTCCGGATCATGGCCCTGCCCTTCCTCTTCACCTCGTACCAGGAGGTCGATGCCGTGACCAGCGGTCTCCTGCCGCAGTTCAGACAGCGATTTGCCGAGCAGGGGATGGAACTGATCGCGATGACCGAGGTCGGCTTCATCTACACCATGTCAACCAGGCCGATCGTCACCATCGACGATCTGCGGCAGGCCACCTGCTGGACTCCGGCCGGCGATCCGGTATCCTCCACCTACCTCGCCCAGCTCGGCATCACCCCGGTTCAGCTTTCGATCCCTGATGTCCTGTCGTCACTGCAGACCGGGCTGGTCAACACCGTCTTCAATTCTCTCTACGGATCGATCGTCCTCCAGTGGTTCACCAAGGCCAAATACGTCAATGACCTTCCCTTCGGGTATGCCTACGGCGCCTTGCTGCTGGACCAAAAGGCCCTGGCGAAACTGCCGCAGGAGCATGCCGCCATCATCCGGGCAACCGCCGACACGTATTTCCCGCCGCTGATCACCAAGACCCGGCAGAGCAACGAGGAATCAAAGGAGATCCTTGCCAAAAACGGCGTGCAGTTCACGACCTTTCCCGCCGAGGTCGCCGGACAGCTGCAGGGGTTCCGGGACCAGACCGCCAGGGCGGAGATCGGGTCCTCGTTCTCCCGGGAAATTTATGACGAAACGACCCGTCTGCTGCAGGAATTCCGGTCCGGCCGCTAGAGACCAGCCGCGATGAACAGCGAGGCCGTTTCCAAACCGGGGAAAATCCTCCGCCTGCTCAACGGCATCGAGGAGACGATCCTCTGTCTCCTCCTGATCGCGATGATGTCCGTTTCCTGCCTGCAGATCGCCCTCCGCAGCTTCTTTTCGACAGGACTGCTGTGGGCCGACCCCCTCATCCAACAGCTGGTGCTGTGGAGCGGCCTGCTGGGGGCGGCAATGGCCACCGCCAAGGGCAAACATATCGCCCTCGATCTCGTCACCTACCTGGTGCCGAAAAGGCTCCAGCCCTGGATTTTATTGTTGAGCCACCTGCTTTCGGCCCTCACGACAGCAGCCCTGGTCTACGCCGCCTGGGTGTTCCTCGCCAACGAGATCACCTATGGCAGCCCCGGCCTGTTTGCCCTGCCGTCCTGGGTCTGGAACTTGGTCTTTCCTCTGGCCTTTACGATGATCGCGCTGCGCTACTGTATCGCCCTGTGTCAGGATCTCGGCACGTTCATCCACCACCATCGCAAGGACAGGCGATGACCGGTCTCAAGCTGCTGACCCTATTGTTCGCCCTGCTGGGGACACCGCTCTTCGTTGTCATCTCGGCCCTCGCCCTGTTGTCCTTCCACACCGCCGGCATAAACCTGTCGGCGGTCATCATCGAGATGTCCCGCCTGGCCGAGACCCCGATGCTCGTCTCCCTCCCCCTCTTCATCTTCGCCGGCACCCTCCTCGCGGAGAGCCGGGCGCCGGAGAGGATCCTCCAGCTGTCACAGACCTTTCTCGGCTGGCTGCCCGGCGGTCTGGCGGTGGTATCGCTTGCCGTCTGCGCCCTGTTCACCGCCTTTACCGGCGCCTCGGGGGTCACGATCTTCGCCCTTGGCGGCCTGCTCCTGCCGGCGCTGCTGCGGGACGGGTACCAGGAACGGTTCTCGATGGGCCTGATCACCTCGTCCGGCAGCCTCGGCCTGCTCTTCCCGCCCAGTCTGCCCCTGATCCTCTACGGCGTCATCTCGGAATCGCGGATCGATCATCTGTTCGTCGCCGGCATCCTGCCCGGCCTGTTGATGCTGGTGCTGCTGACGGCCTATGCCATCGCCAGGAGCCCCGGCGTAGCCGCCCGGGCCAAGCGCCGCACGGTTCGGGAAATGGCCCTGGTCCTGCGCCAGGCAGCCTGGGAACTGCCGCTCCCGATCATTTTGCTGGGGGGAATTTACGGTGGGTTTTTCGTCGCCGGCGAGGCGGCGGCAGTGACGGCCCTCTATGTCCTGATCGTCGAGGTCGTCATCCGTCGCGAGATCTCGCCGGCACAGCTGGTGGCGATCATGAACAAGTCGATGGTCCTGTTCGGCGGCATCCTGATCATTCTCGCCGCCTCGATGGCTTCGACCAACTACCTGATAGACCAGGAAGTGCCGATGCGGCTGTTCGCGTTGATCCGTGAATACATCAGCAGCAAGTACACCTTCCTGCTGCTGCTCAACCTCTTTCTGCTCGTCGTCGGCACCATGCTCGATATCTTTTCGGCGCTGGTCCTCGTGGTCCCTCTGATCCTGCCGATCGCCACCGGTTACGGGGTCGATCCGGTCCACCTCGGCATCATCTTCCTCACCAACCTGCAGATCGGCTACTGCACCCCGCCGATCGGGCTCAACCTCTTCATGGCCTCCTATCGCTTCGAGCGACCGGTGATCGAGCTGTATCGGGCGACACTGCCGTTCATCGCCCTCCTCCTTCTCACCCTGGTGATCATCACCTACCTGCCCTGGCTGAGCCTCGCCCTCGTCGATCTCCTCGGTTGAGGCGATTGGTCGTCAGTCGGTCTTCAGCACCCCGACGTAGGGCAGATTGCGGTAGCGCTGGGCAAAGTCGAGGCCGTAGCCGCAGACGAAGGCATCGGGGATGGTGATGCCGCAGAAGTCGATGGAGACCGCGCAGGTGCGCCGCGACGGTTTGTCGAGGAAGGTGCAGACCTTCAGCGATCGGGGCCGGCGGGAATGCATCATCCGGATCACATGGCTGAAGGTGTGGCCGGTGTCGACGATATCCTCGACCAGCAGGACGTCACGATCCTCGATCGACTGCTCCAGATCCATCGCCATCTTCAGTTCGCCGCTGCTGACCGTGCCGTCGCCATAGGTCGAAACCGAGATGAAATCGACGACCAGCGGCAGCCGTATGGCTCGGATCAGGTCGGCCATAAAGACAAAGGAGCCCCGCAGCAGGCCGACGACCACCAGTTCCCGGTCGATCCCGGCATAGCAGGCGGTGATTTCCCGCCCCAGCCGTTGTACCGTTCGTGCTATCTCGTCCTCGGCAATGAGGATCCTGTCAATTCCCGCGTCCGGCATACACCCTCCGTCACCAACCTATTCCCGATCATCACCCCGCCGCCGGCAAGGCATCGTCCCCGGCGCGCCTTCCCGCCGACACCCCGTCTACGGTCCCGGTCGTCCCCTCCGTCCCGGCGACATCGCCCTCAGAGGTTGCCGGCCAGATACTGGACCAGGGAGACGGCGGTGAGCGTCGCGGTCTCGGCCCGCAGGATGCGGCGGCCGAGGCTGACCGTCTGCCACCCCGATTCCCGGGCGGCGGCGATCTCGGCCGGCGCCAGGCCGCCTTCCGGGCCGAGGAGGATACAGACCGTGTCGAACGTCCCCGCCTTCAGCAGGTCGTGGTGGAGACGGAATTCCTGTTCTTCCTCCCAGAAGATCAAGCGCAGGGTGCCGGGACCGCTGTCGACCTCGGTGATCATGGCCGTGAAGTCGATCGGTTCATCGACGACCATCAGGGTGTTGCGCCGACACTGCTTGCAGGCGGCGACGACAATCCGGTCCCAGCGCTCCGCCTTAGTGCGGCCGCGGAGATCGGTCATAGTTCCCTGGCAGCGACTGCTGACAAACGGGGTCAGCCGGGCAACGCCGAGTTCGGTGCACTGCTGCACCGTCCCATCCATTTTCCTGCCCTTGAGCAGGCCCTGGCCGACCCACAGCCGTACCCGGCCGGAATCACTGGAACCGCCCTCCTCCCGACGCTCCAGCAATCTGACGACGACCCTTGACCCAACCTCGACGATCTCCGCCGCGTACACCGCTCCCCGCCCGTCCAGGACCTCGATACCGGTCCCCGGCTGCAAACGCAGCACTTTGGTGATATGATAGGATTCTGCCGCCGACAGGATGACCTTGTCGCCATCCCGCCGCTCGGGATCGAATACAAAACGACGCATCTCCGATACCATCAGTTACAGCCGCTGCCCGGACCTACCCCCTGCCCTTGCGCAGCAGCAAGGCCGACCATTCCGCCCGCCGTTCGATCTGGACGGACTCGAACCCCAGGCCGGAAAAACAGCGGACGATGTTCTCCGTCTGCTCCCCCTGGAGTATCCCCGACAGCACCAGGGCGCCCCCCTCCTCGACCAGGCAGGCCAGCGTCCCGGCCATCTCGAGAAGGGTGTCGTGGATGATATTGGCGACGACCAGCGTGTAACGTCCGGCCACCTGCTCCAGCGCCACCGCCGAGACCTCCATGACCGTGGCGAGATCATTGCGGGCGACATTTTCACTGGCGGCCGCCACCGCCAGCGGGTCGTTGTCGATCGCCAGCACCCGGGCCGCACCATACAGCGCCGCCGCCATGCCGAGAACCCCGGTGCCGGTGCCGACGTCGAGCACCCGGGCGCCGCCTCCCCCCTCCACGACCTCCCGGACCAGGGCGAGACAGAGGCTCGTCGTCGCATGATGGCCGGTGCCGAAGGCCATGCCGGGGTCCATCACGATGACCTGCTCGCCCGGTGCCACCCGGTACTGCTCCCATGTCGGGGCGATAACCAGGCCGGGGACGATGGCGAAGGGGACGAAATGCTGCTTCCAGTTGCTGCCCCAGTCCTCCTCGGCGTATTCAGAGACGGCCAGGGACGGCTCCGCAACCTCGAACATCATCGCCAATTCGGCGAGATACTCCTCAACCTGGCGGATGATCCGGCGGCGTTCTCCCTCCTCCATGTCGGCCTCGGCCAGGTAGACATTGAGGCACTGCCGCCCGTCCTGCTCGTCGACAGCAACCTCGACCGCCGATTCGGTCACCCCCAGCAGGAAATCGCTGATCGGTTCGACCAGCACCGGATCGGTGCAGATCGACAGCTTGAGCCGCAGGTGTTGATCCTTCATCCCGTCCTATCTGCCTTCATTCACTCCATTTTGGTCATTGACACGCGATTTTTGCAGAGACTACACTCTCTTTTCCCGTTCTTCAAGCGCTACTGCGGTTTTCGTATGACAAATGCCTGCAGGACAATTACTATTGATTGCAACGAACCGCCGACCCTGCTTCTCTGATCCCAGCCCGAAAATCGATGCCCACCCACACCGTTGCCTGTCCCGACTGCGACCTGCTGCTCGCCTTTTCCGCCTCCCAGGCCCGCCATACGCTCCGCTGTCCCCGCTGCGGCTGCACGGTGCACAGAAGGGCCGACACCTCGGTCGACACGGCGCTGGCCTTCAGCATCACCGGGCTATTGCTGTACCTGCCGGCGATGCTGTTTCCTCTGATGACCCTTGAAACCCTGGGCATGAGCGACAGCGGCAGCGTCCTCGACACCCTGGTCGGCTTTTACGCCAACCGCTACTATTTCGTCGCCTTTATCGTCCTGGTCTCGGCGGTCGTTTTTCCCCTGCTCCTCCTCTCGCTTATCTTCACCGTGACCATGTTCGCCAGGAGGGGTCGGTATCCGCTCTTCCTCACCCGGCTGCTGCGCTTGTACGTCTTCCTCGAGGAATGGGCGATGATCGAGATATTCCTGCTCGGCATCATGATCACCATCATGAAAATGCGCCACACCGCCGAGATCCATTTCGATCCCGGCTTCTACTGTTTTCTCGCCCTGGTCCTGACCACCATGGCCATCGCCACCGTCCTCGATCG
>Ga0209066_10007399_pt1 | contig 10885 bp, 7 predicted proteins | sample All_14_2_FD_187198 | JGI IMG/M metagenome (GOLD analysis project Ga0209066, IMG submission 187198) | Freshwater microbial communities in response to fracking from Pennsylvania, USA - Allegheny Zone_MetaG_DW_15 (SPAdes) (version 2) ... | reverse complement strand
GGATGAGCTGACACACCCACCCCACCCACCGCATTCCCACCCCAAAAAAGAGAGAGACACCATGAGCAACCTGTCTGCCGAATACCAGGCCCTGGCCAACTACCGCCCCACGAACAAGGTGCGCTTTGTCACCGCCGCCAGCCTGTTTGACGGGCACGACGCGGCCATCAACATCATGCGGCGCATTTTGCAAGGCATGGGCGCCGAAGTCATTCACCTGGGCCACAACCGCTCGGTGGACGAGGTGGTCACTGCCGCGCTGCAAGAAGATGCGCAGGGCATCGCCATCAGCTCGTACCAGGGCGGCCATGTGGAGTATTTCAAGTACATGGTGGACCTGCTCAAGAGCCGGGGCGGCGCGCACATCCAGGTGTTCGGCGGTGGTGGCGGCGTGATTGTGCCCAGCGAAATCAGCGAGCTGCAGGCCTACGGCGTGGCCCGCATCTACAGCCCCGAAGATGGTCAGAAAATGGGTCTGGCCGGCATGATCGGCGAAATGGTGATGCGCTGCGACCAGGACATCAGCACCTTGGCCCCCACCGACAGCCGCGCCATTGAAGGCCAGACCGAAATGCATTGGCGCGCCCTGGCGCAGCTGATCACGGCACTGGAAAACGACAAAGCCGACGCCGCCCTGGTGCAGCACATCCGCACCGAAGCCGCCAGCAAACAAGTGCCGGTGCTCGGCATCACCGGCACCGGCGGTGCGGGCAAGTCCAGCCTGACCGACGAACTCATCCGCCGCCTGCGGCTGGACCAGGACGACGCACTGCGCGTGGCCGTCATTTCCATCGACCCCAGCCGCCGCAAGAGCGGTGGCGCTTTGCTGGGCGACCGCATCCGCATGAACGCCATCGCGCCTTGGAAACAGGGCCAGCGCGTGTTCATGCGATCGCTGGCCACGCGCGACTTTGGCAGCGAGATCAGCGCCGCCCTGCCCGATGTGATCGCCGCCTGCAAGGTGTCGGGTTTTGACGTGATCGTGGTCGAAACCTCCGGCATTGGGCAGGGCGACGCGGCCATCGTGCCGCATGTGGACGTGCCCATGTACGTGATGACGCCGGAGTTTGGCGCGGCCAGCCAGCTGGAAAAAATCGACATGCTCGACTTCGCCGAGTTCGTGGCCATCAACAAATTCGACCGCAAAGGCGCCAGCGACGCGCTGCGCGATGTGGCCAAGCAGGTGCAGCGCAACAAGGAAGCCTGGACCACGCCAACCGAACAGATGCCGGTGTTCGGCACCATGGCCGCACGCTTCAACGACGACGGCGTGACCGCGCTCTACCAAGCCCTGAAAACCCGCCTCGGCGCGCTGGGCCTGCCGCTCACCGAGGGCCGCTTGCCGGTCGTGGCCGTGCGCCACAGCACCAACCAGACGCCCATCGTGCCAGCGGCCCGCACGCGCTACCTGGCCGAAATTTCCGACACCGTGCGCGGCTACAAAAAGCGCGCCCGCGAACAGGCCCGCCTGGCCCGCGAAATCCAGCAGCTCAACGCCAGCGCACACATGTTGCGGGCTGAAAAACCCACCCGCGCCAAAGCCGCCGAAGCGGTGATTGACCTGGCGCAGCAACGCGAACTGGGCCAAGACCCCGCCGCCCGCAAACTGCTGACGCAATGGCCCGACATGCAAAAAGCCTACGCGGGCGACGAGTATGTGGTGAAGATCCGCGACAAAGAAATCCGCACCGCGCTCACCACCAAGAGCCTCAGCGGCACCACCATCCGAAAAGTGGCTCTGCCCACCTATGAAGACCACGGCGAAATTTTGAAGTGGCTGATGCTGGACAACGTGCCCGGCAGCTTCCCGTACACCGCCGGCACCTTCGCCTTCAAGCGCGAGGGCGAAGACCCCACCCGCATGTTCGCGGGCGAAGGCGACCCGTTCCGCACCAACCGCCGCTTCAAGCTGCTGAGCGCGGGCACACCCGCCAAGCGCCTGTCCACCGCGTTCGACTCGGTCACGCTCTACGGCAACGACCCCGACCCGCGCCCCGACATTTACGGCAAGGTGGGCAACAGCGGCGTGAGCGTGGCCACGCTGGACGACATGAAGGTGCTGTACGGCGGCTTTGACCTCTGCCACCCGGCCACATCCGTGTCCATGACCATCAACGGCCCAGCGCCCAGCATCTTGGCGATGTTCATGAACACCGCCATCGACCAAAACCTGGAAAAGTTCAAAGCCGACAATGGCCGCGACCCGACCGACACCGAAGCGCAAAAAATCCGCGAATGGGTGCTGGCCAATGTGCGCGGCACGGTGCAAGCCGACATCTTGAAAGAAGACCAAGGCCAAAACACCTGCATCTTCAGCACCGAGTTTTCATTGAAGGTCATGGGCGACATTGCCGAATGGTTCGTGCACCACGACGTGCGCAACTTCTACAGCGTGTCCATCAGCGGCTATCACATTGCCGAAGCCGGTGCCAACCCCATCAGCCAGCTCGCCTTCACGCTGTCCAACGGCTTCACGTTCGTGGAGGCGTATCTCGCGCGCGGCATGCACATCGACGACTTCGCGCCCAACCTGTCGTTCTTCTTCAGCAACGGCATGGACCCGGAGTACACCGTGCTGGGCCGCGTGGCGCGGCGCATCTGGGCGGTGGCCATGCGCGACCGCTACGGCGCCAACGAGCGCAGCCAGAAGCTCAAGTACCACGTGCAAACCAGCGGGCGCAGCCTGCACGCGCAGGAAATCCAGTTCAACGACATCCGCACCACGCTGCAAGCGCTGATCGCCATTTACGACAACTGCAACAGCCTGCACACCAACGCCTTCGACGAAGCCATCACCACGCCCACCGAAGACTCGGTGCGTCGCGCCATGGCAATTCAACTCATCATCAACCGCGAATGGGGCTTGGCGAAGAACGAAAACCCGAACCAAGGCGCGTTCATCATCGACGACCTGACCGAGCTGGTGGAAGAAGCCGTGCTGGCCGAGTTCGAGAAAATCGCTGAACGTGGCGGCGTATTGGGCGCCATGGAAACCGGTTACCAGCGCGGCAAGATTCAAGACGAATCGATGCATTACGAAATGCTCAAACACACCGGCGAATACCCGATCGTCGGCGTGAACACCTTCCGCAACCCGCACGGCGACGCGGTGATGGACAAGCTGGAATTGGCCCGCTCCACCGAAGAAGAAAAGCAAAGCCAGCTGGAGCGCCTGGCCGACTTCCACACCCGCCACGCCGCGCAAGCCCCCGTGCAGCTCGCCCGTTTGCAACAAGCAGTGATTGAAAATAAAAACGTGTTCGAGGTGCTGATGGACGCGGTGCGCTGCTGCTCACTGGGCCAGATCACGAATGCGCTGTTTGAGGTGGGCGGGCAGTATCGGCGGAATATGTGAGGTCAAACGCCCGGCGGCTGCATCAGTCGCCGGGTGAGTCCGTAACAGGCAAGGCATCCAGCATCCCGAGCCAAGCTTGTCGCTCTGGGTCAGCCACGACCGCGCCGCCCAAGTCGATCAAGCGGTGCAGTACCCAGCGCAGATCGCTCACCACCTGCGGCGTGTCGCCCAACTGCTCGCGCAGGCGCTGGCGCAAGGCCAGGCTCTCGCGGTAGGTGCTCAAGGCAGCCTCCAGACAGCCACTGTCACGCTCGACGTCACCCACCTTGTTCAAGCTGATGGACAGATCGCGCAGCACCTGCGGTGTGCCGCCAAGCTGTTCGCGCAGCCGCTGACACAGGTCCAAGCTTTCGCGGTAGGCGCTCAGGGCTGCGCCTAGTTGGCCCATGGCATGCTCGGCATTACCCACGTTGCTTAGACTGATAGAGAGATCGCGCAGAGCCTCTGGAGTGTCGCCAAGCTGTTCGCGCAGGCGCTGACACAGGCCCAAGCTTTCGCCGTAAGCGCTCAGGGCGGCATCCAGTCGGCCCATGGCACGCTCCGTATCACCCATCCTGTCCAGACTGACAGAGAGATCGCGCAGCACCTGCGGCGTGTCGCCCAGTTGTTCTCGCAGGTGCCGGCGCAAGGCTAGGCTCTCACGGTAAGCGCTCAGGGCGGTATCCCATCGGCCCATGGCACGCTCCGTATCACCCATCCTGTCCAGACTGACGGAGAGGTCTCGCAGCACCTGTGGCGTGTCACCCAGTTGTTTATGTAGGTGCCGTGCCAATGCCACGCTTTCGCGGTAGGCGCTCAGAGCGTTATTCAGTCGGCTCATGTTGCGCTCGGCATCCCCTATTCTTTCTAGTTTGACGGACAGATCGCGCAAAACCTCTGGCGTGTCGCCCAGTTGTCTGCGCAACCGCTGACTCAGCACCAGACTTTCCCGGTAGGCACTCAGAGCGGAATCCAGTCGGCCATTTTCGTGCTCGACATCACCCACCTTGCTTAGGCTGGCGGCGAGATCGCGCAGCACCTGTGGCGTGTTGCCCAGTTGTTCGCGCAAGCGCTGAAAAATCGTCAGGCTTTCGCGGTAAGCGCTCAGGGCGGCATCCAATCTGCCCATGGCACGCTCGGCATCGCCCACCCTGCTTAGGCTGATGGACAAATCGCGCAGCACCTGCGGCGTATCGCCCAACTGCTCGCGCAGGCGTTGGAACAGCGCCAAGCTTTCGCGGAAGGCGGCCAGGGCCGCGTCCAGTCGGCCACGGTCAAGCTCCGATTGGCCCGCGTTGTCCAGGTGGACGGACAGGTTACGCAACCGGTCGTGCGGCCAATTGGCATGCGGATCGCCCGAGGGCAACACCGCCACCAGCGCGCGCACACTCCACAGGTCAGGTGCCCAGCTGACGATGTCGCCGGCCATGGCCATGGGCAGATGCAACAGCAGGGGACGTGCAAAGCGGGTCTCCAACTGACTGCGGCGCTGGTTCAGGGCGGCCAGCACCTGCTGGCGAGCGGTCTGCCAGGCCGGGTCCTGCGGTCCGGGCATCAAGTCCACCCAGACGGGGGGAGCAGCTCGGGAAATCCCGTCCGACTCTGGGGCAAAGACGGCCTGCAGCACGTCGGACACAGCGGTGTCGGGGGCCGCTGGACGAACCGTTCTGAGGGGGCAGGTGCGAGCCTGGGTGTAATCGCGCAGACGCTGCGCCAAACGCGCGGTTTCTCGCTGGTCATCGCCCAGCACCCAGATCAGGCAGAAACCCGACTGCCATTCGAGCAGCAGTTGAATGTCGGCCCAGACCGCCTCAAAAGGCGTGGGCGGTGGGGTGTTAGCGGACAAGATGTTGCCGAACCAGCGGCGGTACTTGAAACCAGGTTTCGCCGTTGCGGTAGTCGAGCACCAGCGAATGGTCGAACAGGCGAAGGATGGGCGGCAGGTCTTTCTTCAAGTCTTCGATGTGCTGCGCCGCGCCCCGGCTGTCTTGGCTGAAACGCTCCAGCCAGCGGCGGTCTTCCGCGTTCAGCCATTGCAGGGGCTGGGTGGCTTCGCTGATGGCGTGTTGCACGGGCGTGGCGTCGATGTCGGTGATGGGCAGCGGGGTGTGCGAGAGCGCGGCCTTGCGGGCCACGGCACGCACCAAGCTGAAATAGCGGCGCACGTTGCCGCCAGAGAGCCAGGCCAGTTCTTGTAACACATCGGCTGCCAGAACCTCGTGCCAACGGGGAAAGCGCTGACTCAGGATGCGCAACATCTGCTCAATGCCCTGCGGGTTGCGCACGGGTTCGGCACCAAGCGCTGGCCGTTGCATCACCTTGAAGTTGGGCAGCGACACGCACTGAGAAAAGCCACTGCCGACGGCGGGCAACACCGCAGGCAGGTAAGGCGGCGCCGAGTAAACCACCGAAAAGCCGGGCAACCTCAGGCGCTGCGGATCGTTGAAGAACACCTGTTTGAGGCTGTCGAACAGCGCAGTCTCTTCGCCAGTGGGGGCCGACAGGCGCTCCAGCGAGTCCACCACCAGCACGATCTTGGTGCTTTGGGTTTTGGATCTCACCAGGTCGGTGACTTCGCGGGCGAAGGTTTGTGCCTCGTCGTAAAACCGGCTGGAGTCTTGCGCGAAATGGTTAAGCGCTTTGCGAAAGTCGGGGTTCTCGCGCAGTGTGGCCTCTATCTCCATGCCCGCACCATCCAGACCCAGTTTGGCGGTAGGTTTGATTTCCACTTTGGAGTGCAGCAAGCGCTGGGTGCGCTGCCAGATGGAATCCGAGAGAAAGTCGGCGCCCAGATCGCGCTTCACGGCATCGGCCAGACCGGCGAGCGCGGCCATCAGCAACTCTGGCAGGCTCAGCAGCGGGTCGTTCAGATTCAGGTAAATGCTGGCATCGCAGTAATAGGCCGCGATGCCCTGTTCACGCAATTCTTTGACCAAGCGGTTGAGTTCGGTGGTCTTGCCCGCGCCGCGCAAGCCGGTGAATAGGTAGGTGTCTTGAGATGCGGGCGACCAGTCGATGAACTGCAGCAGGTTGGCTACGGCGTCGAGTTCGGGGTCGGTGGCACGGTTGACGTAGTAATCCATGCTCTGGTCGCCACCGGTGGCGCTGTCGGGCAGTGCATTGAACAGGTCCTTGAGCAAGGCAGACGGCGGGTAGGTTGGCGGCATGGCGGTGACTTCGGGAACAAAAATCCACGGACATTGCAGGCGCAGGGCGCACCGCAACAGTGGCGGAATTATCCGCTTGGCGTGGTCCTCGGTCAGTTGCTGTTGACCAGCGGCAAATTCAGCAGCAGGTTCTGCGGCTTGAGCTTGAGCAGGCCGTCGGTAGTCATGGCCAAACCCAGGTACACCGGTTTGCCTTGCACGTCGGCGCGCATGTATTGCGGGTCGTCAAAGCGCAGCTTGAACAGGCTGATGAGCCGCTGCTGGCGCTCGGGCGCCACGGTTTGACCGGTGTACAGGTCGTTCAACAGCCGGGTGGATTCCACGTCCAGGCCCACATGCCAGCGCCAGGACGGGTCTTCAATGCGCGACTCAGCCTGAATCTGTACCCCCACGCCCAGGAAATGGCGCACCCATTTCTCCAGCACCTGCGCCAGCGCTTTCAGGCCCGACTGGGCGCGGTTCATGGTCAGCGTCAGGCCGTGCGGCAGCTCGCGCTGAATCTCGTGCGTGAGATCGAGCAAAAAGTTGAACCGCCCAGGGCCTGCCAGGCTGTTCATGTAGCGCCCGGCGCTGTCATCGCTCAGCACCTCCAGTTGCACCGTGGGCAAAGTGGCCCCACTTTGCACCAGCAGCCGCCCCACCGAACCCAGCCCGCCGGTCTCGTGGCTCAGGTCCAGCACCTCGCTGTCGCCGCTGAGCACGCGGCCGTCCTGCACGCTCACGCGCTGGCGGCGAAACAGCAGCTCGGCGGCGCGCCATTGCCAGGCATCGGGTTCGTCCTGCAACAGGTTGCACACGATGGCCTGCGCCATCAGGTCCAGAAACAAAGGCGGCACCTGGATGGCACCTGCCTTGAAGAAGCCCGCGTAGGCCGCCTCCAGCGAACCGGCGGCTTCCACGGCATCGCGAAACATTAAAAACAGGCGGTGGTTGGCGCGCGCGTCCGTGTCTTCCAACGCCTCCAGCTCGGCGGCAGCCACCGCCCGCGTGGGCGACTGCATGAGCGAGGCGTGCAGGGCCTGTTCGGCGGGGCACGACTCGTCCACCAAGGCGAGTTCGGGCCGCGCCAACCACAGGCGCCAGTAGGCATCGGTGGGGCAGAGCCAGCCGCGGGGCGTGCGTTCCAGCAGCGCAAAGCCGCAGGTGGACCAAATGGGGAGTGCAGACGGGAACATGGCGGTATGTGTGGCTGGCGGGTGGGCAGCCAGCGTTTGAAAACGTGAGCGATTGTCTGTGACCCGCGCAACGGGTGTGCAAGGCCTGAAAGACACCGCGCGGCCGACGGGGTTGGGCTGCACAAGACATCTCACCGCACAATAAGGCCATGCAAAAAACCATCAGTCTCATTGGCGTCCCGACCGACATTGGCGCGGGCGCACGCGGCGCCAGCATGGGCCCCGAAGCACTGCGCGTGGCGGGCATCCAGGCCGTGCTGGAAAGCCACGGCCTGCAGGTCACCGACTGCGGCAACCTCAGCGGCCCGGCCAACCCCTGGCAACCCCCTGCCAACGGTTACCGCCACCTGGCCGAGGTGGCCGCATGGAACCAGACCCTGCACGAAGCGGTGTACGCCGAACTGGCACGGGATCACATGCCCATCGTGCTCGGTGGCGACCACTGCCTGGGCCTGGGCTCCATCAGCGCGGTGGCGCGGCACTGCCGCGAAACCGGCAAAACCCTGCGCGTGTTGTGGCTCGACGCTCACGCCGACTTCAACACGGCGGCCCTCACACCCAGCGGCAACATCCACGGCATGCCGGTAGCACTGTTGTGTGGCCAAGGCCCGTCGCTGCTCACCGGCATCGGTGGCCACACACCGGCCATTGAAGCCAGCGTGGTGCGCCAGATCGGCATACGCAGCGTGGACGCGGGCGAAAAGCGCCTGGTGCACGAGGCCGGTCTGGAGGTGTTTGACATGCGCTACATCGACGAAATGGGCATGCGCCACACCATGGAACAGGCGCTGGCGGGCATGGACGACAACACCCACCTGCATGTGAGTTTTGACGTGGATTTTCTGGACCCCGAAATTGCCCCCGGCGTGGGCACCACCGTGCCCGGCGGCCCCACCTACCGCGAGGCGCAGTTGTGCATGGAAATGATCGCCGACTCGGGCCGCCTGGCGTCGCTGGATGTGATGGAGCTGAACCCGGCGCTGGATGTGCGCAACCGCACGGCGGTGCTGGCGGTGGATTTGATCGAGAGCTTGTTTGGCAAATCGACGCTGATGCGCAAGAAATGAGGCGTCATGGTGTCAGCTTTTGCACACCAGTTCCAAATGCTCCACCACCGGCGGCTGGGCAAAGAACGGACCCACGATGGCGCGCCATTCGGCAAACGCCGGGGACTGGCGAAAGCCCACGGTATGGTCTTCCAGCGTATCCCAATAAATGGTCAGGATGTAGCGGCCCGGGCTCTCGATGCTGCGGTTGACTTTGTAGCCTTTGAAGCCTTGGGCCTGGGCGATGACGGTGCTGGCGCCGCGTTCAATGGCGGCTTCAAATTCGGCGGCGCGGGCGGGGTCAATGCGGATGTCGGCGTGTTCGAGGATCATGGGTGGGCTCCGAAGAGAATGGGTTGTGTCAGGGTCAGGCCAACGCGGCTTGACGGTCTTCCCGAATCATATCGACCGCCTTTTCCGCCACCATGATCACCGGCGCATTGGTGTTGCCGCCCACCACGCGCGGCATGATGGACGCGTCCACCACGCGCAGGCCCGCCACCCCGTGTACACGCAGGCGGGCGTCCACCACGGCCAGCGCGTCGGTGCCCATGCGGCAGGTGCCCACCGGGTGGTAGATGGTGTCGGCGTGGTTGCGCACGAATTGTTCAATTTGCGCATCGCTCTGTGCCGAGCGCGAGGCGGCCGACTCCTGGCCGCCGTGGCGGCTCAGGGCGGGCTGTTGCATCAGCTCGCGCACGCGCTTGAAGCCCCGCACCAGCCGCGCCACATCGTCCGGGTCCTTCAAAAAGGCGGGGTCGATCAGCGGCGCCACTTGCGGGTCGGTGCTGGCCAGGCGCAGCGTGCCCCGGCTTTTGGGCTGCAGCAGGCACACGTGACATGAATAACCGTGGCCCAGCACCGTCTTGCGGCCGTGGTCCACCAGCTTGCCCACCACAAAATGCAATTGCAGGTCGGGTATGGCTTCGTCGGGTGCGCTTTTGATGAAACCACCCGCCTCGGCGAAGTTGCTGGTCAGCGGCCCACGGCGGGCACGGCGCCATTCGGCAATACCTTTGAGGATGGTCAGTATGCCGGGCAGCGACACGCCAAACAGGTCGGTCAACTTGGGGGCATTGACCACCATCACCACATCGGGGTGATCGTGCAGGTTCTCGCCCACACCGGGCAGGTCGTGCAGCACGTTGATGCCCAGCCCGCGCAGGTGCTCGGCCGGGCCAATGCCCGAGAGCATGAGCAACTGCGGCGAGCCAAACGCCCCCGCGCTCAGCAGCACCTCGCCACCGGGTTTCAGGTGGAGCGTCTGGGGCGCACCGCGCCCGCCGTCGGGCCGGTATTCCACACCCACGGCGCAAGGCTGGCCATTCACCGCGTCCATCAGCACCCGGGTGGTCAGCGCCTGCGTGATCACCGTCAGGTTGGGCCGTCCCAGGTGGGGCGTGAGGTAGCCCTTGGCGGCGCTCCAGCGCTCACCATTTTTGTGCGTCACCTGGTAAGCGCCCACGCCTTCTTGCTCCGGGCCGTTGAAGTCGGTGTTGTGAGCGTAGCCGGCTTGCTGGCCGGCTTCGATGAACGCGGGCAGAAACGGGTTGGGGCTGCGCAGGTCCATCACGTTCAGCGGGCCGCCCTGGCCGTGCAGCGCATCGGCACCGCGTTCGTTGTGTTCGGCGCGTTTGAAGTAGGGCAACACGTCGGCGTAAGACCAGCCGGGGTTGCCCTGGGCCGCCCAGTGGTCGTAGTCGCTGGCGTGGCCCCGGGCGTACACCATGGCGTTGATCGAGCTGGAGCCGCCCAACACCTTGCCGCGCGGCTGGTAGCCCCGGCGGCCGTTCAGCCCCGGCTGCGGCACGGTGTGGTAACCCCAGCCGTTGAGCTGGTACTTGGCGATCACGGCCAGGCCGGCAGGGCAATGGATGAGCACACTGCGGTCGGCCGGGCCTGCTTCGAGCAGCGCCACGCGCACGTCCGGGTTTTCGCTGAGGCGTCCCGCCAACACACTGCCCGCAGAACCACCGCCGACGATGATGAAATCCAACATGAATGTCTCCGTTGTCTGGCACGGGAATCGCTCTGACCCGCGAATCGCGCGCACGCCGTCACAGCGTTGCAAGATGCAACGCGACAATAAGGGGGCAAGTTAGCACGGCACCAGGCGCACCGTTAGGTGTGGCCACCTAGCGAAGACGCTTGCGTGACGCCCGC
>Ga0209066_10007398_pt1 | contig 10887 bp, 11 predicted proteins | sample All_14_2_FD_187198 | JGI IMG/M metagenome (GOLD analysis project Ga0209066, IMG submission 187198) | Freshwater microbial communities in response to fracking from Pennsylvania, USA - Allegheny Zone_MetaG_DW_15 (SPAdes) (version 2) ... | reverse complement strand
TCCACCAGCGAGCCCAGGTAAGTCAAGGCTGCGTTGTCCGTGATGGCGGTCAGGGCCGTGGCGCCAAAGAAGACGGCGTTGGCGTCCATGCTCATCAGCACGGGCTCCAGCCACCATTGCTGCAGGCCACCCAGCACCACCAGACCCACCAGGAAAAACGCCACCAGCAAGGCTTCACGGAGGATGAACGGGTTCTGGTGCCGCTGGTAGGCCGTGGCAAATCCCAGGAAGAACAGGAACAGGCCCATGAACACCGCGGGGTGGTGGGCAAACACGACGACCAGGGCCAGGAACATCAGGTGCACCGCCACGACCGCCGCAGGCACGGGGGGCGCCAGTGCCTTCTGTTTCGCGGCCATGTGTCCCAGCTGCTTGCGAAACAAGAGCGTGGCGCAGGCCGCGTTGATGAGCACCGCGATGGCGGCCTTCCAGCCAAAGTTGGCAATCATGAACCAGATGTCCCAGTTCCACTTGGCGGCGACCATCAGCACGGGCGGTGCTGCAAAGGGCGTGAGCGTGCCGCCAATGGAGATGTTCACGAAAAGGGTGCCCAGCGTGGCGTACTTGAGCTTGGTGGAAATGTCACGGGAGTACAAGGTGTCGCGCAGCATCAGGGCGGCCAGGGTCATGGCCGCGGGCTCGGTGATGAACGACCCCAGCAAAGGCACAAACGCCAGCACCAGGAAGTACAGCGCCATGCCGGGTGGCAAGGGGATGTAGCGGGCCACAAAGCGGACCAGCCCACCGGCAAACTGCAAGATGGGGCGTGTGGCCGCGATCACCATGATGGCGAACACGAACATCGGTTCGGTGAAGTTGCGGCTGTCCAGGTAGGCGGTGGCTTCGTCCTTGCCTGAGATGCCGAACATGAACAGCATGAGCACCATGGCCCAGAAGCCAAAGACGACTTCGACCTCGCCGAGCAGGTGCCACAGGCCCGCATGACGCGTTTGCGTGTGCGCCAGCCGCTCGAAATACTTGGTGGAAAAGGTGTGCAGGACGGCCACGCCAAAGAGCGTGGCGCCAATCAACTGGATGAGTGTGGGAGAGTTCATGGTTCGCAAAAAAGCCGCGAGGCGGCCCGACCATCGCATGAACCTGCCAAGCCCCTCATGCGCCTGACACCCTGAGCCAAGTGTAGCTCAGGGGCGTTGCGCGGTCCATTGGTCGAACTGCTCTCCCCGGATCCCGCCCACCGCCAAGGCCGCTTCGCGCAGCGTGCCACCATGGGCTTGGGCGTGCTGCACCACCTGGGCCGCCAGATCGTGGCCAATGTGGGGCACCAGCGCTGTGGCCATCACCAGCGATTGCTTCAGCACGGCGTGCATGTGGGCGGGATCGGGCTTCATGCCTTGTGCGCAGTGGGTGTCAAAGCTGCCCATGGCATCGCCCAGCAAGCGTGCACTTTGCAGAAAATTGTGCGCGATCAGTGGCTTGAAGGCGTTGAGCTCGAACTGCCCAGAGGCGCCACCCAGGCTCAGTGCCACGTCGTTGCCCATCACCTGGCAGCACACCATGGTCAATGCCTCACACTGGGTCGGGTTGACTTTGCCCGGCATGATCGAGCTGCCAGGTTCGTTCTCGGGCAGGCGCAACTCGCCCAGCCCGCAGCGCGGGCCAGAGGCCATCCAGCGAACGTCGTTGGCAATCTTCATCAGCGCCACGGCCAGTGTCTTGAGCGCACCATGCGCACTGACCAGGGCATCGTGCGCCGCCATGGCGGCATAGCGATTGGGCGCGCACACGAGGGGCAGCCCGGTCTGGGCGCCCAGGTGTGCAGCGACCTGATCACCAAACCTTGGGTGGGTGTTGATGCCGTTGCCGACGGCGGTGCCGCCAATGGCCAGTTCACACAGGGGCATGGCGGCACGCTCGATGGCGCTGTACGCATGGTCCAGTTGTGCCACCCAGCCCGACATCTCCTGGCCCAGGGACAACGGTGCCGCATCTTGCAGGTGGGTGCGACCGACCTTGATGATGTCGGCGCCAGCCAGTGCCTGTGCCGCCAGGGTGGTGCGAAGGGCGTGCAAGGCCGGCAGCAGTGTCTGGTGCAGACCGTCCAGGGCAGCCATGTGCATGGCGGTGGGGAACACGTCGTTGGACGATTGGCCCAGGTTGACCTCATCGTTGGGGTGCACGCAACGCGCATCACCCCGGCCAGCACCGAGCAACTCCGAGGCCCGGTTGGCCAGCACCTCGTTCATGTTCATGTGGCTTTGTGTGCCCGAGCCGGTCTGCCAAAGGGACAGCGGGAAGGCGTCGTCATGCAAGCCTTGCAGCACTTCGCTGGCGGCACGGGCAATCGCATCGGCCTTGGTCGGATCCAGCAGTCCCAGCTCGGCATTGACCTGTGCGGCCGCCTGCTTGATGCGGGCCATGGCCATCAGCAGGGCCAGGGGCATGCGCTCGCTGGAGATCTGGAAATGCTGCAAGGACCGTTGCGTCTGGGCGCCCCACAAGGCTGAAGCCGCGACGGCGATGTCGCCCATGGCGTCCCGTTCGATGCGAGTGCCCAGGGTCATGCCATGAGCCAGTCGCTGAGTTCTTCGGCGTGGGCCTGCTCTTGCGCCAGGATGTCTTCCAGCAGGCGGCGGGTGGTGGGGTCCTGGGTGCCCACCATGTCGATCATCTGGCCATAGGCTTCAATGGCGACCCGTTCTGCTTGCAAGTTGCAGCGGATCATGGCGAACAGGTCCAGTGATTCGTCGTAAGGGGCATGACTGCGCCCCAGCAACGTCGATGGCGAAAAATCGGGCTGTCCGCCCAGCTGCACGATGCGGCGCGCCAGTCGGTCAGCATGAACCAGCTCTTCATTGGCATGGACCAGGAACTCCTGGGCGACCTTGAGCGCTGCCAGGCCCTTGGCCGTGAAGTGGTGACGACGGTAGCGTAGCACGCAGACCCATTCGGTGGCCAGGGCCCCATTGAGCAGGGCGATCACGTCAGCCACCCAGGCGGACTGTTGAGGCGACTCCAAGGTCTCCGGCGGGCTTTGCGAGGCGGTCTCCAGCGCAGCAGCGTTCAGCACCAATGGCGTGTGCTGTGGTTGAGTGGCGTTGACCATGCCCGGTGGTGGGGCGCCTTCGGCGGTGAAGTTCGATTGCAGTTGCCCCAGACTCACCGCAGATGAGGTGGGTTTGGGCGCTGTGGAACGGTCGAGGTGGTTCATGGCAATTCCTTTAGGTACCCTGGGCATGGAGGCCCCCTGTGCCATGCACAGGGGGGAGTGCCGATCAGTGGGTCGGCTCAGGGGTGTATGGCTTGGTGCCGTAGTAGCTGTGGATGCCCTGAGCCCAGTTGGTGTCGGCCATGTCGGGCCAGTGGTTCTTGTCAAAGCCAGGCGCGTGCTCCAGTTGTGCCTTGTCGACCTTCAGTACAAAGCGCTTGTGCTGGGTGTCCAGGGTCAGGGCACCCCATGGCACGGCAAAGAGCTTCTCGCCCATGCCCATGAAGCCACCAAAGGACAGCACCGCGTAGCAGATGCGGCCAGTGCCCACATCGAGCATGATCTCTTTGATCTCGCCCAGGTCTTCGTCCTTGTGGTTGTAGACATCGTTGCCATTGAGCGTGTCGGCACCCATCAGGTGGGGGCCCGGGCCATGGCTCGTGCTGGGGCCATTGGGGGTGGCGCCGGGGCTGCCCTTGTACATGCCATAGGTGTCACGGTCGAGGTAGTTCATGTTCATCTCCGTTGAGGTGTTGGATGAGCCGCAGGTCACTGACGCTCAACAACGAAGGTAGGCGTGAAGCAGCCTCAGGTCTGTTCGCCAGCGCACCGAGCCCGTCGCCATTGCAGGGGCGATGTTCCCGTCCAGCGCTTGAATGCGCGCGCAAAGGCGCTTTGCTCGGTGTAGCCCAGCAGCAGGCTGACGTCGGCCAGCGACAGGCGGCCATCCAGCAGGTAGGACTCGGCCATCTGTTGCAGCGATGAATCGCGCAATTGCCGGAAGTTCATGCCTTGATCGGCCAGCCGGCGGTAGAACATGCGGGGCGACAGCCGAAGTTCGGCCGCCACCTGTTCCAGTTCGGGCATGCCATGGCGCGCCAGGTTGGCCACCACACGGCGCGTCATGTCGGCCAGGTCGCCGGACTCGGGCAGGTGGGCCAGTGCCACATCGACCTGCGCTTCCATCAGGCGGCGCAGCACGGGGTCGGGCTGCTGCAGCGGCATTTGCAGGTTCACCAGCGGGATCACCAGGCGCGTGACGGGTTGGCTCCAGCGCACAGGACAGCCAAAATAATCCATGAAGGGTTGCGGCTGCGTGGGTGGCGGGTTGACAAAGTCCACGGCCCGCAGACCCAGCGGGCGGCCGCACAGCGCGCTGCCAAATTGCACGATGGCGGTGATGCCGGTCTCGTCAAACAAGGCGCCAGGTCGACCTCGCGCCACGCCCCATTGCAAGGCCATGGCATCGCCCTCCAGGTGGTGCTGGATGGGGTTGATGTCGTGCAGCAGGCGGTGATATCGCTGGATGCGCAGCAAGGCGGCGCCCAGGTTCTCACAGGCCAGCATCACGTAGCCCAGCGCGCCCAGGTGGCCGGGCTGGATGGTCTGTCCCAGGCGCAGGCCCAGCAGGGGGTCGTTGAGGTGTTCGGCCACGCGCAGCAGGATCTGGCAGAAGTCCTCGGCCGGGTAGCGGCCCAGTTGCTGAGGGTCCTCGCGCAGGGCCTCCGGCGGCATCAGCAAGTCGGGCGCCACACCCTGGTGCCGGAGGTAATCGGCCAGCACCCGCAAAAACGTCTTGGGGACCATGCCCTGCACCACGTCACGGTCATACAGGCGTTGCAGGGCAGGGGAAGGTATCGGATCTGGCATGGACGAAATTGTTAAAAACCTGGACGCGCGAGTCAAGACGCGGAGAACCCTCCCGCCTATTCTTGCCGCTTGCTGTAGGAGACCTCATGCCCATGACCCCATCCCCCCGTCCTGCGATCCTGATCACGGGCGCTGCTGCCGGCATCGGGCGCGCCGTGGCCGAACGTTTTGCGCGTGCCGGCTGGTTCGTGGGTCTGTTCGACCTGGACGAAGCGGCGGTGTCGGCCCTGCTGCAGCAGATCAGCCCCGGGCAGGGCGTGGCCGGGCGCCTGGACGTGGCCCGCCCTGATGACTGGACGCGGGCCTTGCAGGACTTTGCCCAGGCCTCGGGCCAGCGCCTGCATGTGCTGTTCAACAACGCGGGCGTGGCCGTGACCTGTCCCTTCGAGCAGGCCGATGTGGCCCGCCACCACCTGGTGGTGGACGTCAACCTCAAGGGGGTCATCAATGGCTGCCACGCCGCGCATGCCTTGCTGCGGGGCACGCCTGGTAGCCGTGTGATCAACATGTGCTCGGCCTCGGCGCTGTATGGGCAGCCCGAGCTGGCCAGCTATTCAGCCACCAAGGCGGCGGTGCGCAGCCTGACCGAGGCACTGGACATCGAGTGGCGCGCCCAGGGCATCCGCGTGGTGGATGTGCTGCCCCTGTTTGTCAACACGGCCATGGTCACCGACGAGGTCAGCCGCATGAAGACGGTGCAGCGGCTGGGCGTGCGCCTGGGCCCTGACGATGTCGCACAGGCCGTGTGGCGGCTGGCCACGGCAGCATCGGGGCAACTGCCGGTGCACACCTTTGTGGGCATTCAGACCCGTGTGTTTGCGCTGTTGTCCAAACTCTCTCCCGGCTTCATGAACCGGTGGGTCACGGCCCGCCTGGCCGGCTATTGATGCGCCCCTCTCGAAACACCCCACCCAAGGCTTTGACATGACCCCCACCCTGATCCATACCTCCATGCCCGCCGGCATGCGCCCCCTCACCGACTTTGATGGTGCCCGCGACGCTGCCAGCCCACAGGATCGCTTGCGCGAGGTGCGCCGGCGAGCCCTTGGCTTGCGCGAACGCATGATGAGCGAGCCCGAGGCCCTGTGCTGGCGCAGCTTTGACCTGATCCGTGCGCCCTTTCCCACGTACTACGCTTACGCCGGGGTGTTTGCTGACAAGGGGTTCAAGTTTCCGTTGGTGCATTTGCTCAACCGCTTGTTTGTGGTTCAGTACCGCGACCACGATGGTGCCTTGCGCACTTTGCTGATGTCGCCCACGGACCATGCGGCCAACCGGGAGACACCGTTCTTCAAGCGGCTGGCGGCGCAGGTGCCCTCATGGGCGCATGACCTGCTGGCCCCTGAGTTCAACTCGGTCGACAGCGTGCTGGCCACCTGTGGCCTCCAACCCGAGGACATCGACTACATCAGCTACGACCACCTGCACACGCAGGATGTGCGCCGCTGGCTGGCGGGCCCCAAGCCCTTCTTTCCCAACGCCAAGTTGCTGGTGCACCGCCAGGAGTGGGCCTCCACCCTGGACCTGTTGCCCCTGCAGGCCGATTGGTACTGCCCGCAGGGCATTGCCGGCATCCCGGCTGACCGGGTGGTCACGTTTGACGGCAGCTTGAACCTGGGCCCGGGGGTGGCCCTGGTTCACACCCCGGGTCACACCGAAGGCAACCACTCGCTGGTGGCCCGTGTGCCCGATGGCATCCGCGTGACCAGCGAAAACGGCGTGGGTGCCGATGCGTATGAGCCCCGCAACTCGCGCATCAACGCGGTGCGACGGCATGCCCTGGCCACAGGGGTGGAGGTGATCCTCAACGGCAACACGCTGGAGGGTAGCAACGACCAGTACATCTCCATGGTGCTGGAGAAGACCCTGGCGGGTCCGTCCATCAACCCGGCGTTTCCCAACTGCGCCAGCTCCAGTGAGCGCACGCCGTTCTGGTTGTTCCCGGGCGAGCCGGTCAGCCACCTGTTTGGTGAGGGCCACTTTGGGCGCATCCACCGAGCCGAGTCACGCCGCGCCCAGGTGGCGGCATGACCCGGGTCCTGTCGCCCGCCAGCCGGGACCGCATCCTGGTCACCGGTGGCGCCGGCTTTCTCGGGCGCTCGCTGGTGCAGGCCTTGCTGGACCAGACCGCCTCAGACATCGTGGTGCTGGCCTTGCCCAATGAGCGCGTGCCTGCCGACTGGCCGGCGCGCGTGGTGGTGCAGCGCGGTGATATCACCGATGCCAGGTCGGTGGACGAGGCCGTGCGAGGCTGTGCATGGGTCTATCACCTCGCGGCCATGGTGGGCGATGCGGGTCTGGATGAGCTGCACCAGCGGGTCACGGTGGGCGGGACGGCCCTGGTGCTGGAGGCCGCCCGTCGGCATGGTGCGGCGGTCATCCTGGTCACCAGCATTTGCGCCTATGGCGATGCCATCCAGCGCGGCCCCTGCCCGGAGGACACGCCCCAAGGTCTGGCACAGGGCCCCTATGGGCGCGCCAAACAAGGACAGGAGGCCCTGGCCCGGCAGTTCCAGGCTGCTGGTGGGCAGGTCTGCGTGGTTCGGCCCGCCAACATCATCGGGGCAGGCTCGGGCCCCTGGCTGGACGATGTGGCCCGCGCGTTGAGGCAGGGACTGCCCGCCATGATCGCCGGGGGGCGGGGCAACGCCGCGCTGGCCGGTGTGGACAACGTGGCGGACTTCCTGGTGCACGTGGCATGTCAGCCCGCAGCCTGGGGGCAAGCCTTTCATGTGCACGACGGCTTGGCAATCACCTGGCGGCAGTACTTTGAAGACCTGGCCAGGATGCTTAAAACCAGGCCACCGCGGTCACTGCCCAGGCCGCTGGCCTATGGCGCGGCACGACTCACGGAGCCCTTGTTCAAACGCCTGGCCCCGCGCAGCCGCCCCCCGGTGACGCTGGAGGCCCTCAACCTGATTGCCTGGGACAGCCAGTTTCCCCTGGACAAGGCCAGGTCGCTGGGCTGGCGCCCTCGGGTGTCGTATGCCACCTTGCTGGCCCGCATCCAGGCCGACATCGACGCACGCGGGCTGTGACCTGGCGCTCAGGCTAATCGTTATGATGGTGAACTACTGAGGTGCCGCGGGTGTTCTGCTCGGCACCGATCGGAGTCTCCCATGTGGCATTTTGAAGAACGAGGCCAAGGCCGTCCCCTGGTGCTGTTGCACGGCATTGGCATGTCCAGCTTTGCCTGGTCGCCCGTCATGGACCGGCTGGCCCAAGGGCGGCGCGTTCTGGCGTTTGACACCGCAGGTTTTGGCCAGACCCCACCGTTGCCCGCCGGGGTGGCGCCCACAGTGCCCAACCTGGTCCGCGCCTTGCGCGAGACCCTCGATGCCATGGGCGTTCACGGGCCGGTGGACGTGGCGGGCAACTCCATGGGCGGCTGGATGGCGCTGGAGATCGCCACGCAGGGCTGGGCGCGCTCGGTCGTGGCCATCTCGCCGGCGGGCCTGTGGCGGGGCAGCCCGTCTCCCCTGGTGCACCGCTTGTTTCAGGTCATGAGGGCGGCCACGCGTGCCTCGCCGGGGGGTGTCAGGTTGGCCTTGAAATCAGCGGTGATGCGGGAGCTGCTGTTGTCCATGCCCATCTCGTTTGGCAGTCGCATCATGTCGGCTGACGATGCTTACCGCGCCGCCATTGAGTTTGCGCAGGCGCCCGGGTTTGACGCCACGGTGGCCAACGCCGGTGCGTTCGAAGGTGGACGCACCATCACGTGCCCCGTGGTGGTGGCCTTTGGCACCCGCGACTGGTTGCTGACGGCCAGCGCCCAGCACCGTGACCACCTGCCGCTTCACACGCGGTGGGTGCGGCCCGCGCGGTGGGGCCATGTGCCCATGTGGGTCGACCCTGAAGGGGTGGCGCAACTGATCCTTCAGGGCACCGCCTGATCACTGGTTCAGGTGTTCGCGCTTGTACAGGCGCGGCAGGAAGTACGGCAGCATCTGGAACTCGCGCAGCGCGTGTGAGCCCAGGTCTTCAAAGAAGTCCTTGTTGAGCACGCGTGCCAGCGCAGTGTTCACAAAGGTGCTGGTCAGGACCACGCCATCGCCAGTGGCATTGGGGCGCCATTGGTGGGTCAGCACATTGTCTGGCAGCAGGCCATCGAGCAAGGTCGGGTTGGCGGTGGCGTGAAAGTAGCCGGGACCTGTCAGCGGCACGGGCGTGGGGGTGACCTGCGGGTCGGCCCCTGCGATGTTGAGCGTCATGGTCGTCTTGCCGATGTACTCCTTGACCCTTTGCACCGCGCCGATGTCGTATTGCAGATCCGGGTTCTGGGGCGGCACGCGCCACTCAAAGGACACATGGTCCATCGGTTGCCACAGGCGGTAGCGCGCCGTGGTGCCAATGTGGTCCCACCACCAGGACAGCATGTCGGGCGTGATGCCCCGGATCTCCTGCACCACCGTCAGGGTCACGTTGAGCTTCTTGTCGACGGGGCTGATGCTGAAGAAACCGCGTTTTTTGAGCACGCCATTGAAATAGCGCTCGTTCAGCGTCGCCATCAGGGTGGGTTGCAGGCCGTTCAAGGTCTTGCGCACATGGTTGACGTAGGCCTGTGCCAGCAAGGGGTTGGCCGCATGGGTGACCTGGACCGAGAACTGGCTGTCACCGACGGTGCTGCCCACGGGGTGGTATTGCATCAGCAGCGTGAAAGGCGGTTTGCCATCGATCGACACGCTCTGAGCGACAAAGCTGTAGGGCTTGCTGCCCAGGTGGTTGTCGGTGGCCACCCGGCCGCGCAGGGATTCAGGGTCCAGGTAGGTGACGTCCACCGTGTGCCTGGCCCCGCCAAACACGGCCACCGACTGGTGGCGCGCTCCGGCGGAGTAACCCAGGTGTTGTGGTGTGGCGGGCGCCTGTGTCCATTGGAACGACTGGATGTCGGGGTTGGCGGCCATCAGCAAGGCCGAGTCCGCGTTGTCCCACAGCCAACTGAAGGCCTCGGGCCGGACGTCCTTGATCAGGAACTGTGCCGAGGCACTGACGGTTTGTGCCTGAGCAGCGCCGGGCAGGCCTGCCGCCAGGTAAGCCGGTTGCAGCAGGCTGATCGCGGCGGCGGCCAACAGGCAGCGGGTGGTTGACGCCAGGGGGCGGGCTAAGATCGAAGGACGCAAAAGACGCGGCATGTGAGGGCTCCGGTGAGAAATCTACATTTGTAGAGATTCGCCAAATCTACAGATGTAGATTGACGCCAGCAATGTCGTAAACCCTCACCTCACTGCTGCCCCATGGACCCAGACCGCAAGACCCTGATCGCCGATGCCGCCATTGCCTTGCTGGCCAAGGCCGGTGCCAAAGGCCTGACGCATCGCGCGGTGGATGTGGAGGCGGGCCTGCCTCAGGGGTCCAGCTCGGCGTACTGCAGCACGCGCTTGCAGTTGCTGACCCTCGCCCTGCTGCGCCATGCCGCCCTGGATCAGGCGGACCTGCAGGCCGATGCCCTGCAATGGGCGCAGGGACAGCCTTCGGTCGAGCGTTTCATCGACCTCTTGGCCCGGCGGGTGATCGACTGGCTGTCGCCTGCCAAGCAGGCCCGTCTGGTGGCAAGGTTCGAACTGTTCCTGATTGCCTCACGCGAGCCCGACCTGGCGGCCATCGTCGGGGAGCTGCGTGGGGGCTTCCTGCAGGCCTCGGTCGAGGGGCTGCGGCGCGTGGGTGTGGCCCACCCCGAGGCGGTGGCGCCAGGCCTGCTCATGACGGTGGATGGCCTGTTGATGTCGCAGGTGGCGGACACCCGCCACCCCATCGGCATTGAGCCATGCAAGGCCTTGTTGCGTCGGGTGATTCAGTCGGCGTCAGCGTCGGATCTGGCCTGATCGTCGGTCTGCGTGATCTGGTCCTTGTAGCCCGCCAGGATGCCATCCAGGCGCTGGTCGTTGCGCGTGAATGCGCGGCAGTGACGGCACATCAGGCGGTGTTGGCCCGCCCAGAAGCGCTCCAGACGGTCGGCCTCTTCCAGTTGACCCGAGGTGAGCTTGAAGACGTATTCCTTGCAGGTCATCATGTCGTGGCTCCTTCAAACCAGTTCTGATGGAGGCACAGCTGGATCTGTTTGCGCGCCCGGC